>JAEEGL015790080.1_pt1 | contig 18842 bp, 20 predicted proteins | sample 9134231 | NCBI WGS metagenome assembly JAEEGL01 (sample SAMN16246548, study PRJNA631951) | gut metagenome | biome: gut microbiome; feature: rumen; material: fiber-attached | host: Bos | place: Iran: Karaj | collected 2018-10 | reverse complement strand
ATATGTATTACGGGTAAAAGTGGCCATATAATCTTCTCATAAGAACAAAACAACCAGATTTTAGATTTAAGAGTTGTGTTATGAGAGAAAAGAGATTATATAAAAGTGCAGATAAAAAGATATCAGGTGTATGTGGCGGAATTGCTGAGTATTTAGGGATCGATCCTGTAATAATAAGGGTCATCTGGGCATGCACATTTCTGTTTACAGGTGCAGGTCTTATAGCCTATATAGTTGCAGCACTTGTTATGAATGAGAACCCTGGTTATCAAGAAGATCACAGCTCAGACAGGGAAACATATTCTTATGACTCAGATACTATCAAAGGCTTTAAGCCTGAAGTATAGTTCTGTTCATATATTTAGCCCTCTGGTCATATACCCCCAGCCAGAGGGCTTATTTTTTGTCTTAAGATCTCTAGAATATTGATCAGACATGAAACGACGCCAAGAAATGCCTGAATAAAGGTTATTAACAGCATAGAAAGTCCAAAAACATAATGGCCTGAGCATATCAGAAGGGGTGTTATCACCATGAATATAGACAGCATAAGCAGATGCAGGTTTCTCATGCCTTTTCACCCTCCAATCCGTAAATATCTATCAGAGTAAAGAAGTAAGATCCTCTTTTTAGCTCTTCCTGGCGGGAGATGTTCTTCCTTCCGCGCATCTGGAACTCATCATGTCCTACGATATAAAGGACTACATCGAAGATGTTTCCAACATCAGTCTGATAATGGTAAGGATCCTCAATATGATGTTTGTGATACATGGAATAGCCATTATTGTCATAGACAAGCTTCCAGCAGTGCTCGGTGTTCTTTGACTGTAATTCCCAGTCACCGGATTCTGTTGATGAGAGAACAGAAAAATAGTCCAGTGACAGCATGTCTTTAGTAGAAAACATATTTAAAACTCCTGTAAATAAAAGTGGATTTTTGCTCATCACGAACGTAATGAACACAGCTTTGAATTGCTGCAGGAAACAATATAACAGATGGACCATATTGGTGTAAATACAAAATATGATTTTTTTTACCTAAAATGAAACAGAAATTCAGTCGAGGCAGTCATAATCAAATGATTTGTTTCAATGGTTTCATTTCGGAATGTGGGATTTGATGTCCATATACAAAGATATATTTACATGCCCGAACAGATGTTCTATAATATTGCTATCAGAGGTGCTGGAACATGAGTAAGGTAATAGATAAAGTTGATGTAATATGCGAGCATAAATCAGATGGAACAATGATCCCCATGCGTTTCCGGATCTTGAATGAGGATGGGGATTTTGAATCATATACGATCAAAGGATACAGAGAGATCCTGAGAAAAGACTGTTATACAACACCGGACGGCCTCATGGTCTGCAGCAAGGATAAAGTATTTGAGTGCAGGGTAGTAATACTTGAAATGTACAGGACTGTCAGGCTGTATTTCGACAAAACCAACTGCTCCTGGAAACTTGCCGTCTGATGCCTATAATTGGATAGAGTTCAGGTTAAAATAGGAGCAATTACTGGTTAGAGGAGCGATGATAATGAAAGAGAATGTTATGAGATTAGCGGCGCTTGGGAAAATACCAAATGATAAAGATATGTCTAATGAGTTATTCAATAAGTATGACAAACTGATGCAGCTGGATGAATCACTTACATTTGAAGAGGCAGAATTGCTGATTACGCTATTCTCTGACGATTGTGATGATTTGAATTGGGGATTACTTCATGCAATAGAATCTGTTGATTACAACGATATTGCACGCTATCGTGAACTTATAATAAAATGCAATAACCCAGAATTTAGGGAGATACTTGAAATAAGGCTGAATAATTATTTGAAACAATGAATGTTACAAATTAAAGGTTTGCAAATAAAAAGATTTTTATGCGCGTAAGATTTGGCAACAAAAAGTAGGAACAATTACGGGTGAGCGAATAGCGCAGAATAGCTGCAACTTGGGGATGAAAAATCCTTGAGTTGCGGCTTTTTAATAATGCCAATTATTGTTGTTGATGTAGATGTATTGCGTATGTAACTACTCACAGTGTATTAGATGTTTCGCCGTTTTGCAGAACGCTTTTTATAAGGCTTGTAGCTTGCACACACTATAATGGCTATCACGAGGGCGATAATCACGACTTCCTCAACCGTAAAATTGAAGTGGTAGACGATCCTACTGTTGAGGCCATTGTTGAGAGCTTTTGAAAGTTCATCCTTTTCGAGTGCTGGTGTGTAGTTTAAAGATAGCATATCTATGAATCCGACTTTGGCAGGCATGAAAAGCGATGTCTTTGTAAGGTCATATACTGAATAGGTATCTTCTGTATCAAGTCTTATAGCATTGTATATGTGGTTGTTTCCAGAAATGATCTTACAGTCTATATCGAATCTGTCACAGAGAAGGTATGTCAGTGATGCGTATTGTGAGCAGACAATCTTTCTGCTGGAATCGTAGGCATCTACAAAGTTCATTTTCTTGTTACTATCTATTGCTCCGGCCATGTCATACTTGTAAGTCTTTGCAATATATCTGATAATTTGGCTCAGTGTTTCCTTCTGAGTGGAATCCTCGTTGAGGCTTGTTTTTATTTCTGTTTCCATCTTGTCCAGGAGTTTTTCAGACTCAACTATGTTGATTGGATTTATTTGTACCAGCTCAAACTTGCCGCTTTTGTTGTATTTAAGGAGTTCTAGTGCTGTTCCCTTATTTACTGCCATATCCGCATCGTATGGAGTGCTTTCATCATCTATGGCTATTAGATCTTCGATTACTTCGTATACTTCATCCATATTATCAACGTATGCTATTGAGGTGTCCTGTCCGCTAACTATCTGTTCATGAAGGATTTGCGCAATTTCTGAAGTATTGGTAGTGGAAAAGCTCATAAATAATGTCGTTGTTTGTAGTAAAAATAGTGTTTTTATTTTGTATTGTATCCAGAACAAATCTAACGTCCTCCATTTAGAATAGCTATGGTTGAAGATTCAAGTACATAAAGAGAATTATTAGATAGCACACTACGGGAAAACTCCTTATGCATAATACAAAAGTAATCCAAAAATCTTTTTTTGTCACTTAACTATTAGTTCATTGGATAAGATTAAGATCTAATGTAACGTAAGGTTATAAATAATCTTTTGGAGGTAATATGATGTACCACATGATAGGTGATGACTCGAGATTTGAGCGAGCAGCGCTTAAGGTGTTGCTACTTAAGGATCCAAGGTGTTGCAGGATGATGTTTGGAGAACAATACAATTTCTCAACTATATACGCGTATGCGCTAGGGATAGCGTCAGTTGTTCACGATTATAGATTTACAGATGCCATTAAATATAGAAGAGAGGAAGGATTTAACTATGCGACAGACACCAATTATACTGGCACGGATAAAGAGAATATTGCTGAATTCTTTGAGTATTTCAATGATAGCATTGTATCCGAAATCCGGCGGTATGATTGCAAGAATCAGCTTTTGCTAAGGAAACTAGACTTTAGCAGAGAAGAACAGATAGTGCGTACAGAAGAAGAGAGACAGCAGGATGTGGAAGAACTGACAGAGCTGCTTAATGGTGTTCATGACTGCTACAGGGGATTTGTGATAGGCATCCTGCTTCAAGTACAGCAATCAAGCATAAAATGCCGAGAAGTTATTAGGTTTTTAAAAGAAAACCCTGATGTTAAAGCGAGTGATATCGTGCACTATGTCCTACATGACCTTGGTTGTTTGCAAGAGTGCCATGTTTCGGAACCTGAAAGATTTGCAGAGTTCGGCATTGAGGTTAACGAAGACAACTATGACTGCCTCGGGAGATGGCTGTGCATTTCCAATCCTCAAACAGGATATGGGCTTTTTAGCAGGGAAACCTGGACATCAGATGAGCTTCTACCAATCTTGGAAAAATATGTATAAGTAAGGTATGAAAGAGGACTTCCGATAATTCGGGAGTCTTTTTTACTGAACTTATAGTTCATAGTTTTCAAATTCCGTTTGCTGTACATTGGACTCACAAACAAGAAAGATGATAAATAGAGAGCCTAGAGGAGAAATGACGATGAACGACGTTTTTTACATGGAACTTAGAAGTTCATATACAGAAATAAACAAGATCCTATGCGGAGAATATTATGACGAGGCCCTTAGGACCATAGAGATGGTTTCAGATATCGTGGATATGGTCCAGACTATTTCCATCGTTATGGAACAGACAACCTTTCTTGATGCATATATGAAAATTGGAGACTATTCTGAAATGCCTTTTATAGATGAGATATCCGATATCTTCGAAATATATGTTTCACACGTTGAAATGGGAAAGATGAAATATGACGAGGTTATCAGTGATGAAGAGCTGATGGACTTATTTATGATGAAGTGCATGGCGCTTGATGATGATCCAATCATGAAGCTTGCTGTGCTCATCTCCTCAGTAGCGTGCATTTCTATGAAAAATAAGGATTCCCTTGAAACACGCCAGAAGAAGATCATGGCGATGCTCCCGGAAATAATAGTAGTTGAGTATGAAAAGAGCAATAGGTTTGATGAGCTAAAGAAGGTATCACAGAAGGGGGTGATCCTTAACTTTGAAACCCTAAACCGCGGAGATATATTATTTCCCAGAAAACTTGTTGGATATTCGTATGTAAGGTTTATTGATGAGACGCTTTGCGAAATGAACAAAACTGAGATAGAGATGCTAACTGCTTTACTTTATGAGGATGACCTTATTAACGTCATGAGTGTCCTTAGTGGAAAAGCCAGGAAGAAAATCATGAATAGCCTAGAATACGAAGAGCTTTTTAGGATCAGTAAGAAGGTGTTTCTTTTTACATATTCTTTGGAAGGCGAAAAAGAAGGGATATTCCAGGACGCAGAAATCTACAATTCAATTCATGAGGAACTGACACCGTCATTTATAAAAGCAATCGAAAAGATTCTAGTTATCGTTGGAAGCAAGTTTAAATACATGAGAGTGTGAGGTGAAAAATGAAAGCGATCAAAAACGAATTACAGAAAATTGTAAGAGAGCAGAGAAAGACTAACAGAAAGCTTGACTTATGGACCTACAGGATAATGTTCTTTTGGGGCGTGTTATCAGCAGTAATTAGTATGAATAAAACGGGCAAAATTCTGGGTTATACTAGCGCTGCACTGGCAGCTATTTTACAGATACTGACATATGTAGAAGACATCATGGATATAGTAAGCGAACCGGACGAGGAAGAAGAGCTTTTTAAAGAAGAGGACTGACAAATGAAGAATTACCTGAGGCTAAAGGATTTTTCCATTTTTTCTCAGAAATATGTTTTTGTTGATGTGGATGAGTTGCTTTACATACGTATCTTTAGAGAAGCTGGGGTAAGAATAAAAGAGACCTGGGAATATGCCAAAGAAGGATCCGGGTTAATGCTTATCATATGCAGAACACTAAAAAAAGACAGAGATAAATTTGAAAAGGCGGTTGGACAGATCAGAAATGGAGCCATTTTGATGGGATACCGCGATTACGATGATGCCTGCAGAATGCTTCAGGATATAGAAAAGAGGTAAGGATAATGAGTGATAACAGCTATATAGAAGAAAGCCATACTGAAGTTGTCCGGACTATCTATGAAACGGATAAACAGACAAATAATACCGTAAACGTAGAGCAGAACATCAACGTCGTTAACATCGAAATGGGAAATCGCTCTTTATTGGATAAGATTGACCTTGAGTTTCTAAAAGAGTGGATCCATGATCATATAATTCAGGTAATAGTTGGAGGGATACTAGCGTTATACACGGTTATACTACTTGTTATGATGCTGACAGTGGCCAGGTACAAGGATATCATACGCGAAAAAGAATCAGAGAAAGAAGCAGCAGAAGTAATAGTACAGGACGAATCAGAGCCTGACGAGCCAATAGAAGAATTTGTCCAGGAAAAAACTGAATCTTCCGCTATGGAAGAGATAGTATCAGAGACCCTAGAACCCGGGACGGAAGTAACTATAGTAGAAGATACAGCAGCAGAAAAGCCTGTGACAGAAAAAGAACTGTATGATCTGCGCATTGTAGGAGGAACCAATTCAGAAAAAAGAGTAAAAGCAATAAACACAGTAGGTGAGGAACTTGAAAATGTCTATTACCTCACAGGAGGCTTTTATAGCGAGACTGTAGGTTTTTACTTAAATGGAGAATATGATCATTTCACAGGAAATATCAGCTGTGATGATGACTGTAAAGGTGGATTTAATGTAAATATCTACCTCGATGACGGACCGTGTCTTCAGAGTATCAGGGTTGAGAGGTTGATGGCAAAAGTCCCAATAGACATAGATACAACAGATGCAACATTTATTAAGTTTGAGATTACAGGATCAATATATTCACAGGGAGCCATCCTATCTGATGGAGTGTTACATATTGCAGAAGCAGAAGAAATTGAAGACTGAGGAAATGTAATGTTTGAGACAAATGATTCAGAAATATTAGAACGAGCATATAGATGGGGAATCAAGACTGCAAGAAAAGCAACATGTCCGAAAGAACAGTATATGTCCGAAAGGGCAAATATTATCAGGGCTATAGATAAAGCGCTTGTGGTTTCCAGGGATATATATTTTACTGAGCTTGAAAAACAGAGTATTCTCAGAAAATGCAAGAAGGCATTCAACCACTATTGCACTTTCATAAAGGGAAATCCGGATGCTGGAACTGAACAGTTATTGCAGCGTAAAGAAGAACTACTGTCTCTGATAATTTCATTGGAAGTTCCATGTATTTCAAGATTTAGAGCTCGACTAGAGGAGGATAATTATCTGGATCTTGATGAAATATTCTCTAAGCATAGGTATCTTTCAGAGCTTATGAAAGAGCCAATAACGCTACTGTTGGAAAAGGCTATAGAAGATACTGAGATAAGGGCAATCAAAAAATATAAGATCTTCTATATGACTAAAATGGGGAAAAGGTATCATGATAGGAACTGTGTCTGTTGCAGGGGAAAGATAGTGTGTGCAGATAATGAGTTCAATCTGGTCAATGAAGGTATAAAGCCCTGTCGTTGTATAAAAAAGGCATATGAAAGAGCCGAATACATTGGACTTAAGAAAGAACTTGAAGAGAAGTATATTACAGCGTTTGTCGACGAATCCAGGAAAAGAAACCCCGGGTATAAAATATCTGAGGATATGGAAAACCTGCAGAATACTGCCAGTATTATTCTTTGTAAAGGTAAACTTCGTGGTGAAGAAGATATAACATCTGAAAACACCATTGGCAAATATATTCATGTGACTGAAAATACAGATAAGCTTGAAAACACCACGTTAGAAGCGATAGGAATCACCATGCTTAAAGCAAGTCTTATGGGACTGAATAAAAGACTGTTGATCTACACGGATAATCAAGGCGCATGTAGTAAATGGAGAGATTGCAAGTCTTTGGAGTTCCTCTCTAGAGGGTTCGTTGGAGTATCCGTAAAGTTCATCAAGAGGGAAAAGAATACAGTAGCGGATGGGCTGTTGAGGCAAAATACGATATTACAGCTGCCAAGAGATAAGATGAATGATGTGATTACAGCCTATCTTCAGAGAGACGCAATGGGGATAAAGCCTAGAGAAATGATATATGCAGAACTTGAGAAATCTAGAAGTTGCTACGAAAAAGGTGAGTATAAGGATTTCGATGATGCTTTAGATGAGATTGAGAAGAAGTATGATTTATAAAGCTCATTTTAAAAAAATATATTGACTTTTATGATTGATTAATGGTATTCTGGCATCTTGCCCAAAAGCAGGGTACCATTTTTGTTCTAGATCAGAAAGACAAGGAGATTGACTACATGGTACGTAAACAGATATGTAACATGTGGGGATCTGACCTTTGATGTTGATTTCTTATTATTTCCCCACAATATTAAAAAGTATTGATGCATTATGTGCAGAAAGGGGAACTTATGGAATATCCAGTAGTAGATACAATAAAAACCGGGAAGCGCATCCGTGAGCTCATGAAGCTCAACAGTATCCGTACCAAGGATATTGTTGAGTATATGGGGTTCGAATCTGAGCAGTCTGTGTACAAGTGGCTCAGAGGTGACAGCCTTCCAAAGGTGGACAATCTGTTCGCCCTCGCGAGGCTCTTTGGTACTCCGATGGAGGATATACTGATGGAACGGACAGGAGAGGACGAAAGTCCTCTCCTTCCGCGTTTATATGAAGAAAATTTCTTTAATAATAAACTTATTATAAAGTCTATTTCTGCATACTTGTCTATATTATATAATTGAGATGGTTGACGTTATTTTGTTTATTTATGAGGTAAATAATATGTTGTCAGAAGAAGCGAAAAGCGGCTTGTGCGAGAAAATACTTCTGTATTTGACGGGTGTAAACAAAAACATAACTGAAAGTACATTAAAAAGAATGATAGATATATTTGATCATTCTTTAGAGATTGAGCCTGTTAATGATGTTGAGCTTGTTCCTGTTATACTGCGAGATGAGATTGAGAAATTCTTGGCCAGAGGTGTTGATAAATCATATGAATGCGTTAAGGGAATAAATGTAATTGAGCAATATTGCAAACATATTATGTATTCTGTACGACCATATCTACTATCTACTGCACCGAAGAGAGAATGGGATAGTGGAAATGGCAGTACTGGTAAGAAATGGCAGTTAGCAGATGTATACAAGGAAGGATTACGTCTGGTTGAACCAGGAAAAAACTTGACACAAGAAAGCGCAAAGGCATTAGAAGCGCTGAAAGAAAACCCGATTTCTCCAGTGGCCTTTCCTGAGGGATATTATTACATTGCATATGTCACAAGGAATAATGAGTCGCATGATGCCATAAAGCGACACCCCTATGTAGCCAATCAGGTGGCACTTTGCATAATAATGACGTACTTGTTGATTGCGGACAAGTATTCATCTGCTATAGAATCCCGATATGAATATGCCAAAATATCAAAGTATATTGATCTCCATGAGTACCTTAATGCTATAGTTGCTGAGAAAAGTATGCGGTTGGAAAAGTATGTTCCTTTATCATGGAAAGAGTATTCTCGGGGGAAAGAAAATGTATTATTACTACCTGATAGAATAACTGGCTTACCCAAGCAACAATTAAAGGTGGTTGGGCATGCCGGATCTGGAAAGACCTTTTTCTTGGAAAAGATAGAATTGCTTTTGGCACAAAATTATTTTAATCCCGACAATGTGTCACATCTGATTCCTGTTTATTTGAGATTGATAGATTTAATTGGGACCACTTCAGATAGTATTGAGGCATTATTTGCTACAAAAACTGGCATTTCGATTGATGCAGCCGACGAATTTATGTGCAACAAGAATGTACTCTTGTTACTAGATGGATATGATGAGATATCTGAGAAGTCGTTAAAACAACGCGCTGCTATTAAAATAGATTATTTGGTACATAATAATGCTAATATCATCGTTACTGATAGAGAAATAAACTCGCGCATTCCACTTAGCGATGGATTAGAATGCTATATACCTCAGAAATTAGAAAGTGTTGATATCAGGCATTTGATTGAGATGTATGCTCAGAAAAATGAGATCAAAAAGGATCTGCTGAACAAACTAGATTCAACTCCAGAATATTTCAATAGTTTTGATACTCCATTAAAACTGGTCAATTTAATAGAAATCAGTGATTATAATGGAGCTGTTCTGGAAGATCAGAGTAATCTGACGGGGGCATATATTCAAAGCTTGTTTGACCGGGAGTCACAAAAAAATAAGAATCCGCTCACTAAACCGCTACAAAGCCTTTTGGCGGGATTAGCGTTGGAAGGAGAGGGGCCTTTCTCTCAAGCAAAGATTTCAGCAATATTTACATCATGGCAAACGAAACTTGGGTATGATTGTAGTGCGGATGCTTGCTTTAGGTTGGCAACACAACTTGGAATTTTGATTTCTTCTGAGGAAGAGAATCAATACACCTTCTGTAATGAGGAGTTTTTTATCACATTTTTAGTTATGGCTGAAAAGATAGGACTTATGGATTTACAATAAGAGGATTTTTATGGCAATTAAAGAGGCTTTTTCAATATGGCAAAAGAAGATTGATGATTTATCAATAGAGAGCAGAAGGTCCAAATTGCGTATCTTTGCCGATTATGGTGTTGATACATATGAAATAATAAAGCTATTACTAGACGAAGATAAGCTTCTATATGCTTCCGAATTTTATTATTTTGCATATCTTGCCTCTTTGAATAAGAATATTGAACTCCAAAGTTCTTATGATATGCTCTATGATTATGTAGAACGAAGTGAAGACAAGACTACTCTTATTGTGAGCTTTTTAATTGGAATGGACACAAAGGAACTAAAAAAGAGAATGAAGAGCTATTTTAATAGCATTCCATCTCGTCGTGAATTGCCCAGTAAGGTAGTAAGAAAGAATCAAGTTGGGACGTTCTGCCAAGAAATATTACCGTATTTATGTTTTTCGGAAGCCTCTGATAACTTATTTGTAATTTTATATACGCTTCTTTCTGTTGGTAGAAGAACTAGCCATTATTGCCATTATTGCTATATAGTAATCAATTCCTGGGTAAAATACTCAGGAAATACGCAACGTCCGGTTACTGAAACTGGAAGATTGTCGTTGATACGTGCGGCTTATGCATTAGTCGTAGATTGTGATTTCACGAGTCTGAACAGAATTCTGTATAGTTTTCCAATGCTTGATCAGCATGACCTTTTTGATAAATCCTTTGAAGAATTTATTAGCGATGTTCCCCAATACACTTTAGATAACCCTAACTCTGCGATTTTCTATTTAAACTCTTTTAAGAGAGCTTATGCTGATGAATTGGAAGGCTATGAGCAGTGGCTTAAATTGTTTAGTCGTTCGATTTATTATAATGAGGTTTGGTTTAAATCTTTGTCATATTTGGAACGCGTTAATATTGACAGGGAATCCATTGATGATCCAGTATATGATTTTGGCCCAGGTAAGAAGGAACCGTCTTTTGCAAACAAAATTGATTATGAGGTACTTGAGATATTTCCGAAGGTACTGCTAGAAAAGCCACAACATCTATTGCGGTTTCTAAAAAATATCTCTTCTATTAATTCTTTCCAATATTCAGATGAACCACAAATTTTCATGGATAGTATTAAAAAGCCAATTACACGGCTTTATTTATCAAAGGCGTTTATAGAGAATTATGAAGATATTATTTTGGGGTATTTTTCGTCTACCGATCTTTTCAGAATCTATATCAATTCGCCGTTAAGCCAAGCGAGTAAAGTAGAAGATTTGATTGAAAGATTGAATAAAAGGGGGCTTGAAATAGATGTTTCAAAAACGCCTTTATCACAAGTGTTGTATAAAGGGTTTATATATTATTCTGATGATGGATGCTTTTTCTGCTGTTCCAAACTGTCTGATAGAGATCTACGGGTAACAGAGTATTCAGTTATTCGAGATGGTGATAGAGAAATAATCGAAGCAAGCAAAAGCTACAATAGATGTGTGATAGTTACATATTTACGTGGTTTTAAACCTCATGAGTATGTCAACCTAGAGGGTGTGAGCGTTATTCATGGAAGAAACTCGTCGATTGACGAATACACCGTGAATTTACGGTATTTGGAGGAAAAGAAGGAAAAACATAGTGAAATGATTGAGAACTCGCCATATCTTTTTAATAATAGCGACCATATATAATCCGCTTAGTTTAGATGATTAGGTATTCTATGTTGCCCTTACAATTACGGGTAAAAAATAGCATAGATGAGCTGCGGCCAGGGTAAAACCTGAGCTGCAGCTCTTTTGTTGTTGATAGAATGAAATGATTTTTAATTGAAATAGGAAATGGGGTTGTGACGAACTGTTGTTTGTGTCGATTATTGGACATCTGCCACGGTAAGATTGAATCATCATCAAAGGGAATCACCAAAGGGAGGGAGATAAAAGTCAGGAAAATGAGAGCTTTTCTGATCCATGAAGGGGTGTATGAAAGACAATATATGGGGATGCTGTTAAGCATCCTTTTTGTGATAACAGAAATTGAATGAAAATGAGAAAGGATATAGGGAAATGAGCACGATAGGAATAAGGGAACTTAGCGTAAATCAGATGGTTTACATGCTGTCAAAGACATATATTTCATTAATCCATGGTGGGGTGGCTTTTAAGGAGTTTCCATCCGTTATGCTCTGGGGTCCACCTGGAGTTGGAAAGTCTCAGGGAGTTAGACAGATAGCTACTGAAATTGAAAAGAGGACTGGCAAAGATGTAAGAATCACAGATGTAAGATTACTTTTGTTTAATCCTGTTGATCTCAGGGGCATCCCTACTGCTAATGAGGATAAAACTTTAGCAGTATGGTTAAAACCACAGATATTTCAGATGGATCCATCTGAAGAAGTGATAAATATACTTTTCCTTGATGAGATAACAGCGGCTCCAACTTCTGTTCAGGCTGCAGCTTATCAAATAACTCTGGATAGAACTGTGGGCGAGCATAGGCTTCCGGAAAATTGTATAGTTATTGCTGCTGGTAATCGAGTAACAGATCGATCCGTTTCTTATAACATGCCTAAAGCTCTGGCAAACAGGCTTTGCCACTTTGAGATTAGGGAAGATGCGTCTGCATGGCATGATTGGGCTATCAAAAAAGGGATTCATCCTTATATTGTTGGATTCATCGAATACAGCAGTTCTTCTCTCATAAGGTCCAAAGGAATGGAGTTGGCATTTCCAACACCAAGGTCCTGGGAGATGGTTAGCAATATCCTTAACTACGTTTCTGATGATGTAGATTCTGTTTTCCCTATGATTGTGGGGTGTATAGGCGAAAATGCTGGAGGCCAATTAAGAACATGGTCTGAGATTTATGAGGGACTACCATCCCTGGAGAGTATTTTTCATGAGGGAAAAGGTGAAACTCCGACAGAAAAAGAACTTCAGATAGCGCTTAAGTCCATGATGGTCCAGTATGCAAAGGATCATCCGGAAAAAGAATATATTGATAAGTCAATTGAGTATTCCTGTAATATGCCTTGGGCTTTTAGGGGAAAACTCATGCAAGATTATTATAGGATACCTGAACTACGCGAGATTGTTGAGGAAAACGAAGTATTCAGAACTGCGGTAAAGGATGGGCTTAAATGCTAAGTGCAAGAATCAATACATTTAAAAGACAAATACAGGAATCAAGATATCGTCTTAGTCATATGTATGAAGAGCTTGCAGCTCCGCTATATGAAGCTGTTTATGTCGCTACTAAAGATGTCTGGCGTATTTCATCCAATGGGACTTGTATATACTTTGATCCAGATTGGTTTTGCAAATTAGGGGAAACGGAAACAGATTTTATCCTCTCACATATAGCTATGCACATTAAGTTGGGACACCTTAATAGGCCATCGTACTACTACGGTGATAGATATCATATGGCTGCCGATGTTGTGGCAAACGGCAAACTTAGTACATACGGGTGGACCTGTGAAAAGCTCCCTCATATAGGGAGAATCCGTTATGAAACATTTTACCCAGCCATCCATGGTTCGGAAATTACTTCAACGGAGGCTATAAAGTGCATGCCATTTGATCCCTCTACGCTGCCAGCAGGTAAACGTCGTCAACTTCTTATAGATTCTGATCAATGGTGGGATAGAAAAGAAGACAGAGGGGAATCCGGGACGATAGTTTTGCGGCAGGGAGAGGATCTGAATTCTGATTATGGATTTAATGGATCTGATGGTACAAGAAGTTTCTATTTTAGGACAGAAAGATTTTCTGATTCTGCAGAGGTGAATTTGTCCGGTGACAGTAAGGGCATTCCGGATGAAATAAAGGCAAATTCAAAGAAAGTAAACAGAGAACATATAAAGCAGGCTATAAATTCAATAAGACAGGGTATACGATCTGCAAGCCTTGGTTTTGATGAAGATGATGATACTCGTGAATGGGAAACAGATGATGTAAGGGAGTTGGATTGGAGAAGCCTATTAAACAGCTTTGTTCAAGAAGAGCTCTGTGATTACTCATTTACTCCACCTGATAGGAGATTGCAGGATGGAGATTTCTTTCTTCCTGATTATAACGTTTATAGCAAGACTGTACGGGATGTCTATTTTATGGTTGATGCTTCAGGATCCATGCCGGATAAAATGCTTGCTGTAGCTTATGAAGAAATATGCCAGGCATTGGAACAGTTTAATGGATCATTAACTGGTGTTGTAGGATTTTTTGATACAAGAGTTCATGGAACAAAAGCTTTTAGAAGTGTTGAAGACATAGTAAAGATGAAGCCTACAGGGGGTGGAGGCACAGATTATGACTGTATTTTTGAGTTTATTCACGACTGTCACGGTGTATCAGAACCAACTAGTATAGTCATCATTACTGATGGAGAAGGTGAATTCCCGGATGAATCTAAAGCTGAAAATGTTCCTGTGTTATGGCTTATGACCAAAAAGAAAAAAGCCCCATGGGGGAAAAGCGTTGAGTTAGATTGACATCTCCGTTATAAATGTCCCTTGCTAGTTAAAGGAACAATGAGATGAGCAATTTGTATCCAAAATGTTTATTGTTATTTTGGACTTGGTTTATTGCTAAAATGATACAATTATATTGGTGTGGTATTGCTTTTCAGATTATAAATGGAATTATGTGCAGGCGAATAATACCAGAAGCAATAAGGAGTATATGCTTAAAAGTTATCTGTTGTAAATAATCTTTTAATTTATAGGATAGTAATTATGCGCATTAGGATAGCATCATTTAACGTGAATAATATGGGGCAGGCAACCAAAAAGAAGGTTGATAAAATAGCCAACATAATTCGGAAAGAAAAATTTGATATTGTTTCCTTTCAAGAAGTACTTAGTGGAGGGAATGCCATCAAAGATAATCTTCTGATGTATTTGCCGAACTGGGATTATCGTTTTGAAGAGCCTCCCAATACACAACTAAATGACAATAGAGGGGAAGGCTTCGCGTTTATATGGAATAAGAAAACTATGCAATTAGCTGATTACATAACTGAAGAAGGAATGCGAGAGTTTCAACCAAGGATACTAAACCGACTTGGCAATGATATAAATAAAAATTGTGGTGTGATGGCAAGAATTCCATATTATGCACGGTTCATTCCTGTAAATGGTGGCTTTTTTGAATTGAGACTCATAAATGCTCATTTGATATGGGGAGGAACCAGTTTAGATGCATATCAGAAACGGCAAGAAGAATATAACTTTCTGGCAGAAGAAATTTACCCTGGAATTAGTATGAATAGAAAATATGGAAATAACAGAGTGGCATACACCATTGCCATGGGAGACTACAATTTGAATCTATATAAACCCAGAGGCGGTGCGGAGAATCAGATTATTGTACATACGTATATTCCTAATCCGGAAAGGGAAGTTGAGAATCAAAACATAATCACCGTTCAAGATGAGTTGACAACTCTAAAGAGTCCGCAGTCTGAAGAAAGTGCCCGAGGGTATAGTCAGAATTATGATCATTTCACGTATGATACTAATATGTTTACAGAGGATGGAGTTAAATGCTCATACAAACGTATTGATGCTGTAAGAGAATACTATAATGATGATTTTGATTTGTATCGAAGTGAAATATCAGATCATGTTCCTATAGTAATGGAACTGAGAATAGGAGAGTAGAAAAGAATGGCTAACGACATTATCCAGATGATTAAAGACGGACAAATTGATTTCTCAGATCAAAAAATGAAAACTGCCTATGCATTGAACCTCTGTACTGTTTCTGTTTCTCAGATTATTGATTATGATGATGCAATAATACTTGAGCAGGAGTACGAGGCTATTCTCAATAACATAAATATAGAGAAAATGCCAAAGGATGAGGCGCTGCTTAAAATCCTGAAACAGTTGCTTGATACAATAACCTTTTTCAGGATTGAAGAAGGTGATAAGGCATTGATTGATAAGGAATACCAACACCGCATGAAAAATGCCATCTGGAATGCCATACCAAACTTCGGGTTACTAATTGCAGGGGGGAATCCTTTTACTATGGTGGGGGCTCTCGCTTCTCAAATAGGCATAGGTTACATGAATTATAGAAGGGCAAAAGCAGAAAATGCCCTGTCTTACGAAAAAGCCATGTGGCAATTACATCGCTCAGCAATAGAGCAGTTCAATGGCTTAAGAAGAGAATTATTTGATACAGCATGGAGATTAGCAGATGCGTATGAATTCCCTGATTCCTATAGATTAACGGAGAGGCAAGTTAAGCAATATGACGACATTCTCATGGATCCTGATCCATATAGAAGATATGAGCGCTTAAATACTATAAAAGATGCGTTTGTTGCATATCCGCCATTTTGGTATTTTTGGGGGTCTACTGCTAATGAGCTTATAAACATCAGCACTGGTGATGAAGCCGACTTCTATAGAAGTAATGCAAAGACTTTTTATGACATATTTATAAGAGCTTTTACAGAATGCAATCTTTTGAGAGAGAATCAGATTGCATCTTCGTGTGCGCTAGAATACATAAACTTATTAGATGCAGAGGAGGACAAGGATAAAATTATTGAACTACTTGAAATAGCTACAACTATGTCTGGAAATGCAAATGACGTGCTTCAATTATGTGCATTTGGATATTTGAAGATAAATAAATATCAAGAAGCCGCTGAAATACTCCGTGTACTGGTTAATGAAAGATATAATCCGATAGTAAACGGTCAATTGCTAAGTGGCTTATATGTAAGTTCATATATTGAAGGCGATGAAAGTGTCGTTCCTCTCTACGGTAGACTTAAGACACGAGTAGATAAAGAGTATTTGTATTGTTTGCCAGATAAATCCGATACGGTGGATATGCAAAGCATTTCCGATAGTTTTATTGCATCGCAAAAAGAAATACTGAGCAAGAAATATGGTATAGCTATTGATAGATTCAGACATAAGTACAGAGTATTGTTTGGAAGGTGTATTCCGGTTCCAGGAAGTAAAGAATATACAGATTCGTATTATGATGAAAGTGTAGATGCTTTTTCAGCAAGAAGAGCAGATGGACAGTTACTGAAAGAAAAACATGGCTTGGAACACTATGCTGATTCAGTAGTTCAATATGATTATCCATATAATTACCTAACATTGTTTAACAAAATGTTTGATGATGTTTGCGAACTCAATTGTACTCAAGGAAAAGAAGAAGAGTTGTTACAAGCCTTATCAAAAGGACTTATACAGAAAAGGAATCAAATAAAAGAGATACGTAAAAAAGCTGAGGATAGAGCAAAATTCACGCTAGAAACATATTATGAAATGCTAAGCTTGGGTTTTGACCAGTTTTCAGGAGAATTCTTTGCCTTAATTATTCAATATGCAACTGAATATTTGAATACGAAAAAAACTATAGTATCTATGAATGATGCTGAAACCAATCTTAGGACATTTTGTTTGAAACAGGGTTTTGGTAGTCCAGATGAAATGTATGATACAGCAGATGATTTGATAATCCCTGATGATGATCAGCCCAAAATGTATCTTGGGTTGGAACTTATAGATGAGGGAGAAAGCACTATTGTAATAGATCAAAAGCGAGAAGAGACTTTAGATGTAATTAGACGTTCCTACTCAAGAATTATTTTGGATAAAGAACTTGTTGACCTTGTGTTTGAGGGCTCTGAAGCTTTTGATAGGTACTTTATTACTCTTGAGGTTCCAGATAAACGAAATATAAGAAGAAAAACAGTTGCAATACTTGATGACAAGACTACACTTGATAATGACTTATTGTTTACCACAGAAGGTGTAATAAGAATTCAAAAGAGAAAAATGAAAAGTGTTGTACCATACGATGAGATTCTTGTTAACAAGACCAAGCAGGGAGAGGGGCTTATCATCCATTCTGATTTTACAAATGGTCACATAAGTATGCCGTTCCTCATTGATCTTATTGAACAGTTATCTTCTAATCATGCGCTTGAGGTCAAAGCACAGAGCAGTCCTCTCGAATTAATAAAAAAGGTGATGAGAAAGACTACTGAAGTATAAACTTCGGAATTCATGAAGTGGAAAGATACTTTTCAAATCAGTAAAAGGACGAACATGAAAAGATTAGCAAGACATAAAAGCATTATATGGATAGCTGTAACAGTAATTTATCTGTCTGTATTTATTTTGGATGGATTACGCGTTTTCGCGGCTGGGCAAGAGCATATCCAAGTGGCGAATTATTATGAGAGTGATAATGGGTTTGTTATTTCGAATGACACAAAGGTGAGCTCATTATCACATTCTAAGAAACTTGGAGGAGTATCAGTAAAAGGAAGCACTTATGATGCTGATCCTATTAATGGTGTTATTGCGTATACTGTGGATGGCGATGCATATATCGGTTATAGTACCATTTTTACAGGAGTGCAAACATCATTTGATTCGTGGAGTCTTGTGGATTGTAAAGAAAAAGCAGTAGGCGATACCAAACTGACAAAAAAAGTAGGAAACGGTGTTATTTTAGTTAAAAAATCAATAGATGGAAAGACGTGGGATGCCGGAAAAGAATATGAGAATCTATTCTCTAGAACATTTGAGGAACGAGAAACAGTTTACAAGATCGATCCTGAGGATGTTAAGAATGGGACATACTTTAAAGTGGCGGTAGCTTATGAAATGCAGCATCAGACTGGCACCAAAAAGGGTGTTTTTGGCAAGGATAAAGCTGTATTTTCAAATAAGTTTTTTGTTGAAGAGTATATTTTCTATGTTTCATATGCAGACAATCCGGTAAAAATTTATGACCTGGATAATAGATCAGAGCTGACAAATGGAGCATTTACATCAAGTGGCTTTGT
>JAEEGL013842364.1_pt1 | contig 18842 bp, 11 predicted proteins | sample 9134231 | NCBI WGS metagenome assembly JAEEGL01 (sample SAMN16246548, study PRJNA631951) | gut metagenome | biome: gut microbiome; feature: rumen; material: fiber-attached | host: Bos | place: Iran: Karaj | collected 2018-10 | reverse complement strand
TTGTTGAGGTCGGCGGTAAGATTGTACTTTTTGGTATTTAACGTCCACGCGCCCTTTGCGGAAACAATAGTGATATCGTTCAGCGTTAGGTCGCCCGTAAGCGTCAGAGAGGTGCCGCTCAGCGTCACGGTATAACCGCCGCCGTTGATGGTCAGGCTGCTGTAAGTGCCGCTTTTCGGCAGTTTGAGCGTGCCGACATTGCAGTCGCCGAGGATGTTGATCTCATAGGTTTTGCTCTTGTCTCCGGCGTTTGAAATGTTGCTCATCAAGTCAGCAGTCTCGCAGTAAGTCTTGTCGCCGAGCTGTAACCTGAATGCGCGCAGGTACGCCTTGTTGTTCTTGACATACAGGCCGTATTCGTACTCGCCGTCGGCAACTTCCGGAGCGATTCCGGTCACGTCGAATACATTATTCAGGTTGCTCAGACTTGATTTGAGTATCTGCGTTCCCTCGGCGAACGGGGTTGCCGCGGTGAGTTTTATTTTACCGCTTATCGAGCCTTTTATCGTGAGGGGCTTGAAGCCGTTTTCGAGCCTGATCGTGCCGCTGCCGGAAATGTCCTTGCTGACCGTGATCGTGGCGCCCTTCGCAACGGTGATAACGCCGCCCGCGCCGAGATCCAGCGTTTCAACGGTGAGCGACTTGCTGACCGTCAGATCGCCTTCGACATCGACTGTTCCGAAGCCGCTTATCTTCGTCACATCAACGTCTCCGTCAACCGTCAGAGTGGTCGTTTTTGCGCCTGCTACATTGAGGTCTTTGGCCTCGACATCGCCGAGCGTGAGGTCGCCTTTTTTCGCGCTTATCGTCGATTTTTTGCCCTCGAGCGTGACGTTTTCGAGCGTCATTCCGCCACTTGCGGCAGTAAGTGTGATGTTCTGCGACTTGCCGCCTTTTTCGGCCTTGATCGTGAGGTTTGCGAGGGTCAGCTCCTGGTTGGGCTTAACGTTTGCGCTGCCCGTAAATTCAAGCGTTTTGTCGCCGCCGTCGATCGTAATTTCTTTCGTTTTATCGGCTGCCGGGAAGGTCAGATTGCCGGTATTTCCGTCCCCGGTGAGGGTAAGCGTTACCTTCTCGCCGGACGATTTTCCGAGGTCGCCGGAAAGGTCTCCGGGCTTGACTTCTTCGGCTCCGCAGTTCGTGCATACGCCGTTCACGAATTCGTGTCCGAGACGCGGAATGACTTCCGTTTTACGCCCTGTCTCCTTGCCGCAGCGCTTGCAGCGGGATATATCGGTGTAGCCGCCGTCGAGTATGCAGGTTGCTTCCGATTCGTTCACTCTGACCGTTTCGAGGTCGTGGCCGAACGCCTGAATTTTCACTGTTTCGCGGCTGATCTCATCACCGCAGCGCTTGCAGTAAACCACGCTGTCGTAACTGCCGTCCTTTTCGCAGGTCGCCTCAATGCGGCGCTCTTCGACTGCGGGTGCGGGGTCATGGCCTAGCGCGGGAGTTTCCTTTGCTATGCGCGAAATTTCTTCGCCGCAGCGCTCGCATTTCGTAACTTCATCGTAGCTTCCCGGCGTTGTGCAGATCGCCTCGGAGAAGTTCTCCTTCGTTGTGACAAGCTTATGTCCGAGAGCGGGCATATCCTTCGCGGTGCGCGAAATTTCTTTGCCGCAGCGCTCGCAGACTTCCACTTCGTAACCCTCACCGGGCTCTGTGCAGGTCGGTTCTTTTATGTATTCTTCGGTCGTTTTAAGTTCGTGACCGAGCGCCTGTATCGTCTTCTTTGTGCGCGAAATTTCCTCGCCGCAGCGCTCGCATTTTACGACTTCTTCGTAACTGCCGTCTGCCGTGCAGGTCGCTTCAACTTCGTTCTCTTTGACCGCCGCCATGGGCTTGTGGCCGAGCGCATTTATCCTGTACGTTAATGTCTGGCCGCAGTTCGTGCAGACGCCGGATTCCTCGCCGGCCTCGGTGCATGTCGCAGCCTTCGTTACCGTGTAAGAGACGCTGTGGCTGCGCTTGGGGCGCGTTACATCGGCGAGAGATGAAAGCTTGTAATTGCCGTTTTCATCAAGCACATACACGTTGCCGTCGGAGCCCTTGTAATACTCGTAATTGCCCGTGCGCGTGCAGGTCGGAGTCTTCGCCGGGACGCGGGTGAACGTGATATCCGTCCACTTCGCGTAAAGCGTTATATCGTCGGTTATCGCGGTGGAAAAGTCGAATTTCGTATCATCGGCGCAGCCGCTGTCCGTGTACCAGCCAGCAAAATAGTGCTCCTTGACAGATTCGTCACGGGTAGGCGCAGTCGGTGCGGTGACTTTATCCGTGCCGGTGCGTTTTACGCCCTTATCAAATGTAGTTTTGGTCGTATCATCGCCGAAATAGCCGCCGTTCGCGTGGAACGTCACCTTGTAGGCGGGCTTAAGTGTCTTGTTGGCGAGGTCGGTGGCGTATTTGGCGTATTCATAATAATTATCGCCTTGTGTGAGTGTCTGTTCCCCATAATATATGTTTTGGTTCGCGTCTATAAAATACTTATTGTCGTTTATCTTTATAGTACCATTGCTGCTTATATCAATCTCTACATTACCGGTGATCGCTATGCTGTCGGTTGCGTTCGTCCAGCCGAGGGTAATACTTTGCCTTCCGTAAAGCGCACTACCTCCGTCAGTATTTGTCGCGGTGACATTTCCGCCGCTTATGATGATATTATCGCCTTTTATAGCAGTGTTGTTACTATATGTGCTTGTTGCGTTTACCTTACCGCGGACTATATTGCAATTGCCGGAATCGGCATCAATTGCGCTTAACCCTTTAGCCGTGATATCGCCGCCATAAATGTTAAGACCATCTGCAGTAATAGCGTTATTTGTTGTCGTACAGGTAAGCTTTCCGGTTTGTCCGGTCTGTCCGTAGATGTTTAATGATATTCCATTGCCGACTATGCATTGACCGCCGAAGCTTTCACCGCCTATGGTCAGGCTCGCGCCGTCGCATAGAATAAGGTTTACCGTACCGCTCCCCGAGAGAAAGACGATCTGCATAGTAGTGTCTTTGGTTATTTCTGCATTGCCCGCGACAACATACGTTCCCGCTGTCCACGTTACGCCCGTGTCGGACGAGGTAACGAGGGTGAAATTTTCGCCTGCATCATCTCCGAGTTTAACGGCATTGCCGTCCGCGCCGACGTACTCGACCACATATCTCCCGTAGAAAGCGGCCGTATCGGTGATCGGGTTGCTGAAATAGTCTGCGGCGCACTTGTTTTGGTATTGATTGTCCGTGTACCACCCGTCAAAGGTCAGACCGCTTATCGTGGTCGTGGGCGGGGTGACTGTGCCGTCGGAGTTGAGCGCGATACCTGTCGGGGCGTCGCCGCCTATCCGGAACGAGCACGCGGGGACGATAGTATTCCCCTTATATTCACCCAAATCTGCAAGCGTATTTGTTCCTTTAATAACAAAAGGCTTATTTTGGGACATTTTGTTGATCCCTTTATTCAGTGTAATGCTGTCGGACGGTTTTGTCCAGCTTAAGTTGACTTTGCCAAAAACACATTCTATGCTATTATATGTGCCCCCTGCATTGATTTTTATAACACCGCCGTTAATATTTACGACGTTTCTACTGTAAATACCATTTTTTCCGGCGGTTATATCAAGGCTGCCGTTGTTTATGTTTACAGAACCGTTATTAGTATGTAAGCCGTCCTTTGATGTCGAAACGAGCTTGATATTACCGCCGTTTTGCGTAAAATCGCCCAAGGGAACTATACATTCTTCGGAGGAAGTATATATGTTGAGCGCACCGTTCCCCGTGCCCTGACCATAGACAGTAAGGCTTCCTTGCACATATAAGCCTGTATCTTGTACAGGGGAAACCGACGTGCCAATGTTTAAAGACTTATTGTCGCAGAGGATAAGATAAACATCTCCACTGCCGAAAGTCAAATAATTTATATAGTTTAATGTATCATTTACGACATACCAGCCCGGGGCAAGAGTGTCGGTGTCGGTCTCGCTGCCGGTGAGAACGGTGTATTCCGTGCAGGTCTTTGTTTCGCCGTCCGCGTCTATGTAGGAAACGGGTATCTGCCCGAACACCGCAGAGACCGTCACATTCTCGGCGGGCATTTTAAAGGTGCGTTCATCGCCCGTGCCGCTGACCGCGACCGTGCTGCCGCTTGCCTTTGTGACCGTCAGTGTGTTGAGCTGATAGCCGGTGTCGGGGGCAACGGTAAGGGTGACAATCTTTTTTGTGGCTTCATTGTCGCTAACGGCAAAAGCCTCCGGGGACGCCGTGACCCTGCCGTGCGTTATACCGCTGTCAATAAGTACCGCGTAGGCAGGGACGAGGGTCTTTCCGGCGATCGCGGTTCTCTGCTCGGCGGTAAGTGTGCCGGAATAAACCGCGCCGTTGCCGTCGGTAAAGCTTTTACCGCTGTCGATCGTTGTGGTGCTTCCTATATATTTTGTAGAATAAATGCTGTCAGTGGCTTTGGTATAGCCAAGTGTGATATTATTCGTTCTTATACCGCCATTAGCTTGCAGAATTCCGCCGTTGAAATCTACTGTTCCGGCATTATCTATCGCACAATTCAAGCTGCTGCTCGTTGTTGCAGTCAAGCTGCCGCCGTTCATCTGAACATTGCTGCATATCGCCTCAGAATGGCTGCTCTCTGCCGTCAGGCTGCCGCTGTTCATTATCACCGAGCCGGAGTTATAACATTGCACAGCGTAATGTTTCGCCGCAGCGGTCACGTCTCCGCCGTTCACGGTGAGATCGCCGGAGTCCGTAGATATCGCATGCTTATTCAACGCATCTACATTCAGCTTTCCGCCGTTGACTGTAAGGGCTTTTACATAAACAGCAGAGTTGTCCTTGTGACTGTTGTATGCGTTAAGCGTACCCGTGCCGCCGCTCTGTGCGTAGATGTTCAGCGTGTATTCACCGCCGGAAATGCAGTTATCGACTATGCGGGCAGTCCCTGTGCCGATGTTTAAAGTCGCGCCGTCGCAAAGGATAAGGGTCGTGTCGGCGGTGAGCGTGACCTTACTGCTTATCGTCACCGCCTGTTCACCCGGAAAGACAACCATTGTCCCGCTCCACAAGGTCGTGTCCGAGGTGACGGGGGTGTAGTCCGTGTCGGTCGCGGCCGCGGGAATGACAAACCCCGTAAGTGGCGCTATGTCCGGCAGCGCGCCGATGCTTGTTACCGCCACCGCCGCTGCGGTGATGATACTTGCTATGCGTTTTTTCAGCTTGTTCATAGTATCTTCCTTTCAGAATAAATTGACCGCTTGAACTTTTTCTGCCTTCGGGCAATTTTTTTATGTACCTTGCAGGCGGAAAAAATGTCTTTATTTTTTCATAAAATATTATACATATTTGGAAGAAAAATGTCAATAAAAACAGCACGAATGGCACGCAACATTGCACGAATGGCAAAATAATATCCGGAATGTACAAATTGCCTCAACGCATCCATTGAATTTTGTTGAACATCACAACGAATTATTATCTGCACAAAAACAGCGCACACCGCCCGGGCATGCGCCTAATATGATAGTTTAACTTTCCCGTGGCCCGCATTAGTCCGCGCTGCCGTTCCATGACCACTGCGGAAGCTCGTCGAGCGTTATGACATATTCGTCGTTGTATATCGAGTTCAGGGAGTCGGGCGTATTTTCGTCGGTGATGTAGTTCGTGTGCCACGTGAGGAACCACACCCAGTCCGTGCGCGGGTTTTTAAGCTCCGCGACAGTGGGTATCGTACCGCACTCGTGGAAGCACAACGGCATGTAATCCGGGGTGATCCGGTCAACCATTTCGTACAGGCCGTGGTTTGCGCCCTTGTCGTAGGAATCCGCCCCGGCGATATCCACATACTCGTTTCCGGGATACCAGCCGTCCGCGAACAGGTTGAGGTGGGAAAAGCCGAGCACCCAGACGAGGTTGTCGAGCCCGTGGTAGTCGGTGTAGCGCTCGTACATGGTTTTCCAGAGCTTTCTGAAGTTTTCGGCACCACCTTTTCCCCACCAGAACCAGCCTCCGTCGAACTCGTGGAACGGCCTCCACAACACGGGAATGCCCTTATCACGCAGTTCTGTGAGCGCCGCCGCGGCTTTGTCCATTCCCGCGAGCAGGGTGTCGTTCTCCGGCGTTCCCGGTGTAAGCGCCTTGTCCCAGTCTGCTATGACGGTCTTCTGACTTTCCTCCCAACTCCCGCTGAAATCCGAGCCGCAGTGCCAGCAGATCGAGACGATGCCGCCGCGTTCGTGCCATTCCTCGGCGCGCCTGTTCACGCCCCCGAAATCGTCGTTCATGTAGTCGAGGCCGCGTATTGCGGGAAGCTTCCCGGTCTTGTCGTATATGTAGTCGAATTCGTACTGCTCGCTGCCCATCCACGTTGACTCCTGCTGCCCGGAGATCATCCCAGTGCGGTAGGTCGAACTGATGTAGTCGTAGAGCTCCTGCGCCTCGCGCGACATCTTCCTTTCGGGCTTATCCGCGGCGTCCGGTGCAAGTGCCGGGTTTTTCCCGCCGCACCCCGCCGATATGAATACTGTCAGACCGGTAAGCAGCAGCGCCGCAGTCTTACTGATAGCGGTTTTTCCGATGTGCATTTCGGCTCCTCCTTTTGCTGTGATATCGGTTATATTATAGCACATTTTTGTGAGAATTTCAATATGTCGGGAACGGTAAAAATGGCAAAAAATATCGCGCAGGACTCATATCTCGTGCGATATTTTTTATTGCGTTGTGCCTTATTTTACCGTGTAGTTGATATGTTTTTCGGTGTCGGCGGTAAGATTGTACTTGTTGGTATTCAACGCCCACGCGCCGTTTGTGATACCGCCACTGAGGTTGACTTCTCCAATACGTGTTGCTTGCGATTCATCGACTCCGGTTGGTAACGACAAACCTGTTTTCAGATAAAACTTGCTTATATCGGATATGGATATATAATGTTAAGGCTGTTATGCCACTTTTGGCTTAAAATGTCGCACTATGTCGGTAATTCATTTATTTATCCGCAGAACAGGATAAAACGGTCTCAGACTGCCGTATAGCACAGCCTGAGGCCATTTTTCACCGGTGATCGCCGGTCAGAAATTTATTCCCGGGCCAAGAACGACCAGATCAAATACCAGCAGCGCAACACCGATGATAAGCAGCACGATATTCGGCTTTCCGGGGAGGCTGCTGCGGAAACGACTCTGCTTCGGGGGCTTCACCATGACCGATGTGAACATAAATCCCCAGAAGAACGGTATCCACATAAGGGCGAACAGTGCGATGAAACCCCAGGTGAGGTAGCCGTCGACGAGTGCGGGGGAAGGTATGGAAGTGATGAAATTCAGCGCAACAGAGACGATGAACATCGACAGATGCAGCTTCGCAGCCACAGCAGTGCGCTCTTTCCTGTCGGCCGGGTCTTTGATGAAGTCGTAGGAGAAGTAGTTGAGCAGGAACATCTCAAACACGATGCTGGCGGCGCCTATCACCGAGAGAATAATGCGCATAACGGTGATAGTCTCGGGAGAGTCCTCAAAGTATGAGAATACATTGCCCCAGTCGCCTACGCCGAAGAAGCCGCCGACCATAAAGTAGCCCATACCCTGACTTATCTGCGCCGCGGTGTACTGGATAAGGAACACCTTCAGCGTCGCGTTCATATTTCTGACTTTTACGAGCAATATTATCAGTATGATCGCGATGATCGCGTTCACTATCGAGGCGCTGCCGCCCGCGACCATGATGCGGTCGAAGGGTGAGAGCGTGTTGTAGTCGGTGAACGGTTCTGCGAGCACGGCGCCAGATGTGAACCAGATAAGCTTGTTGCCGTAGATGAGGTCGGTGATAAGGTGGTAAAGCTCATGCACCGGGCCGGTCAGCAGATACGCCAGCAAGGCCGTACCGATACAGTTCAGAAGTGAAAGATCTTTTTTCTTTTCCATAAGTTGATAAACCTTTCCGCGAAAGGAAATACACTTTCGCTGTTGAATTTACAGAAGACGGTAAGATACACCGCCGCAACTCATACACGATCAGCCTACCAGCCCGGTACCGGTATCGCTGTCGTACTCCTGCCATGAATATACATCATTGCATTTCTTCACCGTCCCTTACAATAAATTCGACCTTGTGCTTTGAAAGATACTTCCGGGCAGCCGCTTCGTCCCGCACAAACACGCCCTTGTATCTGTCTCCGATCATCTCTTTCAGACTGTCCAGCCGCTCCGTAGAGTCGCTTACGACGAGCATCACAGGGCGGTTCGCTTTTTCACGGGCTTTTGCTTCTTCTTCCGCTCTGACCTGTTCGGGAGTAAGCAGCAAACGTTTGTCGATGAATTTCAGCAATACTTCCTCCAGCTCGGCATACATTACCGGCTTCGAGAGGTAGTCGGAAAATCCTTCGCGCATATACTGATCGCGCGCACCCACAATTGCGTCGGCCGTAAGCGCGATTATCGGCGTAACATCCGCAAGGTGCTGCTCCCTTATCAGTTCGAGCGTTCGTGTACCGGACATACCGGGCATCATCTGGTCGAGCATTATTATGTCAAATGCGCGGTCTTTGAGCACATCTATGCACTCACTGCCTGACAGTGCGGTGGTTATCTTCATTCTCGTCTCGCTCATAAGTGCGGTTATGACTTCAAGGTTCATCTCGTTATCGTCAACTATCAGCACTCTTGCTTCCGGCGCTATGAGCTGCGGACGGAATTCGGCTTTTTCCTTCTGCGACTTTTCGAGACATTCGGTGTAATTCCCTATCGGCGTATCATCGACTATCTCCTGCACTATTTCTGCGGTGAATACCGAGCCCTTTCCGTACTCACTCTCAACGGTGACAGTTCCGCCCATCATTTCCGCAAGCTGCCTGGTGATGTTAAGGCCGAGGCCGGTGCCTTCTATGTTGCGGTTTTTGGTTTCATCGAGCCGCTGGAAAGACGAGAAAAGCTTGTCGAGGTCTTCCGGACGTATGCCCATTCCGGTGTCTGCCACACGCACGGTAAGCTTTTTGGCGCTGTTGTCAAATCCTATATGTATGGCGACTTTACCCTCGGAGGTGTATTTTATCGCATTATTGGTGAGGTTTAGAATTATCTGCCGGATGCGTATCTCGTCGCCGAAAAGCACAGACGGGATGTCCGGCTCGACTTCAAGCTCATAGACGAGGCCTTTCTCTTTCGCCTTGTTCATCGTCATATTCACGATGTCGTTTAGCACGGAGGCAAAGTCGTACTCGACGGAAATAAGCTCCATTTTTCCGGACTCTATCTTGCTGAGATCAAGAATGTCGTTTATTATCGAGAGCAGAGTTCTTCCCGCGCTCTGTATATCTGCCGCATACCGCAGTACACGCTGCTCCTTAGATTCGCGCAGTATCATCTCGTCCATACCGATTATGGCGTTCATCGGTGTGCGTATCTCGTGAGACATATTGGCCAGGAAGTTGCTCTTTGCCTTGTTGGCCTGATCGGCAGCGTCCTTTTCGAGCATCAGCACCTTTGTTTCGTATTCCGTCTGCTTTTCCTCAAGCCTTATCTCTTCCATACGGCGGGCATAATTCCGGTCGTTTTTATATCCGATATAATAGATGAACGCGATAGTAACAAATATCACGGAGCAGATAAGCGCGTTGACAACAAGCTGCCGCCTTACTTCATCATAAAGCTCGTCATCACTTACCACCATTACCACATGCCAGTTGTTCGTTACAGCGGTCGCAAAAACAGTGCAGCTTTCATTGTCGCAGGTGTATGAAAAGCTGCCGGTGCCTGCTCCCTTTATGGCATTAAGATAGCTTTCGCCTTCCGACGTATCTTTGATATTTGTTCCCTTTTTTGTTTCATCGCTGTGTGCAATGACAAATCCTGTCTCGTCAACAACAAAGCCGTATCCTTTACCGCTGAGAGTCAGTTCTTTTACAAGCGATTCAACGCCCTTCAGATGGACATCGAGAGATATAATGTTCTGCCGGTCGGGCAGCATTCTCGATACGGATATTATCGTATTTCCCGTCTGCGCGTCCGTGTAAGGCGGCACGAATACGACCTCGCCGTTGTTTTCCTTCGCAAGGACATACCAATCGCGGGACTTCGGGTCATAGTCCTCGGGCGGCTCCCAGTTGAGCCCGTCCATATATCTGCTCATCACATATCCGTAGATACCGGAGAAATTCTCGTTGAACTGTTCCGCCACGTTGTTCGTTTCTTCCACAAGAAACTCGTGTATTCTTGCGGGCGTGCTTCCGCTTATCAGCATATGGTGCACCGAGTCGGCCGTGACGTGCAGCACGTTCTCCGCGGTATTCAGATGATTGTCTATCATTGATGAGACATTGAGCAGCCTGTCCTCAATGACGGCGCTTGAATTCGACACAGCCACGTTGTATATAAGCTTTGAGGTATAGACCACCATTGCGACAACAAATATGAATACAAGGATAAGCGGTATCAGCAGACCGTACTTTCTGCGATCGTATTCCTTTGATTCTTCCGTTCTGATTTTTCTCATTATACGCCTCTCACACCCACTGTCCGCTCAGGCTGCGAACAGTTCTTTCACATCTTTCATTCTATGGTGAAATACTTTGCGGGGACCTCTATCTTCGTGGAACTCATATAATATCCCGGGTCACCGAAGATGTATGTATCCTGATAGATAAGCATAGTATTGCCAAAACTCCTGCCGGTGCCTGCCTCGATATATGCCGCTCCGTTCCAGTCAACTCCGGGCGAATACACACTGTACGCTCCGGAAAGGTCGTTTATATCCGTAAGCTTGCTCTTGCCGAGAATAACATTTCTTGCGTGTTCGGCAAGCCCCGCCGATACAGTATAGCCGTATGAATACGTCCACGTCCCGAACCTTCCGGCACCGTCGCCTTTGACGATAGCTTCCTCGACCTTTGCGAGTATCTTTTCAAAATCGCCGGATTCCTTTGTGAGATCGAGGTCGAGCGCTCCGGGATAGCCCATAAGAGGCGACGGCAGATCGGCTTCGATGAAGTAACCGCCGCATTCCAGCAGTCTCTTGATAAGCGGCTCGGTGTGAGCGTCGTTGGTGCAGAAGAACGCAGTCTTTTCGCCGTACTTTTTCAGCCAGCCGGGAACGTGTTCCGTGATGAACGCCTGCGCTCCGGGAACTCCCGCCTCGGTGGTGGGATCGGGTGCTTCTTCCTCCGCGAACGTCATTCCGAATTCCTCACATGCAGCCTTCATAACGGCAACACGCCTTGATACGGTCTCGTAAGACAAATGCCGCGGGAAGGAGATGTGTACGAATGTATCACAGCCCAGCTCGTGTGCTGTGCGTATGATAAGATATCCGCGGTTCACGAAGTCGCAGTTTACTACAAGATCGGACACCGTTGATATATCGGAAAAATCCTCATAAGCTTCGCCCGCTATCAGCAGGATATCGGGTCTTTTTTTCCGTATCTGACGGAAGGCCTCGGTCGTCCCGTCAACTGCCTGATTGACAATGATAGCCTTCATCTCGGGGTCGTCCGCTAAGTTTACGATCGTCTGTATCGTTATATCTTCTTCCTCGGTGAAATTGTCGGGGTAAACCACGATCGTCACATTGTCTGCACCGTACTTGTCACGGAACGCTTCGGCTCCGCGCCTGTCGTCCTCGGACTGTGCATAAGAACCGGTAACAATACCAATACGAAAATCGTCGCCGCCGGAAGTATCATCTGTTCCGGGCGCGGGAGCACCGCCGGCATCCGCTGCCGAGGTATCCTCCCCGCCCACCGGTGCGGCAGTCCCCTGACTGCCGGCAGGCTTTTCCGCAGATCCGCACGAGGATATCTGAACTATCATCATGAATGATATCATCACACTTAATACTTTCTTTTTCATTTCTTCCTCCGTACAGGCCGCGTTCCGGAAGCGTCAGAAAGCTATTGTTCCCGGAATGCAGAAAAACGTTATATTTAAATTTTAACATACTATTTGTCTTTTGTAAATATATTCGGGCTACCGCTTGCGCCTGATTTACTACCGCTTAGGCAAAATCTATTGAAGTTATAATAATATTTTGTTATAATTTTAAAAAAAGTGCGGGTGAGCCGGACTAAACTTTGCAGAAACAAGAGGTGTCCTATGAATTCCGGAAAATGGCACAGGGAACTGCCGGAAATGCAGGATCAGAACAGGGGGTACTATAATTGAACAACTATCTGATAGCCGTGGTCGATGACGATGCGATGAGCATGATGAATACAAAAAATCAGCTGACCGAGCGGAATATGCAGGTGAGCTGCCTGCGCTCGGGAAGTGTGTTTATGAAGTATATTCTTAACAATACTCCCGACCTCGTGCTGCTCGATATTATGATGCCGGGAACGGATGGATTTGAGACCTACCACAGACTGCGGGAATTTGAGAAAGAAACGGGACGCGACCCCGTGCCGGTGATATTTCTGAGCAGCGAAAACCCTACCGAGACTGTTCCTTACGGGCTGAAGATCGGTGCCGCCGACTATGTGAGCAAGCCCTGTGACCCGGTAGTTCTTATGAGCAGGATAGAACGTGCCATAAGCAGCAGCAGGATGATAAAAGGGCTTATCAAGGATTCCGAGCGGGATAAGCTGACAGGATTCCTCAATAAGGATTCGGGCACCAGAAGGACTTCGGAGCTGTGCGGAACAACGACCGGCGCTCTGCTGGTGATAGACCTCGACAGCTTCAAGCTGGTGAACGATCTCTACGGTCACGAAACGGGCGACAAGGTACTTGTCCTGTTCGCCGATACGATGCGGAAGAACATCAGAGCCGATGATGTGGTATGCAGAGTCGGCGGCGACGAGTTTATGGCGTTTTTCAACAACATTACCGAAGAAGAGAAAGCCGCTGCTATCATAAAGCGTGTAAGTGACTGTTTCGTCCGGGAAGCGAAGCTTCTCATGGGCGGCGACAAGGATATACCGCTCGGCATTTCCGTTGGTGTTGCGATTACGCCCACACATTCCACAAATTTTGAGACGCTGTTCAGATACGCTGACGAGACCATGTACAAGGTCAAGAAAAACGGCAGGCACGGGCTTGCGGTATATGATCCCGATATGAGTGACGGCGGCAATACTGCCGAGCCCGACAAGGAACTCGACAGGCTTTCGCAGATATTCGGGGAACGCGGAAATGCAGACGGCGCAATGCTTCTCGGACAGGACGCGTTCACCGCGGATTACCGCTTCATTATGCGGTTTATCAGGCATTACTGTGGCTCTGCCGTTCAGGTGCTGTTCTCCGTTTTCTCAGACGGCGGCGCGGAAAACTGTTCCGGGGCCGTGAGAGAATTCGGCGAGCATCTGCAACACTCGCTGCGGATATGTGACATAATACTTCCGTCCGGTGCAAATCGCTTCTTTGTTGTGCTGCCCGGTGTGTCGGAGCAGGATTCCGGAAAGGTCGTAAATAAGATACTCGACGTGTGGAACGGGAAATGTCCGCGCGCAGATATCACTGTGGATCATCACATCAAAACAGTATCGTTCCAGAAGGACTGAAAGGGGTAAACTATGAAATTCAGAATTCTTATCACCGGAAAAAACAGAAAGATAGCATCGGCTGACGTTTCGAGACTGCTCGAACAGGAACTCGGCTGCAGCGTTGTGGAATGTCAGCCGCTCAAAACGCAGCTCCTTGATGCCGTGTATGCGGAAAGGCCGTCTGTTGTGCTGATATTCATAAAGGACGAAGATCAGAAAGATGTAAAAGTCTATGACGTTATCAGTGAATACGAAAAATTCCACTCTGTCACCGTTATCGTGGTCGCTGACGAGGCAAATCAGAAGACGTTCACAAGGAATTCCCGGCTGCGGAAGATACTGTTCCTGCCGCATGACATACCGCTGCCAAAGCTTTGCGACAGGCTCGGCGAGCTGAAAAAAGCAATACAGGAGGAGGACAAAAAAACGCAGTTCGTCGAGTATGCGGCCCCTGTCGCGGCCGATACCGGGATCGTCAGAAAACATATACTTGTTGTTGATGACGACTCGCAGCAGCTCTTGCAGATAAAGGAGCACCTGAAGGATTTCTACGAGGTAACGCTGATAAACTCGGGGACACAGATACTGCGTGTGCTTGAAAAATACAAGGTCGATCTGATATTCCTCGACTATCTGATGCCCGATATGAACGGCCACGACACGCTCAGAATGATACGCGAGGACGGACGTTTTGCGGACATCCCCGTCGTGTTCCTCACGGGCGTCAACGAGAAGGAGACCGTCATTAAAACGATCAAGGAATTCCTGCCGCAGGGCTATCTGCTCAAACCGACAACAAAGATCGAGATAGTCACCAAGGTGATAGAGATACTCGGATAAGGAGGGTAACATGGAACAGAAAACGCAGATGCTGAAAGACCTCGGGCTCAATACCGACGAGGGCACGGGCTACACCGGCGGCGGTGAGAAATACATAGCCGCGGTGGTGAAGTATGTCACGAGCTACGATGATAATATCAGGGAAGTCCGCGGGCTGTACGAGTCCGGGAATATGGAGCACTACGCGGTGAAAGTCCATGCGCTGAAAAGCAACTCCCGCATGATAGGCCACACCGCGCTGTTCAAGGCATTCGAGAGCCTTGAACACGCCGCGAGGAACGGAGATACCGATTTTGTGAAGGCGCATCACAACGAGACTATGGAGCTTTACACGGAGTTTGTAAAGTCCGCAGCGCCGCTTGCAGAGAGCAGAAAAGAGCCGGATGCTCCCGCTATCTCCGCGGAGGAAGCCGCAGAGACTGCCGAAGAACTGCTCACCGCGCTGGATGATTTCGACGATGAACTGTCCGCACAGCATGCAGCAAAGCTCTCCGGCTACCCGTTCGCGGGTGAGGACAAAAACAGGATCGCCGAGGCGAAAAAGTACATCGGCGACTATATGTATGACGAGGCCGCCGAGATTGTAAAAGAGCTTCGGGGCAGCATAAAATAACCGCTTGCGCCGGATAACCTACCACTTGCTCCAGATCTATTGACACGGGTAATCCAAGCCTTTATAATGAAAGAAAGACCGGCATTTCACGACCCGAAAGGAGCATACCATGAGTAAGACAGCGGAAGAACTGATAAGAGAGATACTGAGCAGTGAAACGGAAAGCACCGAGCTGATCTCGGCCATGAGCGACCCGGCGGAGGTCGCGCGATTCCTGAAAGCTCACGACTGCGACGCAAACGTAAGCGATTTTGTGAAGCTGCTCGACAAATAGATCCCGAAAAGGAGAAACGGAATGTACACAGACAAGCTGATCATTGCCGAATGTTCGCGTTTCGCGTGCCGGGAATGCCACACCAAAACGGGGCATCCGCACCAGCATTGGTGTTCACAGGCAGCGGACGACACAGCGGACAGGGCGGGATGCGCGGAATGCCTGTACTGGCAGGAGAGCCGGGGAAAATGCACACACCCGTATGTAAAAAAAGGCGGTGATAACCTTTGAAAAAAATAAATATAATCTTTGAAAAATACATGGCGCTCGACATCATTGAAGTCACTGTCAGGGCGTCCGTGAAAGACGCGGAGGTATCGGCGCTGATAGACCGGATAAACGCCCCAGGCGGCGATACCATAGCCGTGACGGGCGGGAATGTCACAGACGTTGTACCGGCATCGGATATCGTCCTGCTAACGGTGGACGGAAAGAACGTAAACGTGATAACGGAGAACGACCGCTTCAAAGCGCGCCAGCCGCTCAGCGGCGTGGAGGCTGCGCTCGACCCGATGCGCTTTGTCCGCATTTCACGGTACGAGATTGTAAACCTCGCAAAGGTCGTGCGCTACGACTTCACACTGGCGGGAACACTGCGCATAGAGCTTGTCGGGGGTATGGAAACATGGGCGTCGCGCCGCTGCATACCGGAGATCCGGCGGCGCCTTGCGAAAAAGGAGTGATACTATGTTGTTAAAAACACTGAAACGTGCAGGGATCGGCTTTCTGATCGGAATGGCTGTGGGCAACTTCATCGCATTCATTCTGGGCTCAACATCGAGCGGCGAAGTACACTTCATGGCGGAAAAGCTGATAAAACACTGCGGCAGCGAGCCGCTGGCATTCCTCATGCAGACTTTGCTGTCGGGCGTTATAGGGCTTGTAGCGTGGGCTGGAATGACCTTCTACGAGCTGGAGAACTGGAGCATGCTGCGCTCCATGATAACGCATTTTCTGACTATATGCTTCATATATTTCCCGTGCGCATATCTGCTTTACTGGCTCGTAACGCTCGAAGAGATGCTGATAATGGCGGGGATTTTGGCGGTCGCTTATATCATCGTGTGGCTGATAATGTGCGCGGTGTACCGTGCGCAGGTGAAGCAGCTCAACGCCATGCAGCAGAGCATAATGAACGGGCAGGAAGGAGTTACCGGGGCATGACCGCCGCTTACGCCCGGTTTACTACCGCTTGCGCCGAATCTATTGACAAGGTAAATTTCACCTGTTACAATTAGAGCCACAAGCACAATTTTGTGCAGAATCACCAAGGAGGCGATTCAAAATGAACAGCAAAAAGTACAAAGCCGGAAAAGGAAAGGAGCTGACCGAATGAAAGATACAACAACACTCTGGAAAAGGATAACATCTGCGCTGCTGACGGCGGCTATGGCCGTAACGTCGGTAACGGTGCCGGTGTATGCGGACAATACCCCGCCCCCGGACGAGCCTTCGTCTGCCCCGATAGGCACGCACATAGGCCTGCTTTATGCGAACGCGGACAGTGCGGAGCCCGCCGCCGAGCCGGTCGAGGAACCCGAGCCCGCCGCGGAACCCGAGACAGTTGCGGAGCCCGAGCCGGAGCCCGAGCCCGCCCCCGCCGACGAGCCGGAAGCGCCCGCCGTGGACGCGATAAAGTGCGAACATAAAGATGTTGAATATGAACAGATAGAAGGTGACTGCTATCTTCATATAAAAGTATGCTCTGATTGTGGTAAGCGAATAAAAGAAAAGCATATTGGCGATAAATATGAGGAATCAATCTGTCCTTGTGGTCTTACGGTCAATAATTGTGCTGTTGATTTTCATTGTAACGGCGCGAGCATTATAGCAGCACACACATATAAGTATAATAATTACTCTCGAGCGTACCACACAAAAACCTGTACAAGATGTAATAATGTGGTGTATGAATGGCATTTTTGGTCTGAAACTGACTATGAAAAGAGAATGTTTTATTGCAAGGAATGTGATTCTCATATTTCAATGGATTTGGCATGTCAGCCGAATGAGTCAGATAATGCCGTCTATGAACCGATACCCGGAAATTGTAGAATTCATAAAGCAACTTGTAAAATATGTGGAGGAAGCTGGCTTGAAGAGCATAGTGAAAGAGCTTACGTTAAAGACGGTGAATTGCTCTGCATGTGTGGAGTGCATTTGAAGCTTGATGGTTACAATTACAAAGATACGCATGAATTTGTATATACATCAGAAGACAATCAGTTCCATAAAATAAGTTGTTCAAATTGTGGGTTGACGGTTAACAAGGTAGAACATACATTCACAAACCCTGAAACCGGTGAGGAATCCAATGTCTGCTATTACTGCGGCTATGTAAAAAAAGAGTGCGAGCACGTCTATAAAGCATACGAAGAAGACGAAAACACGCACTACTATATGTGCGAAAAGTGCGGCGAATACAAGTTCGACGAAAACGACAAGAAAATCGTCGAACCCCACAACTGGTGGCACGACCCTAACGGCAACATAACGTGGGCACTGGAGGGCAAGCTCGGTTACACGGAGTGCGAGACCTGCGGCGCAAAAAAATACTGCTATCACGACGACGGCAAGATCGAATATGCGGCGCGCGCCGACGGCGATACACATTCCGTTCACTGCGCGACCTGCGGAGCCGAGGTGGCCGACCGGCAGACGCACACCTATGTCTATACCGACAAGGACGAGAACGTGCATGTAAAGACCTGCCAGTACTGCGATATGAAGCCCGTCGAGGAGACGCACGAGGCCGTGGATTTCGTGACCTCGGATTACTACCACCAGGGGACCTGCAAATGCGGACGTGTGTGCATTCCGCAGGAGAACCACAAGTGGGACGATTGGCGTCCTGCCGGCGACGGAAGACGTATGAGAAACTGCGAGGTCTGCGGTATTTATGAATACTGCGACCACAAGAATACCGGCAAGACATACAAGTCCGCCACCGGAGATACACACAATGAATACTGCAAATACTGCGGCGCAGAGCTGAATGACGGCAAGGCTGTTGCCTGCGAGAAGAAGTACGCCTCGGTGGACGACAATACCCACAAGTGGACGTGCAAATGCGGCAACGGATCCGAGGCCGAGCCGCATGTCAAGCGCGCTTACCGCGTTACAAAGGATCAGTATTACGAGCAGTGCACGTTATGCAACTACGCAAAGGTATCCTACGGCGGCGCGTCCGTTCCCTCGGTCAACGAGGTCGAGTGGTTCGATGACGATTCCTTTGTCGTGCAGCTCGAACTTCTCCGCGATTTCTGGAGCATTGAGAACATCTCGCTCTGGCTAATGGGCTATGACCCCGACGTTCCGGACGGCTTCCAGATAGGCGAATCCAAGGTGCTCACCGGAGAAGACGGCGAGGAAATAACGATCAAGGAGAAAGAGAACGTCTGGGATATCGAGATCAAGACCAAGATCAAGTGGGAAGAAGGCGAGGATCCCGGCAAGGACATCATTGATATCGTTGTCGGCGGAAAGAAGAGAATCGGCGGCGGCGAGATCGTCATAACCGAGCCGCTAAGGATAAAGAAGGGCAAGAAGACCAAGCCCATTAAGCCCGACCAGTGCAACCACTTCGGCACCGATATCGTTTATCACTACAAGTCCCCCACCATGCACTACACCACCTGCGCGCAGTGCGGAAC
>JAEEGL013298704.1_pt1 | contig 18842 bp, 13 predicted proteins | sample 9134231 | NCBI WGS metagenome assembly JAEEGL01 (sample SAMN16246548, study PRJNA631951) | gut metagenome | biome: gut microbiome; feature: rumen; material: fiber-attached | host: Bos | place: Iran: Karaj | collected 2018-10 | reverse complement strand
TTTATTTGCTTTATCAAAAAAATCTTTATTTTTAGGAGTTTTAAATATTGATTCTTTTTCTTTTTTAAGATATTTATTTAATTTTTGACTATCATTAATATTACTATTATTATTATTATTTATATTACTTTCATTATTAGTAATATTTAATTTATTTTCACTTAATTTTTTAACACCTTTTTTCATTTTATTAATTTTATTCCTTAATTCATTATTTTCACTATCATTTCTTTTAGAATCACTAGAAATAATTTTATTACTTTCATTTAATTTATCATTATTATCATTTAATAATTCTAAAATTTGATTACATTTATTTTGAATAAACTCATCTTTTTCTTCTTGTAAAACAGAAATAAAATCAATTAATTGGTTTTTTAAAGAAGAAATATCTTTTGGACAATGAAAAATTAATAAATATAATATATTTAAAGCTTCTTTTCTTAAATCATTTTCATTATCTTGTAAAAAATCTAATATTTTATACATAGTAATATTAGCGAATTGTTTAAATTTTTCTTGACATTTTTTAATTAATTCATTAAAACATTGAAGTAAAAAAATTTTATTTCCAAAATTATCATTTTCAATAAATAATATTAATTTTTCCCATAAATATTTCATATATTTATTATTTTGTAAAAAGAAATTTAAATTTATTATTAATTCCTTTAAACATAATACACCACAAATTTGACATAATTCATCATTTTGTTTCATATTATAAATACAAAAGCCTTGGCAAATTTCATAATTTTGTTTATTTTGATTTTGAGCAATATTATTATTATCATTAAATAAAATTTGAATTATTTCTTTAAATATTTTTGATATAAATTCTAAATTTATTTTTGAATGAATATTACTTTGAATTGTTGTTAAAATTCTTGATAAAAACGGAAAAGTTTTTGATAAATCGTTTTTAAAAGGTAAAAAAAATTCAGGAAGTAATTTTAATAAATTTTCCTTTTCTTCTTCTTTTTCACTATTTGCTATTGCTCTTGATATTGTGTGGAATATAAATGTTATATTTTTTTGATTTGTTATATTTTCAGTTATTAAATTATAAAATTCTATATATAATATATTTGAATGAGAAGAATCATTTTCTTTTATTTTTAATATTATTGAATTTAATATTTTTTCTAAGTCTGTAAGATTTTTTTCCATTTATTTTTTTTATTATTTTCATTTTTAAATTCATTTAATTTTTAAAATCAATTTTAAATGAATTTTTAATTTTCCTTTAATCTAATATATTATTTATTTATTATTTATATTTTTTTATTTTTCTTAGAAAATTAAATTAGTAAATCTAATAAAATATAAATTAAATATATAAATCGAAAAAACAAAAAATATTATAATAAAAAAAAATGAATCCAATAAATAAAAGATTACCAAGATTATCTCATTCAAATTCATTAAGAAGTTTAAGTACAAATTATTCTAAAAATGAATGTTTCGAATTTCCGTTAAAAAGAGCATTAAATAATAAATCAAATACTTTTATTTTAAATAAAACAAATTTAAGTTCTTCTTTACCTAAAATTTCAAATAAATATGATCCAATAAAAAATAATAAACATTTAAATAAAATATATAATGAAAATTTTCAATGGTTTGAAAAATTTAATAAAATAAAAAAGAAGAATTTTTTAGCTTTAAAAAATAATTTTAATGTTGAAGATTATCAAAAGAAATTATTGAATATTTTTATAAGTAATAATGCAAAAATAGAAAATAATAATATTTTTTATCAATTAAAAAAAAACTTTTCAAAAATTCAAAATATTTTAGAAGAAGATAAAAATTACATTCATAAAAATAATCGTTGGAAAGATGCTGCTGAAAAATTACAATATTTGTTACCTCAACATTTAATTTCTAAATTAAGAAATTTAAGTATGTAAATTTATTTTAAAATTATTGCAATTGAAATTCAATGTTATATATATTTAATTATATATATTTCATTTTATTTATCAAAGTATGTTTATATTAGTTGTTTTATTTTATTTTTTTCATTTTCATTTGAAAAAAATTAAAAATCATTTTATTTGATATAAATAATGTTAAATAAAGGTTTTTGTTATTTAAAATATTATTATTTTAAATTTAATTGTGTAATTAAGAACAAAACGAAAATAAAATTTTTTTTTTCTTTTATTTTTTAAATAAAATTTTAAAATAATAAATAAATTTTACTTTTCATAATTTATTGATCAAATTTATAATATATATTAAATTAATAATTTTTAAACATTTGATTGAATATCAAGGAAAATAAAAGAAGTAATGTTTTTATTTAATTAACATTTTCATTGCAGTAGAAAACTCTTCAAAAGAAATTTTTCCATCTCCATCTTTATCAATTTGTTCTAATATTTTTTTTAAATAGAAATCTACTTGATCTTGTTTTTTAATTTTATTTTTAAAAATTTCTTCAATTTCTTCATAATCAATCATTCCAGAATCATCTTTATCAAAATATCTAAAAGCAAATCTCAAAACATTTTCACTAAGAAATTTTTCTTTATTAATAGCAGCTCTAACAAATTCTTCATATTCAATAAATCCATTTCCATCCATATCAATATTTTTAAATATTAAATCAACATCTTTTTCAACGTTTTGATCTTTGAAAAAAATTTTTAATCCACTTAATAATTCTTTTTTAGTTATTTTTCCTTTATTATCATTATCTAACATATTAAATAATTTACAAGCATTAATAACTTCATTATTTTGAGGAAAATTATGAACTAAATATGCTAAAGCAGTTTCTTGAATAATTGAATCACTTTTATAATTTTTTAAATTAACCATAAATTTTTTTATTACATCAAAATTTTTAATTGCATTAAAATTTTCTTTACTTCTATTTTCTTTAAACCAAACATGTTTTACTGCTTCATCAGCAGAAATTCTTTTAGAAGGATTAACTTCTAATAATTTAATAAGTAAATTTTTAACATCTGAACTAATATTAATAAATGAATTATCAAAATTAATTTTTCCTAATTTAATATTATCAATAACTTCTTTTTGATCTTTTCCTTCAAAAGGAAATTTCCCATATAATAAAATATATAATATTACTCCACAAGACCAAACATCACATTTTTCATTATATTTTTTATTAAAAACTTCAGGAGCCATATAATTAAAAGAACCAATAATTTGATTTTCAATAGAATTTTTAGTGAAAATTTTAGAAGTTCCAAAATCACATATTTTAACATAAGGTAAATTATATTTATCTCTTTTTACAATTAATATATTTTCAGGTTTTAAATCTCTATGAATAATTCCCATTTTATGACAGTAATTAATTGCTGAAAAAATTTGATACATTATATATGAAGAAGTTTTTTCATTGAAAGGTCCTTTTGTTTTTATTTCATTAAATAATTCTCCTTCATTACATTTTTCAGTTATTAATGTATATGCATTTGGTGTAGAAAAAAATTCAAATATTTTTACTATATTAGGATGATCCATATGACGTAAAATATTTATTTCATTATTAATTTCATTTTCATTCATTTTTGTTTTGCTTGATTTTGATATTATCTTCATTGCTCTTTTTATTCCTGAATATCTTCCTTCTACTGAATATACTTTCCCAAATGATCCTTCTCCTAATAAATCTAACATTTTATAATCTTTTAATGGCTCTGATTTATTTCTTTGTATTATTATTGATGGAGTTAAATTTATTATATGAGATTCTTCCTTGTTTTGAAGAGATAATATTTGATTTAAAAGAGGCTTTGCTTGAGGAGGTCCCATTTATTTTTTTTAAAGATTTATATTTTTTATATTGTTTTACTTTTATTGCTTTTTTTTAATTTTTTTTTGCTTTTTATTGCATTCATTTAATTAATTCTGGAAAAATAAATTCATATCTTTTCTATTGATTTATTGGTAAATAACTTTAAATTAAAGAAATATTTTATTTTATTTTGATTTATAGGTAAATAACTTTAAAATAAAGGATTATAGGAATTATTTATTGGATGATTTTTTTCTTATTGAAATATAAAATGTAAAATCACAATTATTAAAAAGACTTGATTTATTAATAAATTGCTTTTTCTGTTTAAATATTTTTTTTTTATTAAATAAAAACGTTAATAACAAAATTATTTAATTAAATTAATTTTTTTTATTCTATCTAATGAAAAGTGAATTAAAAGAAGATGAAGTTCCTCCTCAAAATTTAGTTCCTGAAATAGAAAATGAAGAAGAAGAAAAAGTAGATGAAGAACTTCAGAAAGAAATGAAAAAAGTAAAAATTGATGATTCGATTTTTTCTGATAAGGAGAATCAAAATTTAAAAGAAAAAAAAGAAAAAGAAAAAGAAAAAGAAGAAAAGAAAATCCAAAAAAAAAAAGGAATAGATTTTATGGATTATGCAAATGAAAATAATATTCCAATAAATATTCAATATGAAGAAGATAAATATCCAAGGAAAAAAAATTATAATAAGAATTATCAAAGAAATGATAAATATAATAATCATAATAATCATTATAATAACTATAAAAAAAATGGGAAATATAATAAAGGATATAAAAAGCAAAATAATCATAATTATAATAATAATAATAATCATAATTATAATAATAATAAATTTTATAAATATGGAGGAAATAAATTTGACTCAATTAATATTAATAATAATAATCAATATCAAAATAATTATCAAAATATTATTTTTAAAGATGATCAAGATATTTTATCTTATTTAGAAAATACTTTTGGAGAAAATAATTTAAATAAAGATTTATATATTAGAAATAGAATAAATGATAAAGGAGAAATATTAATTGATGATTTATTAAATTATCATGTTTTAAAAAAAAATAATATATCTTCTGAAAAAATAATAGAATTAATTAAAAATAATCAAAATTTAGAAATAATTGAAATTGATAATAAAAAATATATTTATATTAAAAATTTTAATAATTTAAAATTAAATCCAGTAGAGCAAATTTATGCAAATAAAAAAGCTTTTAAAATGCAAAAACAACAATATTATTTTCAAAATCCATTTTATTATATGAATTATAATTATATTCCTTACTTTGATTATTTTAATCAAAATAATATTATTAATAATAATTATTCTAACGATAATAATAATAATAAGAATGAAGATAATCAAAAATAAAGGATAGATAATTTTTATTTAAAGAAAAATCATTTTTTTAAATTTTTTTTTGAATTTTTTTTATATAATTTTTTTTTTACATATTAAACAAAAAAAAAATTATAAAAAAATGTGAATAACTTCTAATTTTAATTAATTGTGGTAAAAAAATATCCTTAATTAAATATAAAAAAAAAATTTTACAATTTTAAAGAAAATTAAGATTACTTAGTGATTTAAGATATAAAAAAATAAAATACTTAAAAAAAATTTAAAAAATTTTCATATCAAGTTCAATTGAAAAAACATGTAAATTATGGGATTTAAGAAATACTTCAAAAAGTTTAAAAACAACAATTTATTTAAATTTAGAAAAAAAATTTCTTTAATTATATTTTATAACAAAAGTGTAAATAAACAAAAGATATAAATAATGAGAACAAAAAATGAAATTTTACTAAAATTTTTATTTCCAAAATACTCTCAACCTTGTGAAAGTAGATTTCTAAAAAGTTTTAATAAAACAAGAAATAAAAAGAATAAAAACGAAACAGAAACAAATTCATATAAAATATCTCTTGATAAAATAATGAATGGAGAAGACAAAAGAACAACAATTATAATAAAAAATATTCCAAATAATATAACTAAAGAAAAAATAAATGAATTTTTATATGGAGTTGGAAATTTTAATTTTTTATATTTACCTTATGATAAATATAAAAAAAAAAATTTGGGTTTTGCTTTTGTTAATATGATTAATTATCGAAGTATTATATATTTATTTAATAAATTAATAAATTATCAATTTGACAAAATTGAAATGAAAAATAACATAGAAATATGTTATTCCAAAATACAAGGAAAAGTAAGTTTAAGAAAAATGTTAGAAAAACATTAATTCTTTATAAATATTTTTATTTAGTAGGTTTTACTAAATTTTTAGCTTATGAAAATGATTAAATTATATAATAATTTTTATTTTTCAAATAAAAAAGATATATATATATTATTTTTGTAAGTATATCAGAAAAAAATATTTGTATGTATTAATAAATAAGAGTTGTAAATTATTTTATTCATGATTAGAAGTTTATTTCTTTTTATAAATGAAATTTCAAAATGATTTTAAATTAAATAGTAATATTAAAGTATAAAACATATATTAAAATATTTTTTTTAAAAATTTTTATCATATGTAAATATTTAAAAATGTGAAACAAATTCTTAATAAAATAATTAATTATTTAAAATGAAGAAATATTTTTAAAATAATTTATTTATTATAATTTATTGATTTTAAAATATGTTTAATTATTATATATTTAATATATTATTAATTTTAATCTTTTCCTTATTAAACAATCTTTTAAAAAAAGGATATTTTTGATTCATAGAAATCTAATAATTTTTCAGGATGATTTTTTCTGAATTTTTGAGTTTCAAAAATTCCTTCTTTTTTTTCTCCTTTATCATTATATTCAATATGAGCATATAATATATTATTTATTTTTTTTACTCCTATTATTTTGAAATCTGAAAATATATTTATATTTTTTATTACTGTATATTTTTTATTACCTTCTTCTTCATTGTTTGTTTCTTTTAAATTCTCTTTTACTTTTTCACTTTCTAAATTATCATTTTTTAATTTTTGATTTTTTTTTGTTTTTTTCATTGATTTTTTTATTTTTTCTTTCTTTTTTTTCTTTTCTTTTTTATTATTTAACTTTTGATTATTTTCTGAAACAATTGGTTCCTTTTTTTTATTTTCTTCTTTTTTTTTAGAAACACTTTTTTTTTGTTTTTTAACAATTTTTTTACTTTTTAATTGTTTTTTCATTTTTTTTATTAAAACAAATTTTATAAAGTTGAATTTATATTAAAAGACAAATTTTTTAAAATTTTTATTATTGTATCTCATATAATAAAATAATATTATTAAATTTGATATTTTATTAATTTTAATATTTCTTCCATTTTTTTTTAAACACATTTAACTTTATTAAATATATGATTTAAATTTTATTTAAAATTGATTATTTAAAAAATGGATTCTAAAAAAGAATTTACTCAAAATATTGTAAATGATTTAAAAGAAAAAATTTCTGAGTTTAAAAATAGGAAAAATAAAGAAAAAAATGAAAGAAAAAATGAATTAGATTTTGAAATTAATAAAGATTTAATTGATAAATTTAGAAAGAATCATTCTAATGGAGAAAATATAAATATTAATGAAAAAATAAGTGAAGAAAAAAAGAATTTAGGAATATTAAATCCAAATCCAGAAGTAGAGAAAAATAAAAATAAAATTAATAATTTTGAAAATAATAAAAGTATAAATTTAAATATGAAAAGTTTATTAGAAAATAAAGGAAATATACAAAATATAATTGATAATATTTCAAAACCTGAAAAAGAAAATAAAATAAATGAATTAGATTTTAATTTTATTACTAAATCAAAAACAAATATTAATTCAATAAATAGTTTAAATTCAAAAAATGAAATTTCAAAAAGAATTTATAGTAATTTTAATGGAGAAAACAATAATAATGAAAATAATGAAAGAGGAAAAAATATTAATAATAAAAAAGAAGAAATAATGAAAGATTTATTAAAAAATAATTATGAAAAAAAAAGGAAATTATCAATGGGAGAAAAAACTTTAATTTCTAATTCTTTTAACTTAGAAAATTATTTTTCAAATGAAAATTCAAAAGATAAATTAAAAAATTTAGAAAAGCAATTAAATAAAAAAACAAATATTTATACAAATAATATTCCAAAATCAAATTATAATAATAACAATAAATTAAATAATAAAAATAAATTAAAATATGATTTTTCAAGTAAATTTTATAATAATAAAAATAATATATTTAAAAATAATGAAAATGAAATAGAAAATTTTGCTGATTTTTCTTTAAAAAAAAATAATGAAAAAATTCCTTTAAGAACAAGAACTTTTAGTTCAAATAGAATAGAATATAATAATAATAATTTTAATTTTGATTTTCCTAAATCTAATTTAAATTCATATAAAAATAATAATTATAATATTAATGAAAATGAAATTAAAAATCTTTCTAGTAAAATTAGATTTCTTTCTAAAGAAGATATTAAAAATATGAATAAAAGTTTAATTAATGAATTATTATCTCTTTCAAATTCTATTAAAAGAATTTTTCAAGATTATAATAATAATAATTAGAAATTAATTTTTTTTATTTTTTATCATCTAGATAAAAAGTGTTTAAACAAATTATTTTTTGTTAACTAAAATTTTTTTATTATATTTTTTTTGTTAATTCTAAATTATAATAATATAATTTTTCGTTTATTTCATTTATTTTTTGAATTAATATATTTTTCATTTCTTCTTTTTCTTTTTCTAATTCTTTTTTTAATGCTTCTCTTTGAGGATCATTTAAATTTAATTCTTCTAATTGTCTTTCTCTTATTTCTTTTTTTTCTTTTTCGTCTTCTAAAAATTTTAATAATTCTAAATTCAAAATTTCTTTATATTGAATAAAATTATTAAAGATATTATTTTCATTATTTTCTAAAGTATTATATTCTTTAATATTATAATCATTATTATCATTAATTAAATTAAAATTATAATAATAATTATTTTCTTTTTCTTCTTCTTCATTTTTTTCATAAGTTACATTATAATTATCAAAAATATCTTTTTTAGAAATTTCTCTTTCAATATTAATTATTTTTTTTTCTTTGTTTTTATTTTTTTTATTTTCTTCAAAAGAAGAAAATAAAGAATTATCAAATTTATAAATTTGATTAAATGAATTTACTTTATTTATTTCTTTATAACTTTTATTTCTTTTTATTTTTGTTTCTGAAAAATTATTAAATTGATTAATTAAATTATTTATTTCTTCATTATTACCTATTAATTCTTTTATTTGATTTAAAGTTTTATTATTAATATTTTTTTGTTTAAAAATTATATTAAATTTTTCATTATATTCTTCTTTTTTTTTATTTATTTTTGCTGAAAAAATTCTTTTATTTTCATTTATAATTTCTTTTTGTTGTTTTATTATTTTCATTTTTTCTGTTTTTTCATTTATTAAATTCAATAAATTTTCATTTTTAAAAATTTTTTGTTGTTGAATTTTATTTTTTCTATTTTCAAAATTTAATTGTTTTTCTTCATTTTCTTTTTTTTTTTCTTCATTTAATCTTTTTTTTTTATTTTTTATTATTTCTGTATTATTTTCTTTTCTTAATATTTCATTTATTGTTTTTTTATTTTTCTCTTCTAATAATTTTTCATTTTTTAAAATATGTTGTTTAAAATTTTCTTCATTTTCTTTTCTTCTTAAAATTTCTTCTTTGTTTCTTTTTAATAATAATAATTCTATTTCTTTTTGTTTTTTTTTTATTTGTTCTTGTTTTTCATAATAATCATTCTTTTTTTTTTTCTATTATTTCTTCATTTTTTTTTTGAATTTTTTCCATTTCTTCTTTTTTTCTTTTTTCTTCTTCTTTTCTTTCTTTTTCTAATTTTTTTTTATAATTTTCTATTTTTTTTCTTTTTTCTTCTTCTTTTCTTTCTTTTTCTTCATATTTTTTCTTTTTTTCTTCTCTTTGATTTTCTAATTTCTTTTCTAATAATTCTATTTTTTCTCTTTTTTCTTTTTCTTTTTCTAAATTTAATAATTTTTTTTCTTTTTCTTTTTTTAAAAGTTCTTTTTCAAATTTTTTTTCTTTTTCTTTTAATTTTTTTTCTTTTTCTTCTAAAATTTTTCTTTTTTCTTCTAACATTGAATTTACTTTTTCTTTAAATTCTTTTCTTCTTTTTTCTTCTTCTTCATGTTTTTTCTTTTGTTCTTCTATTTTTTTTTTTTCTTCTAAAAATATTTTTTTTTTCCTTTCTTTCTCTTTTTCTTCTTCTAATTTTAATTCTTTTTTAAATTCTTCATTTCTTTTTTTTTTCCTTAAGTTTTCTTCTTCTTCTTTTTTTTTCATTAATTCTATTTTTCTTTTTTCATTTTCTTCTTTTATTTTCTTTTTCTCATTATTATCAATATTAATAATATTATTATTATTATTATTATCAATAATACTATTATTATTAGAATTATTATTATTATTATCTTCTTCATTTAAATTAATTGAACCATCATTTATTTTTTTATTAATCATATATTTAATCATTTCTACAAAATTCATTTTTGAATTTTTTTTTTTTTTCTCCATTTCTTTTTTTTCTTTTATCATTGCATAATATTTAAATACTTCAATCGTTGTTATTTTCTCTCTTTCTTCTTTTATTTTATTTATTATATTTTCTATTCTTTCTTTTTCTGAATTTTTATATCTATTTTTCTTTATTTCTTTTCTTATTCCTTTTAAATTTGGATTTTTTTCTAAAAATTCATTATATTTTATATAATTTAAATCTTTATCTTCATATCCTAATTTTTTCATTGCAATTTTACTTTTTGGTGAATTTATTTTTGGTTTTTCTTTATCTGTTATATTTATATCTAAAATTGATATTTTTTTCTTTTCTTTTTTAATTTCATTTTCTTCTTTTTCATTCATTAAAAAAAAATAAAAAAATTATCTTATTTTTTTTTTCATTAAATAATATTTTTTATTTTTCTTTATTTATATAATTTAATATTCAAAGAATTCTTTTGTGTGATCTTTATTAATTGGTTTTTTATTTTTATTTTGTGAATTTAAATTATGTAAATAATTATTATTTTCTATTTTTCTTCTTGTTTTAATTATTAATTTATTTGATTTTTCTATAACTAAATTTATTTTTTGAGTTAATTCTTCTTTTTGTTTTTTTTTTAAAATTTTTAATTGTTCTTCTTTTTTTCTTTTATCATTTTCTTTAATTATTAATTTATAATATTTTGGATTATTTCTTTTATCTTCATTTACTTTATTAATAAGATAATTAATACATTTTTCTATTATATTTAATATATATAATTCTGATAATTTTGTTTCATCATAATTAATTTTTAAAAAAGAATTTATATTAATAAAAATTTCATAAATTTTTTTTTGAACTTTATTTAAACTATTTTCAGCTTTATTATTTAATAAATTTAAATTATGATAAATATTATTTAAACTTTCATTTGAAACTTGATTTTCAAAATTTTTTTTTTCTGCAATATTAATTTCCTCATTAATAACTTTAAGAAAAATTTTTAACTTTTTATCATGTTTAACATTATATAATTCATGTTTTAAAATATTAATTTCACTTCTAATATTATTATATTTAATTAATAATTGAGAAATATTAGTAGTAATACTATCTAAATGATTAATAAAGTCTTGAGGATCATTAAATAATATTGAATTTTTGTGTTTTGGTTTTTCAGAATCTATTAATTTTCCCATTGAAAAAATACTTAATTTTCTTCCTGGATTTTTTTTAGGAGATGTTAAATATGATAATATTGTAGAAGTTCTTCTAAAACTTTTCTTTGTTTTTGTTATATTAGATTGTCTTCTTTGACATAAAATATTTTTACTATTTTGCTTACTAAAATTATTTTTCTTTTTATTTTCATTATTATTATTATTATTATTATTAGTATTATTATTATTTTCATTTAAATGATATGACATTACTAAATTATCATATTTTAATTCTTCTAAATCTTGTTTTGAAAATTTTTCTACTAATCTTGTTGAATTTTTAACTGACATTAAAAAACATTTATTTTGGAAATTTTCTTTCAGTTGATTAGTTAATTTTTTAATTTTTAATTTTATTCTTGATATATCATTTTTTATTTTTGTTATTAAGATTTTATATGTTTCATTAATATCTATTTCTCTTGTTAAAATATTATATATTTTTTTCTCATAATTATCATATGTTTTTATATATGATTTATATAATTTATCTGTTATTGATATCATCCTTATATTTTGTTCATATTGTTCTATTTTATTTTGTAATTTTTTATGTAAATTATCACAAAAATCTTTTTTTTGATATAAAATATATTTTCCTTTTATTTCTTCATTTATTTTTTCTTTAAATTCAATAAATTTTTCTGCTCTTACTAATGGAAAAATATTTTGAGTTTTACTAAAAATTTTATTAGAATATGAAAAATTATTATTTCTAGATTTTTCATTATATTTTTTTATTTTTTTACTTTCTGGATTTATTGTTGTATTTAATTGAGTACTTTTTGAATAAAAAGTTGAAAGTGGAGATAATGCTTTATTTGTTAAAGATATATTTTTTTCTATAAATAAATGCTGAAATTGTTTATTTGATTTTATTCTTTGATGTAAATAATTTTTATGATAATTTAAGACGTGTTTTAAATTTAATTTTGGCTTTTTTTTTAACAAATTATTAGATAGTGTTTTTGTAAAATAATTTGATTGAGTTGATGATAAATAATGATTATATTTTGTTGATTTATTATGAGATTGAATTGTATAATAATCTGATGATAAATTATCATAATCTAAATCATTTGATAAACTTCTATAATATTTATTTCTACTCCTTGAATTTTCCATAAGAAAAAAAAATAAATTAAAAATATAAATAAAATAACTCTAAATTATACTTTAGATTTTTTATTTATTATTTTTTTATACTAAAATTATATCGAAAATGCTTTACGATGATAAAAACTATAATTCTGATAGATATAATATGATTAATATAAGAAAAGAAGTAAAATAAACTTTATTAAAAGTAGAAATCTCATCCAAATAATCTTTCTTGGAATTATAATAATTCAAGATATTTATTACAAACCCCAAAAGAAGAAATGACCTTTGCTACTATATTAGATGAAAAAAGAAAAAAAACAAATCAATATTTTTTTAAACATGGAAATAAATTAGCTTTTCATAAAAGAAAAATTATTATTGAAGATATACCTGAATTATTAAATGAAGAAAAACCAATTTTTAATTTGGATCATCAAAAAAATATTAAATATCACAATAATTTAATGTTTACAACTGAAAATAAAATAGAAAGAAATAAACAAGATTTTTTAAATTATATGAATGAAAAAAAATTTATTAATAATTATCGATATATTGATAATTATAATAATATAAATAATAATAATTATAATCAAATATATAATAATTATCGTTTAAGAAAAAATAGAGAAAAACTTAGAAATTTGCTGATAATAAATAATAATAATTATGGAATAAATAATTCAAAATCAATTGATTACTTAAATGAAAGAAAATATATTTTTTCAGGAAAAAGACATGAAATAACAAATCCAGAATTATTTTATAAAAAAACAAATGGAGATTTTTATAAATATAGAGCAGAAAGTAAAAAATATTCTGATTATAATCGCAATATTATAGAAAATCAAATTTATAAAAATAATAATTATAATAATATTAATGTTAATCCTTTTAATAAAGGAAGTTCTTTTGATAATTTAGGAAGAAGTACTTTAATTCATAACACTATTTTAAATCCTATTCCTAATTTTAGTTATAATAAATACTTTGAAAAAGAAATTTTAGGATTAACAAATAATAAAAAAAATATACCAATTAATTATTAAAATTTTTAACTTCATTAATTTTTTTAATTTAAATTTTGTTAAAATACATTAATTTAATTTAGATATTGAGATTATAATTTATAAAACAAATAAATTTTGATTTAAATCTTTACTAATTGAAATATAATCATTAAAAATAGTTTTTAAATGTGATAAATATATTTTCCTCTTTCTTGCAATAATACATTTCATTTCTAAAATAATATTACTTGTTTTTTCCATTTCATTTATTAAAGTAGAAAACATTTCATTAGTATCTTCATCAGAAGTGATTTTTTTATAGAAAAATTCACTTATTTCTAAAAATAAAAGTATATCTTTATTATTTATAAAAGTAAATGAATCTTGTAATAAATAATTTTCATAAATATCAAGAATAATTTTAATAGGAATAAATTCTTTTTTATGTATTTTTTTAGAGAAAATGATTTTTTTAATTAAATCTAATTTAGGTAAAAATTTGAAAAAATTATTTAAATCATCAATATTATTTTTTTTAACAGAATTATGATAGAAATTAAGAACAGAATAGAAAAAATCATCATAATTAATAGTTAGATTATGAACTTTAATTAAAGAAGAAAGAATAGAAATACCAAAATAACCATAATTAATAAAAATATTATAATAATTTTCTTCGTAATTTTCAACTTCAGCCCAATCAATTTTTAAAGGATAATCTCTAAAATCAATATAATCTTCAGTATTATTATTTAAATTTGTATTATCTCCTTCAACTGAATAATCTGGTTGTCTTTCATCATGTAAGGCTTGTAAAATTTCTTCACGTGAATATATTGTATTATCTTCTAAGTTTGTAAAGAAAAAATTATTTCGGAGAAATGATATTAAGTTTTCTTGACTCATTTTTTATTAAAATATTAAACAAATTATTTATTTTTTTTATTTTATTTTATTTTTTAATTATACAATATTTATATTTATTTTCCAATTTTATTAATTTTTTGAAAAAAAAAAAAAAGAAAATTTAAATTAAATATTTATTCATATTCTTCAAAATTAAAATTATTAGAAGTAAAATTATTTTTACCTTGATTAAATGTTTGAGTAAGAACTTCTGAATTGATATTAAATCCTCCAGAAAAAGTATTAGACATTAAATTAGGTTGTTTTTTTTTTTTGAATTTCTGTTCTAAAACAATTAATAATCTGCTTTCTATAATTTCATCAGCATTAAAATTTATTAATGCTTTTTTTAAAAAATTAGTTGCAGTAGGAAGAGAAACTCTTTTTTCATTATACATTTTTTTTAAGTGTTCAAGACATAAATCAAAAATTCTTTTATAACTTTTATCTAAATCTTTATCAAAGTCTTTTTCTGAATAAGATTGGTTATTTTTTATATTTTCTGGATTTAAATAATAATTTGGATTTGAATGTAAAATTTCATAAAATAAATTTAATGATATATTAATTTCTAAATCTGAAAAAGCATTATTTTTATTTTGAGGTTCATTTTTTATTGTATTTAATAATTCATAAAATGTATTTTTTAATGTATCTTTTTTATTTTCTGTATTTGTTATATTCATTATATAAATATAATTTCCTGGTTTTTGAGTTTTACTATATGCTTCTATTTTTGAAATTAAATTTTTTAAAACTAAAATTTTATCTTCTATTGAAACAAATTTACTATTTAAATCTTGTTTTTTTTCAAGAGAAATTTCTCTATTATTTATTTCTCCTTCTTCATTTTTTATATTTGAATTTTCTATTTTTGAAATATTTCCTTCACTTTCTTCTTTTTTTGATTTTGAAATATTTACTTTACTTTCTTCTTTTTTTGAAATTGATTGTTGACTTTTTTCATCTTCTTTTTTAATTTGTGAACTATCAAAAATCTTATAATTATCACTTGATTTAATTTCTTTTTCATTTTGTTCTTCTATTTTTATAGGAGAATTATTACTATTAGAATCTTTTTTATTATTTTCTTTTTTTGAAAATTGTTGTACATTTAAATTTTCATTTAAATCATCATGATTTATTTCATTATATATAATTTCACTGTTTTTCATTTGATTCATTAATTTATCATTATTATTATTATTATTTTGAGAATTTTTTAATGAAAAATTATCTTCTTTATCTATTATTTTACTTTGTCTTAAACTTTCATTTAAATAATCTACTTTTTTTTGTCTTATTTGATCTATTTTTCCTTTTTTATGATTTTTATCATTTAAATAATAATATTCTTCTACAATTTTTGATTTTGATAATGGTTTTTGTTTAGAACGTAATATTTCTTCTTTTTCTTTTTCTTCTTCTATTACTGATAATTTTTTTTCTGGGATTTTTATTTCTTCTTCTTCTTTAATTTCATATTTTTCCTTATTTAATTCTATTTTTTCTATTTTTTCTATTTTTTCTATTTCTTCTATTTTTTTATTTTTTTCTTCTTCAAGTAATTTTTTTTTTCTTTCTCTTTCTTTTTTTAAATCTTCAATTAATTTTAAACTTTGTTCTTCTCTTTTTTTAAATTCTTCTTCTTGTCTTTTTTTTAAATTTTCTATTTCCATTTCTCCATTTTCTTTTATTATTTCTTTTAATTGATCATTTACTAATTTATTTTGTCTAAAAATTCTATCATAATAATTATTTTCTAATTCAATTCTTTGTTTATTTAAAAATGATTGATTTTCTTTTATTGCTCTTAATGATATTAATTCATTTTGTTTCATTAATAATTTTGCATTTAATTCATTTTTTATTATTGGAAATTGATATTCAAAATATTTAATATAATTATCTTTTATTTTTTTTAATTTTTCTTCACTTCTATTTGATTCTGAAGCTAAATCATTTAAATAATAATTTTCTTTTTGTATTTTTTGTAATATTTCTTCATTTCTTTTCTTTGCAAATTGTTTTTCAAAATCTAATTGATCTAATTCATTTTCAATTTGCTTTAATTTGCCTTGTGCGAATATTTTTTCTATTTCTTTTCTTATTTTTATATTTGATGCTAATACATTGTTTTCTTTATGTAAAGATATTAATTCTTCTTTTTTTTGAAAATTATCATCTATGTTATTTAGTAATTCTTTGAATAATCTATTTTTGTTGTTGTACATTTTTATAATGTTTTATTTTATTTAATTTTAACTTAATTAATATTAAATAAGATGACAATTCAAATTTTTATTTTTTAAGTCAAAATTTTTAATTTTTAATTTGAGATTTTTTATTTATATGAAATTAAGTAATTTATATAAAAAATACTAATAAAATTATAAAAATATTTTAATCTTCCAATAAACTATCTAAATCTATTTTTTTAGCTTTTTCTTCCATTTTTTTTTCTTTGAATGATACTTTTTCTTTATTTTTGTTAAAAGCACTTTTTTTAAATTCTTCTTTTTCTTCTTTTTTATAAATAATTTCCTCAGATTTATTTGGTTTAATATTTAATATATTATTTATTTCATTGTTAATATTATTATCATCTTCATCACTATCCCAACCAGATTTTTTACTGTTTAATTTATTATTATTATTTTCTTTATTTATATTTTTTTTTCCTGTTTTTTCTAATTTATAAAAACTTTTCGGTTTTTTAATATTAATATTATCTATCATTTCTTTATCATCGATTAAATTTTCAAATAAATCATCATCATTTTTAAATTTACTTTTATTTTTTATTTTCATTATTTGATTTTGATTTTTATTTTCATTTAATTCACTTTCAAATTTTAAAGTAAAAAATTCATCATCTTTTTTTAATTCTTCACTTGAATTTGAACTTAAAGAATCATTGAATTTACCTGAAAAAGGAGATTTATCACTTGTTGATTTACTTATTGCATTAGGAGATTTAATTAGAATTCTTGAATTATTTTCAAAGTTATTTTTTAATAAATCTTGACTTTGTATTCTTTTTATTTTCTCTTCTTCTTCTAAAATTTCATCTTCTTTTTTAATAAAATTTTTTTCTCTTTTTTCTTTTAATTTTTCTAACAATTCATTTATTAATTCTTGGTTTTTATTATATAATTTTTCTGTTATTTCTCCTTCTGATAATATATAAAAAATATTTGGAATTACTTTATTTCTTATATTTTGTTTTTCTATATCATTTATTATTTTTTTATATAAAAATGTTATTTCTTTACAAATGATATAAATTTTATTTTTCTTTAATATTTTATCCATATCATCCAATAATTTATTATTGATAAAATCAGAGGATAAAATTTTAGGTAAATTTTTTAATTGATAAAATATTTGTTTGATTAATCCTTCATCATTAGTATTACATAAAATTTGGATTAATCTAAAATATATTTTATCAATGAAAATATCATTATCAATAATATCATAAAACAACTTAATTTTTTCAATAATAACTTCTTGAATTTTTCCCATTCCACAATCTAAAGCTTTACAAATTATAGGAATACAATCATTCATAAAATCATCTAAAGAAATATTTTCTAAAATATAATTCATTCTTCTTAATATTATAAATAAAGTCGCTGTTGGTAAAGATTTCATTTTAAATAATTTTTTTAAATTTGGATAAATTTCTTCTTTAAAATTTACATTATTTAAATCACATATTGCAAAAATTGAAGGAATTATTGGATTAATTAATTTATCTTCTTTAAGAAAATAAAATAAATTTGTTAATATATTTTTTTTTATTTCTTCTTCTGAAAATAAAGTTAATTTATTTGGTAATTCTTTTAAAAATTCATATGAATCTTTTATTTCTTGTTCATCTAAATCATTTATATAACATAAAGTTTGAAGTTTATTATTTTGGTCTTTGAAAAATTTTAAATTTAAAGTTTTTTCTATTTTAATTCTTTCTTTGGTTGAAAAATTTAAAAAATTTAAAATGAAATTTAAATATTCTTCATTAATATTATTTTTAATTAAATCATTAAAATTATCTTCATTAATAAATTTTTTATAAGAAGAAAATTTATTATCACAAATATTAATTAATTCATTATTACTTAAAATATAATAAAAAATTAAACCTAAAGAGAAAATATCTGAAGAATGATAAATTTTATTTTCATTTATCATTTCTGGAGAAAAATATTTTATATTTCTTGTTAATTCACAAATAT
>JAEEGL013037609.1_pt1 | contig 18842 bp, 18 predicted proteins | sample 9134231 | NCBI WGS metagenome assembly JAEEGL01 (sample SAMN16246548, study PRJNA631951) | gut metagenome | biome: gut microbiome; feature: rumen; material: fiber-attached | host: Bos | place: Iran: Karaj | collected 2018-10 | reverse complement strand
GTACTTAGGGTTTACCCTGATATGCATTTCAGGGTCGTCCCCTCTTGACGCTAAGGTTAATTTGATAAAATAGTTGTTCATAGATGATACTCCTTTCGTGTTTGCACGGCTTTTTGCCGTTAATTTTCTGTTACAACCGCCACGGTATCCGACGATAGGCGAAATTCCTTTTCTTCGCCATCAACCCGATCAAATATCGCAACACTTACGTCGGTACACTCGATCGGACTGTTAGGCAGGTTGAAACTTCCGTCTTCCTGATACCACACGGCTAATTCGACCGGTTTTGCTTCGGCGAGAAGTTTTGCCGTCTCCGGCGTAAGATTGTCATACGGCGTGATGATAGGATTACCCTCGCCGTCAGTCATCTCGTAGCGGAGATTTTTATATCTTGCGTCGTAAAGTCCGTCCTTTACGCCGTAATCCCCTTCTTCATAGATGATTGTAAAAGTCTCGCCGGTAGGTGTTTCCAGAACGATGTCGTCGATCATTACCGTCGCGAGTTCGTTATTATCGGGAATATTAGTATTAAAGGTCAGATACAAACGAGACATTCTTTACCTCCCGGGTTCGTGTTAAAATATTCATATTCGTTTCTCCTTTCCAAAAGTGATATCTATAATATGCAATCGCCCGTACATTTTAAAAAATGGCGACGATATTTGTTGCCTGTAGTCGGGCAAAATTATGAATATAAAAATAAGGCTATCATCATACCGTGCGGCGGAGGATAGCCTTATTTGAACAGTGTTTAATCGGTTTTTGTTTTTTCTTTCTGGTGTGTAGGTTTTGAACGCTGTTTTTGCTTTGCTTCTCTATCCAGACGTTTTTGGATAACCGCAACACCTATGCGGCGCTGTTCGCTGAGAGGCTTTTCTTGAGAAGGATCGTCCGCGTGCGACACGAGCTTTATGCTGTCAAGCTGTTTGAGTGCTTCGTGAGTGATCTCATATTTCCCAATCGGTTCAGATTCAACCCGCCCACAGCCGGTATCAAAATGGAACTTACGCCCGTCCTTAAGGAAGATATCACCGGTTTCATCGTATGCGATACATTTCATGCTGATATGGTCCACTTCGTCGAGATTTGCTACCGGCAACTTGATGAGAAGCGGACGGTCATCGATGTTGTAAAAAGTGAATGTCAAGGTTTTATCGTCGTCCATGAACAAGGCATCAATTTCCGCCTGGCTAGAGGAACTATTATGTTCGATGGACGTAGGCTTTTTGTCTTGGTTTTTTTCTTCTTTTTGATAAAACTTATCAGCTGCTTTTTCAATGTCGCTTATGGTCTCTTTATGAAAGCTGTTTACGACAAAGCCGTCTTTCACGTCAAGCGCGTGCCTTTGCTTATTTTGTGCATGCTTCAACTTTTCTTGCAATTCCTTTGGTGCGGAAGAAGGATCGCCATAATCGGACTTGATCTTTTCTTCGATCATTTCCGTTTTATGTATATATCCTAATGCCTCGCAAGGCGTGAGCGTAAAAGACTTCGGAAAAACTTCCGTTGCCTGTTTGAATACTTCATCCAGAGCGATTGAGAACTCTGCGTCCGATTTTGAAGCAAAAACAGCGCGTTGCAGCTCTTCATAGAAGCTCAACTGTAAGCTTTTGCTGCCGACATAAGCACTCTCATTCGAAATGCATGCTTTGTGTACATTTTCAAAAAAGCGTTCCTTTCCATATTCGGTTATCAAATCAACACAGCTGTTTGCGATTGTTTCGTCTATGCGTCCGTTCGTTATCGGCAATATCCTGCCGGTTTTTCCGAGGTCAACACCGTCGTAACCTATTACAATCCGTTTATCTATTTTTTCAAGTGATTCAAGGATTTGCTGTCTCTCTTGCGCGTCTCGTTCAGCTCTGAACTGGTCGATCGTTTCTCTGGGAGTTCTTTGTGTGAGCAATTGATGCTTTTCAGCCACGTATTCCTTAATTATCCCATTGAAGCTTATTTCAGCCCTTTTCGCTGTAAGCTCAAGTGCTTTAGCAGTCCGAGGCACGAATCGGTTAAATGCTTTTTCAGCCCCGACATTTGATCTATAATCATACAATGTTATCATTGCTTTCGGATTGATCATCAAACTTCTCGGCATTACATCGAGCCCATCAACAAAAGCGTCCAGATGACCGTGATCCTTCCCGTTTGCATCAAGCTCGTCGAGGCAAGCGCAGATATTATCTTTAGATAAAACAGCGACGAGTTCTTTGTTGTCGGCGTATTGTTTTGTATACTTCTCGAGCAACGCCTGCGCCTCTGCTTCATTCTTACTTTTTCGTGTTACCTTTTTTTTCTGAGAAACTTCATCACGTGCAGGCGGAACAGATATGGTGGGCTCGGAACGTTCGGGAAGATCCGGAAGAATCGCATTGCCTGTGGAACGATCTGCGAAAGGCTTCGGCGGCTCTTGCGCCTTTAACTCTGTGCGGATAGTGATAATCCCGTTAAGCCGTTCCTCGCTTGCTTTTTGATGTGTTCTATTTTGCATATCCAGGTTGAGCCAATTCACGAGAGCTTCGTTCGGGATTGTGTATGTAGCGATGTCTTTTTCCACAAAACGATCGTGTCCGGTATCAAAATGAATGACCTGGCCATTTTTCAGGAATATATCTCCGGTTTCATCTCCGGTTACGACACGCATTCCAATATGGTCGATCTCGCTGACGTCTTTTATAGGTAGGTTTACGTTTACTATCCTGTTTTCGCCGTCGTAAAAAGGAAGTCGGAAATTCTGAAGTTCATCCTTTATATTGCGAAGAGGAAATGCATCAGGAAGAGACTTGAAAGCATCTTCCAAGACATTTCCGGAAAATTCTTGGACGGACTTTGTTTTTCCAACGAGATCTGTAAGAGCTCTCCCATTTTGTTCTTCAATACACTGCGCGGTCATGATCGCTACTGCATCCAGGCGTTTAAGAAAATCGGGATTGGATTCCGCCGTCGTTTTTTCAATTTCAGCGTGAACTTGCTCCAAAAACATTCCGGCGGATGTAAAGCCATGATCAGATACGGCGTCAAGAGGAATCTTGCCGAGCGAAATAAATTCTTCGGAGATCCTATTAGCTGCAACCGGAGTCCCTTTTACGACGATAGACTTCCGATCGTCATCAAGGCCTATAAACATTTCGTGCCCGTTACCATCTTTCGTATAGGGTGCGCAAAAGCCTATAAGTTCGCCGTTATCTCGTACAGGAACGACGATCGGCGAAAAATGATCTTCCATGAGATGCCGGTTAAATTCGCCCAACGGCTGGCTCAGGTAATCAACATTGGCAGCCTTATTTTTGTCTTTATTCTGCACGTGATCGTTTATAAAATCCTTTATAGTTATGCGGGCACGATCGTCGGATTTATCTGAGAGAGGATGGCCGGTAAGATGAGTTATCTCGTTGTCAAGAAAAGCCATGGTGGGCAGCATTGCGATAGCCTCGATAGTTGCTTTTTGTGAGCCCTGTCCCTCCTGATAGTGATTTATTGCCTCGTAGAGCTCACTGTAAGCCTGATCCTGCGATGGTGTCAGGTCATCTTTTCGCTCGGTCCATTTCGTAAGGACTTCGTCAGACAGCTCTTTTGTATTGAGCCAATGGCTGTTACCAAGAGCTTTCAATGCTTTATGAAGAAGCGTTAAAAGCTCGTGAGTGATCTCCATCAATAGTACTGCAGAAGTTATCATCATAATGGTTAAGTACCACCTTTCTTTTAAATTTATTTATAATATGAAGTTAAATGAAAGAAATAACAAACAACAGGGAGGTTGTATTGAATAAAAAACGACAGGTTGCAATTTGCTTCCTGCCGTTTTTTTTTCACGTGCCTATTTAGTATGTATCGGCGTAACTCGCTTCAACGTGCTGAGTGGCGCATGAGCGCCCCATACCCGTCGCGATGAGAAACCCTTTGAGGCTTTCCCTGCAATCGGACGATGGTTTATCGTCGTACCTGTATGCAGCATTCCTCCTTTCCGTTCCCATGTATGCGGTGTATGAGTTACTCCTTTCTCATAAGAAGACGCCCCTTCGGATAAGGGGTGGTGTGAGGATCACGCGATCATATCGTGCTCCCGTTTTATGTTTACGTTATATATATGTAATCGACTTGATTTTTTAACAAAAAAAACGTGCAAGCGGCATAACCACCTACACATTTTTCTTTTTAGCGCTATCTGAACCGCATCTTCCATCAACTCTTCTTGAATTTCCTCTTGATATTAAGGTATAACAGGAAAAGCGCATCTCCTAATGTTAACCCTAAAGATATTATAATGATCAAGCATAATATCAATATAAATATCAAGATAATTGTTCCGTTTGTCATTTATGATTCCTCCTTCTGAACGACGTTGGTTCGTCGTTCTTAAACATATGGCGCGACGTCCGTGCGCATCAGGCGCCGCGCATATTATAATCATCGTCATTGTCCTCTTTTCTTAGGGACTATTTCTTTTTCTTTTTTTAGCATCCGAAGGCAATATGTTTACCTTCTTCAACTCGTCCGATACGTTTATTAACTTGAGATTAAGCCTCTCAAGTTTCGCTTTGTTAGGACGCTTTTTTGCCTGCTCTCGCTCAATAAGCGTCTTAAGCTCGCAATACCTGTCAATAAGCGGCTCACGAGCTAAGCCGGGAATGCTGGCTTTAAGCTCCTCGCATTTCATCGCACGTTCTGTAGCGGTTTTCATGACCTTGTACATATAATTAAGGCCTGCAATGCCAACAACAGCTATTGCCGCCATCGCGAAGAGTGTGATAACTGTATTGCTGTCCGCACCGTTTTCGAGACTCCCGAACGCGATCGAGAGTAATTCTTTTATAAACTCCATGGTATTTTTCTCCTTTCATCATATTCCCTAATGGGCCATATGTCAAGGCTCTACTAATCGTGAACTCTTTTTGAGTTATTGATGGAAGTTATGTTTTCTCCGTTTAGTAAACTGACAATTATAATGTGTAATCCCCGTCGCAAATTAACAAAAAAAACGAGCCCCGCAGATTTTTGCAAGACTCGTCTTTTGACGATATTAACTTCTTTTTATTCCGCCGCAAAGAGATTCTTTACTCCCGCAGCTTCCGCCGCAGCCAGTGTATCGTCGTGATCCACTCCTGCTACGACAATGTGCTCGTACTCATCTGCAAATGCGTTGCAAAGAGTGAGTATTTCGCCGAAGGACTTTGCATCCATTACAGATGCTTCGTCGAGAAGCAGGATCTTTGCTCCGGAAAGCTGATGTATCATGTTCATCATAATGAATGATACATAGGTGGTCTCGCCGGTAGACAGCGACTGAATGGGCTTGAGCCCTTCGCCGTTATCGAAGAATACCTTTACGCCGTCTTCCGCAACGAGCTCGATGGACGTCTCGGGGCGTACCTGGCGGGTGATAGCATTGCATGTCTCGGATAATACGGACATGTATCTTGACATCATCGCCGTCTGGACAGCTCCCTTATTTGCGGTGTTGCGTACCAGATAATCGAGAGCATCGATCTGTGCAGTCAACTTATTGATATCGTCAAACAGCTGTGCGGCTTCTTTGGCGTTTCTTACCGCATCAAGGTCTGCCTTGATCTCCGCCTCTGTCCTTGTCTTTTCGACGGTAGGCATTTTGGGGGCTGTCGGAACCTCGGGGCGGTTAGCCTCCATCTTTTCCTTCTGAGATAGCAGCTGTTTTTTCATCTGCCACTTATTAAAGGAAAGATCAAATGCGTGAAGTTCTTCTTCTGCCCTCTTCAGCTCTTCCGACTTGTTCGCCTGGAGCTTGTCGGCTTCAGCGACAGCTACCTCAGCATCTTTTAACCAGTCTTCTACCTTCTGCTTGTATACGGTCTTGTCCGTTGTACAAACAATGCCTTTCGCGATAGGGCATCCGCCGTCGGTTATTGCTGCGAGCATCGTGCGGAGCTGGCCGATCTGCCCGCGGTATCCTGCTGCTTCCTGAGACGCCTTGTTTATTTCCTGACGGAGGGTGTCGATCTTTGCAACGATCACCTGTCTTCCGTCGGGAGACATTTCTGCAGCATCGTTCGCATCAATCTGCGCCTGAAGGGAAGCAACCTGTTCCTTGTATGCTCGGCACGTTCTGATCGCCGCATTGTACATGGTTACCCCACTGTTGTAGCCTTGGATCAGCGCGCCGTTTTCATGCGCCTTCTTGAGCTCTTCTTCCAGCTCCTCGGCGGACTTCTTTACCTGTACACCGTTGCTTTTTGAAGCATAAAGAGCTTTCTTCTGATCCAGATTTCTTTTCTGAACACGTCTCTCGTCGAAGCACTGCTTGTAGAATGCCTCGATGTGAGGAAGAGTGATCCCGTCAGCGGGGAGCATATGCTCAAGGATCGTTTTGGCCATAGGTGAAAGATCCTCCATGCAGTCTTCTATATCCTTGATGGTCCAACTCTTATTGATGTTGGTAAGGATATAATTGCCGAGTTTATCGGGCGTCATGGCCTCATAAAACTCACGGCTTGACAGGATGTTAAGACTCTCGATAGAGGTCTCAAACACTTCCTCAATTTTTGCATCAAGGGCAGTCTTTGTTACCACCCGACCGTCAATAAAGCATTTGTTTCCCGACTTACGGCTCTTTGTCCTTCCGAGCAGAACAGCGTTGCCATTAAGGTCTTCCGTCGAAAGTGTAACACCGCACTCTTCCGCGGCGGCGTTGATGATGTCTTTGGCGGGTTCGACGCCGGTCATTACCCAGCGGAACGCCTGCATAAAGGAAGTTTTTCCGGCGCCGTTATGCGCAAGAAGAACATTTACCCTGTTAAGTGTGTAAACATTGGTACCTTTGATACCCAAATAATTTGTGATTGTTAATATCATTTCTTTCTCCTTTCATTATGAAACAACTTGTGTTTATAATTTGAAAGAAAAAGACAAAAATAAAAAAACGACGAAAGTATTTGCCTTCGTCGTTTTAATGAAATTACTTTTTTAACCCAGCAATCAGTCTTTCCTTAAGGAGGGTCTGTCTTACGACATCTTTGTCGTTAGCTATTGCCCGGTCGAATACAGACTGCCATTCACCGTACTGATATTTTTCTTCGCCGTAGAGGAGACATTCCTTCTTTGCACGGGTAACGCCGGTGTAAAACAGAGACCTGATAAGGAGAATCCAATCGCCGAACGTATTCGCAACCATAACGCAAGCAGCTTCCGAGCCCTGGCATTTATGCATGGTCGTTGCGTATGCCAGAACAAGATCATCGACGCTGTTCTTCGTGAACCCGCCAAACGATCCGTCGTCGAACTTCACAACCATCTTGTAGGAAGAAAGTTCGGGATCCGGCATGATCTTACAGATTATCCCACGCTCGCCGTTAAACAATCCGGAAAAGATCTCACCGGTAGACGACTTCCTCTGAAACTCGTAGTTGTTTTTTGTGAACATCACTCTGTCTCCGACGTGGAACTCTTTAGCACCGAACGTGGCTTTGTCATTTTTGCTCGTAAGCGTTTCCTGGATCTTCTGATTCAGCTTTGCAACGCTTATGTTACCACGCTCTCTCGTTGCCGTGCAGAGCATCACTTCTTCGATACCGTGCTTACGTACGTTGGCGATGTAATCATTTACCAGTACAGTGAGCATCTGATTGGTGTCTCTGAAGGGAAAATGCATGAACGCAGAATCAAATTCGAGGTCATGCATCTTGATGCCTGCACGGATTCGGTCAGCGTTTTTGGCGATTGTGCCGGAGTTTCTATGCCCTTTTATGAGCATCTGGCAGGGAATGACTTTCGAATCTATCATGTCCCTTAAGACCTTCCCGGGGCCTACCGACGCGATCTGGTTCACATCACCGATAAAGATGATGTTACTATCCCGGACTGCTTTCAGGAAATTCAACATCAGATAGATGTCAGCCATACTCCATTCGTCGCAGAGTATCAGCTTGTTCCGAAGTAGCGTCGGGTCAGACTTCGCCGCAAGTATCGCACGGTGAGCAGTCATAGCCTGGTAACCGGTGGATTCCTTGATACGCTGAGCGGCACGTCCTGTAGGCGCGAGCATTATAATGTCATCTTTATCATAATGCTTACCCGATTGTAGGAAAGCTTCGCTTATTGCTTCGCAAATCGTCGTTTTTCCTCGGCCGGGTCCGCCGGAGATAACTCCGACACGGCTCTTTGCGCCAATATAGATGGCTCCGATCTGTTCATCCGTGATCTCAAATCCAGTAAGAATGCCACGGCTTTTAAGCTCCGTGTTCTTACGGGCTTCGACGGCTGCAATCGCACGTTTTACGGCATCGTCGCTTACCTGTCGGATAGGGTTCTTCGAAATCATTTCGCAGAGAATCTTTGCTATTTCCGTTTCTATATCGTATATCTTCTTCGTATAGAAACGAGCCTCTCCGTCAGAAGATTCCTCGACAAGCGTCGATTCCGCCAATCCGTGTCCAACAGCTTCATCAAGGGACTCAGCCATAAGTTTACGATTTTCGTGGGCCTCCGCCATGGCGTCGAGAAGACTCATTGACGGATCGTGCGCTTTGATGAATTTTTCCCTGCTGTCCGGCCATCCGGCGAGTGCGTTTTGGATGACTTTTTCCGACAACTCCGCATCCTTCGGTATAGGTGCAAGCAGTTTAAGGGCCCGTTCGTAAAGCTGATCCTTCGTGAGGTAACAATGGCCTTCCGACTCAGCTGCGTCATTTAAGACATAAGCAAGCGCCGCTGAAAGACGGAACACGGAATTAGGTTTTATCCCTGATGCCATTGCAATAGCGTCGGCACGGAGAAAGCCGAACCCATCCAGATCGGTCTGGAGTTTGTACGGGTTCTGTTTGAGGATCCTGATCGCACTGTCGCCGTATTTCGCGTAGATGTCGGTCACCTGCTTTTTTGTCCCCATGCCGTTAAGAAACACGACAAGGCCGGCATACTTCTTGTTTACGATGTACGACAGCTTCGCATCGTCTATGGTCTTTTTTCCCAATCCCTTCACCTTTGCGAGTTTTTTACGCCCTTCGTCAGTATCGAAAAGATCTATAGAATCAAAACCATATTTGTCGACGATCATGTTGCCCTTGGTTTCGCCGATACCTTTGATGTAGCCGTCGGCGAAGAATTTTCGCACGCCGGCGAGTTTATCTGCCTTTACGCTTAGGGCTTTTTTGATCGAGAACTGATGTCCGTACATGTTCGTGGTCTCTTCGCCGTCAAGCTCCACTTCACAGCCAATTCCGGCGGCGGGAATGATACCTACAGCGATTATTGTTTGTCCGTTACCGAGATCAAGCTCGTAACGGCCCCAGTCGTTTTCTTTTTGCGCCTGGGCTTTCGTGATTGTTCCTGTTAATTTCATTTTTTTCTCTCTCCTTTCCACTGAAATCAATTATTAACAATATGTATTTCTTCTAACGAATTAAAAGTTTTTCTTCGTCTGGAAAACAATGTTTTTATGAAAAAATATTGCATAATATATATAGAGTTAGCCAATAACGCGAGAGGTTAAGAGATGTTGAATGTTTATGGGTATATAAACGGATATTTGGAAAGGAACGAAAAGACGGGCGAATCCCGCTTTTTGTTGTTCTCTCCCGCCGGACAAAAGTATCTTTGTACCGGCGTCTCACCTGCATACCCTCGTTTCGCGCCTTTAAAGATCTCTTACGACGATAAGGCGGTAATCAACGGAGAGATCAATTTCACAACGATAGCACTTGAGGATTTTGATGCAGAGCTCACGACGAAATATCTCATAAAGAATTTCACCAACATCGGGGAAAAAGCCGCGAAAGAAATAATCAGACATAGAAAGAGCAATCTTTTTGCTCAACTCATCTCGTTTGAGGCTTCGATGGAACTTGCAGGAACAATAGAAAAAGACTCATCGTCTATAAAAAAATGCTTTGACGAATTATATTCGCAGCTTTCTTTTGACCATCTGTTTGGCTATATCAAATCTATTGGCGGGGATTATCCATCGGCTGTTCGGCTTTTTGAACGCTACGGAGCGTCCGCCGTCGGAAAGATCAGGGAAAACCCTTATGTTATGTTGACTTTCGGCGGAGTTTCACTTACCGTATGCGAAAAGCTGGCGGTAAAATATAAATGGGAAGCGTTCGATGAAAGACGTGTCCACGCTATCACGTATTCTCTCATGATAAAAAACAGGGAAAACGGAAATACAAGGATCCTTTTGCCTGAACTTTATCGCCAATTTCATAATAAAGAAATGTCCGCCGGTGCTTTTTATTCGACCGATGCAATATTCATAACCGAGGAGCTCCTCTCTCCGGCGTATTTCCTTGAAGATGATGATGGTGAAACATACGTATACTTGAAAAAAGACCACAATTTTATGATCGACATTGTGGAAAATGTCACCCGTCTCAATGCCTCAAAAAAGACACTCAGCTTGTCGAAATGCACGGTAGATGATATAGAGAAATCTCTCGGAATTATCTATTCGGACGAACAACGGGCAGCATTTAATCTTCTTAAAACGACCGGAATAAAAGTTCTGTCCGGAGGTCCGGGCACCGGCAAGACGAGTTTCCTTCAAGGTCTGCTCGCCTGGTACAGAACAAATTATCCATACGGCGAAATAATTCTTTCAGCCCCGACGGGAAATGCGGCGAAGAAATTACGAGAAGCTACAGGATATCCTGCAGAGACCTGTCATAGGACGATAAAATTAACACCTTATTCCAAAGACTACATGATAACAGAAACTCTCACGGCGGATCTTTGGATAATAGACGAAGGCTCTATGCTTGATGAAGAAATCTTTTCCTATATGCTTGCGTGTGTAAAAAACGGCGCTCTTGTCCTTCTTGTCGGCGACAAGGATCAGTTGCCTTCTGTTGGCGCAGGAAACGTGTTGGCGGATCTTATAACATCCGGTATGGTAGAAACGTATTCATTTACAAAGCTTTTCCGCCGTGACGACGAAGCAGACATATCGGCGAACAGTAAAAAGATAATTGCCGGACGAACGGATCTAACATACGGTGATTCGTTTGTGATGAAGAGGTTCAGAAATGAAGAGGATCTGGCGCGTGTGGCGGCGGAACTGACCGTTAAATATCTTCAGGCAAAATTTGATGTTCAGGTATATACCCCGTCACGAAAAGCTAAATTCGCAACGGGGTGCGTGTCCTTAAATCGCCGTATACAGGAAATAAAATTTAACGGGGGTGTCAATCCCGATAACATCGTTTATGGCGAATACCGGTTTTACGTCGGCGACAAAGTGCTCTTTAACAGAAATGATTATGAAAAGGGCTACTTTAATGGACAGGAAGGCATTGTTGTTGGTATTGTAAAAAAAGGTCGCGGGTATTACGTAACTATTCTATCTGAAGAAAAAGAGATCACTTTATCCGGATCTGAACTTGAAGACCTTGAACTCGATTATGTCAAGACGGCGCACAAGAGCCAGGGAATGGAATGTGATACGGCGATCATTGTGTGCCCGCAGAATCCGAAATCCCTTATGCTCAGAAAACTGTTGTACGTTGAGGTTACCAGGGCGAAAAAGAACGTCCTGATACTGTCCGAAGGCAATGCTTTTGAAACTATGATCAGTTCTTACATGGAACACGAAAGAGATACCGGGTTACGGTGGGCTTTACAAAATCCTCATTGACTGATGCACAAAAAGAAGGCGAATTTTACCGCCTTCTTTCTGTTTTAAGGAGTTCAATCATGACCCCATGCGGGGTTTGAGCTAATCCGCTACGTTGTCTTCGTCGTACGCCAATTCTCCCTTCAGGGCATGCTTAATACGTTCTTTATCATACGTGCATATCCTGGCGAAAGAAAGTCCACTGCCATACTCTGACGTATTTTTATCTCCCCAAATATATCTTTATATTTGAAATATCTTTTTAACGGGAATATTTAATATATCTCGTCATCAAGATCTTCGAAGGATTCGATGGGGACATTCGGTACAGCCGGGGTTACGGGTTCTGCGGGAGATGCCGGCTTTTTCTTTTTTGCATTTGTCGGTTTTTCTCTTATTTCGGATTTCTTTTCATTGGGTTTCTTTTTTTCGACACTCTGCTTGTCTTTGTTTACTGCTGCCTCTTCCAGTTCCTCGACCGATACTTTTTTCATCGATACGGCGGTAAGATCCTGATGCGTTAAGCCTTTTACCTTATTTGATTTCGCCGCCCTGATCGAGCAGAAACATTCAATCATATCTCCGGTTCTGAGATCTGCCGGAACAACAGTGGACTGTGCACTGAAAAATACGGACTGATACCTTCCGGTTGAAGTTTCGCCTCCAATAACAAAGCGAACCCATGTTCCTTCGTCTTTGCGGAAGATAACCTTTCCGCCAAGAGCCGCATACGACGCAAGCCCGTTCATGCTGCCTTCGGTAAGCGCTTTTTGAATGGTTTCTACAGGGATGATTTCTCTTGCACTCAGATCCTGAGCGTGTACTTTCTTTGTGGTCTCCGGAACAGTCTTGAGCCGGGAAGTAACATTTCCTTTAACAATCACGACCTGATTGAGTTTCAGATTTTCTACAATTTCTTTTTTACAGTTCTTTACGGCAAGTGTCTGGAATCCTCCGCCATAGATGCTCCTCGTTGAGATTATGAGGAGGCTGTCATGTCCGGATACGACTTTCCCGACTATCGTAAATCCGTGACTGATCCTTGTTTTAACAAAGTTTTTCATAAGCTTTTGTCCTTTCGTGTATTTGTTTTGTGCGACGGCAAATCAAATAAGTGCCGTCAAATTATAATATGTAATGCATTGAGCATAATAAGTGCTTTTGAGAATTTCGCAAAAAAAGTTATTTGTTCATCTGGAAAACATCATATTTTTTTAAAAATGTTGCATACTATATATAGAACGAAACAGCGAAGGAGGTACAAAATGTGAAAAATCAAATGGAGGGTCTTTGGGATAAGCTTGAGATCTATTGCGATTATCACGCTGACACCGGGAAACCGATGAAAATGGTTGAAAATACTCAAAAATTCAGCAGTCCGTTTTATGTATGCGGCACGCAGGCTGAAACAGGTTGCCCTAACCGATTGAATATCGACGACCTTGTTGGTATAGTAGATAAAATCGGTGAGATGGTGTCGCAGGATCCGACGGCGGATCTTACAAATGCCGTATTCAAATATAAAGGTAACAGACACTCAATTGAGGTAAAGATACTGAAATACACGTCTACGAAGATTAAGATATCTATCAAAAATTTGACCTTAAGAGGAGGAATGTAAAATGTTTAGAAAGAAGAAGGAATTAACAGAAGAAGAAAAAAGAGAAAGACGCGCTAAGAGGATTCTCAGAATTTTTAAAGATCTGACATTCTCCGTCGTTATGTTTGCGCTTGCGGTGGTGTTTTGGTGGAAAGTCATGATACCTAACGGCGGGCATGCTATCATTGGTTCGTCTATGTATCCGACGTACAAGACTTATGCTTACGCCTTTGGTACTAAGCTTTCATCGGAAGATGAGATCCAGCGTGGCGACATCGTGATCATCAAAAACGTCGATCCCAGTTTCAGAGGTACCGTAGTAAAGCGTATCATCGGGCTTCCCGGCGAAACGATTGAAGTGAAGGACGGAATTGCATATATTAACGGTGAAAAACTCGACGAAGATTACGTGAACCTTTCGGGAAAGACTCTCGCAAAAATGGATGTGGAACCCATCACTCTCGGCGAAGATGAATATTATTACATGGGTGACAATCGTGTTAATTCTGTAGATGCCCGGGAATTTGGTCCCGCAAAAAGAGAACAGATCGCCGAAAAAATAGATACCAAAAAAACTATTTGGAACGTATTGTTTCATAAGTAGAAAGGAAAAGATGTATGGCTGAACAATCTTTAAAAGTACTTACTCATAAACGCCGCTACCCTTGTAATTCCACGCCGTTTTCGCGCATGGAAGAATTCCAGCGCGAGGTTGAACCTCATTTTGATGCTATTCGGCTGGCGTGTCTCAAGTACAAGATCCCCTTCGAAGCTTGTTTTGCTGTAGAGAATACGGCGAACGAAACAAAGTATTACGCCGACGGTCTTTTTGCGGGTGTCTCGTTTCCCAAGGTCGAGCTTGCTAACGACGTACTTCCTGAAGTGCTTCTCGCTGTCCGTGGCGCGCAGTTTAATACCGCTACTCCGCTTGATGATCCTGCGGCGGATTTTCTTGAGTATATGACTGAAGATCTTCCGGTTGATCTGAAATACGGGCTGAGTGACGAACCGCGCGAAGAGTCGATATCGAGAATCGTGCCTCTCGGCGAAGAGGATGATGAATAATATTTAAACTTTAAAAGGAGCCATCGGTCGTTTTTAGATCGGTGGCTCTTTTGTTCAGTGATTTGGTGATCTTACGAATCAGCTCGCGTTCTCCCTGAAAAAGAAAAAGCGTGTTCGTGGGAATCTGAATGTTCATGTTCGGAGGAAAGCCTCTTTGCAGTCTGAAGCAATGCATCCCGATTTTTTGAGGACATTTTTCTTGCACAACTTATGAGCTCATCATAATAACGGTCCTCCTCTTCATCAAAAATATTTGGCTTTTCATGTTTATATGCGCTTTTTCCAAAGCGTTCCTGCGTCCATTCATCAATTTTGCGACATCTTGCATAAGCCATTGTATCAGACCACATCGGCAGGTCCGGAACGGCAAAATTTGAAAGATAAGTTTCAAGAAGATCGCCGTGTACTCTGTATTCTGTCACGCTCGGGTTTTTAAGTTTTCTTGTTTCCCTGGTTTGAAAAGATATACATTCGCCGTTTTTTAGATAAATACTACCCGACTCTGCGTTCTCCGTATTTTTAATATCAACGTGATCAATATCGCTTAACTCTTTTACCGGGACTTCGACAAGCGTCATATCATTAAACGCGTTATAAAAAGGTAAGCAAATATGCTTTGTTTGGAATTGCGCAATGCTTCTTACGACGGAATCCGGATCATCTCCTATATAATGGCACCCTCGGCTCCACATCCAGCCGTTATAAGTTTTTCCGGTTGAGGTGAGATAAGGATTGCTATCTCTGGCGAACTCTTTTTTTAGATATTCCGCTGTAGCTTTATCTCCGTAATACGTGACGCTGAGAGCATTCATTGCTCGCCATTCGTCATCTATTTCAACCTCCGTCAATACGAAATTTTCAAGCTTGCCGAATTTCATTATCGCTTTATCAATAAGGAGACGGTCATAGTCGTGAGATTCACAGTCGTTTTCAGAATGTCTGTATTTAATAGTTATTACTGTCAGGCCGAACGGATATTTTTGCGCAGTACTTATTGCAAGATCTGCCGCTCTCTGCACCTTATTATCGAATCCGGCGGAAGCATAGATTTTCTCAAGAACACGGTCCATCGTATAGGATGGATCAGAACCACTCGGCGTGTTGGGGTGGCTTTCAACGAAAGCTTTCATAGCCGGGATGCGCCCCTTTTCATATGCACTCACGAGCTGTCCCTCGTAAGAAAGGTTCACATTAAGAAGTCGGGCGACTTCTTCGACAAGTGAACTTTGTGTAGCATGGGTTCTCTCGTCGGGGGTATCATAATAAACTTGTTTAACATGTACAAGTGAAGGATCCGCAGGAAACGGTTCGTTATCCGCGCCTCCAACGCAACATATGCGGACATCTTTCGACGCCCGTTTTATGAAATCTTTGTATTCCGGGGTTTCATACAATTTATCCCAGCGGGTTTGACACACAAAAAGATTTCTGCCCTCGGACAGACCTTTAGAGCGCAACATTCCCATAATTACTTTCTGTGCTTCTCGGTCAACATCTCCCATGTCTCGAATAAAAAAAGCAACATTTTCCATAGGCCTATAATATCTCCTTATTATGAATATGTTTATAGTATGCAAGAAGGCGAAGGTTTTAGCAAGTATTTTCAGAAAAAGAAAGGAACCCCGGACTTTTGATCCGGGGTTTTTGAAAAGAGAAAGTTTGGGAACGTGGTCAGTAGCCCTGCGGCTTTTAACCACCTTGTCAACGTATTGAAGGGAGCTTTACACTTCCTTAATAAAAGTACCTCTGTCTGAGGTGCTTTCAACCTCGACATACTTAACCTTGCGCTCAGCGTTTGTAAACACAAGCTTGGTCTTTCTGTCATCATTGATTGTGTCTACCCACACGTAGCCGGCAAGATCAATTCCTGTCATATCCAGCCAACGGCCGGTGTATGAGGAAACAGGGGAATTCACGGCTACAATGCCATCGTGCACACAGGTTTTTCTGCCATTGCAGATCGTGTACTTGGTGGCAACGAAAGGTAAGGGATCATTCGCGGCGACGGCTGAAAGCATGTCAACCAGCACAGTAACAGGATCCTTAAGCTCTACGACCATACGAACAAGTTCATCGAGGGCGTCGTTTTCATCAGGCTGTCCGCCGTCAGATATACGGACAAGGGCAGTACGCCTTGACGCCTTTACAAGCGCGTACTTTTCGTCGATCATTGTTTTGTCGCTGTCGGGGATAAATGAAATCTCCTGTGTGCGAAGGAAGTAATCACCGTTGGATACTGCACTTGCGCCGACCAGAACGAGCTGGTTGGCACTGACTACATCAACCGTCTCACCGGCGTGTGTCTTGGCGTCGTCGGGAAACTTGTATGTTTCCATCAAGCCTGCATGGATCAGGGTTGTTCCTTCTGCCTCGGCAAGCTTAACAGCAAAGCTTATGCCGGAAAGACGGGTGCGGAACGTATCCTTGTACACGTCGTATTCGAGGATAGCGGTTTTCCCCGAAGCCTTGTTCTTCGCAGTGAAGACAACAAATCCGGGCACGATAGCAAGGATCTTTTCTGCCTCGATGTTGTTGTTGGGGATTGCGATCCCGTCAACAAGAAGTACGCCCTTTTCAATCTTGGCGTCGTGCTTCTGCTTTGACTCAGGATGCTGCTCGAACTTGAAAGCCACCATGTTGTCCTTGGTGATCTCGACGACATCCTTTTCGTCAGGCACAGCGTCCTTCATCCAGCCGGTAGGAGTTGTGTACGTAGCGGCCTTAACGGAACCCTTTCTTCCGGATCCTTCGATGACGATTCTCTTTCTGCCATCGAATTTGTCAGTTACTACGCTGCCCTTCTCAAGGGCGATAAATAAATTGTCTCTCATTTTTTATACCTCCGTTTAATAGGTTATTAAGTAACGTAAAGAATATGTAACCAGATGGATTTTTTAACAAAAAAAACGCCGAAGATAACTCCGACGTTTTTGTAAAATGACAATTTCAGATCTCGTTTCCGGCGCCATCGACTATAGAGTACTCGATGTCGGAAAAGCCATCTTTTTCGTCCGCTTTCAAGAGACGCCTTACGGCGAGTATCGCCTCTTCTTTCTTACTGTACCCGGAAACACCGTCCTTGGCGCTTCTGAGACACGGACCGAGGAAAAATACCTTACCACAGATATGCACTGCTCTGATGAAGAAACCTGTGCCGGTTCCTATTTTTAGTGCTACTTGTGCGTCCAAAAAATCGCATTCCTTTCTAAATGAGTATACAACTGTCGACACCGTAAACGACGCCCAAGTGACTGCCTGTGTCCCAATTGACGAAGATAGTCCCAGTGTCGTCTACCCCGGTAACCGTACCAAGAGTCCCGGCAGGAATCTTGGTGTATTTGTCATTCATGGAAATGAGCTCTACTCTCGCGCCGACAGGATATGATGCTTTTACCCGCTCAACGGTTTTCTTGTCCGGAAAGAACATTTACGCTACCTCTCTTTCCCAACCATACACGTCATTAACATACGGCGTGATCGGAACCGAATTTGCTACGATATCGATCTCTCCCAGTTCATCAGAATCAATTCCGGCGTTAAGCATCCTGAACTCGACGATCGACGGATTTGTCGGATTGTCATGACCGTATTGCTCGAGGTATGTTCTTCCGCCCTCGGTATAAACTTTGAACGTGTTGTCTCCATCGAATGACTCCATAGCTTTCATGATTGCCACGCCGATATTCTTTGTACCAGGATTCTTATACCCGCCAAAGGACCCGTTCCAGCGGCAGATGTTGCCGGTAAGTACGATGTGGTCTTTGAGCTCGACATCGAGATTACATTTACATTCGTCATTCACGATATTGTAAATGTTGTTGTAGGCGATATCCCAAAGGGCCTCGTCCTTAAAGTCCTTAAACTCGGGGTTCTGATGGAGTGCGAAGTATTCTTCGCATACATCTGTTGAAAATATGACGTGTCTCATTTTTCCGTGCACTTTAAATCCTTCCATTTTCTCTCTCCTTTCGAAAATCGCCCCGTCGGGCGGTAACTATAGTTACGCCCAGGGCGACCTTCCCGTCGGAAGGATTTGTTTGTGTCATGCGGGTTGTGATAAATCGATCACAGCCTCGCAAGTTTGGAGTTTTTCATCTACGATCTCATAGGATTTTTGGACGAAGTAATCAATCTTGTCCGCCTTTCTGATTTGAAACAATGCGGTAGAAGCCGCAACTTTCGACGGAAAGGGCTCTAATCCTTCAACTGAAGGACTCTGTCCACCATAGATCGATATTGCTCCGTCAAAGCGTTTCACAAGAACATAAAATCCGGGTTTAAGCTGCCTGGCCATTTGATGCACCTGCCACTCAAAATGTGTTTAAATATACTCAAACACATCGAGAAATTGAAGTCCTTGCGGATACTTCTTACTGCTTCATCGTGTATGTTTTGGCGATCACAAGTAACACGCTACTCACAGGTCCTTGTACACTCCACAGTCGTTAATTCCCGAAATAGCCTTCGGTACATGCTTACACTTGCTTTAATTATGCAATATTGTAAGTTGCAGCATCTCTAAGATTTAGGCTCGCATTAAAATCTCTATCTTCAACATAACCGCAATCACATCTGTAAATCCTATCTGAAAGTTTTAAATCT
>JAEEGL015939365.1_pt1 | contig 18844 bp, 20 predicted proteins | sample 9134231 | NCBI WGS metagenome assembly JAEEGL01 (sample SAMN16246548, study PRJNA631951) | gut metagenome | biome: gut microbiome; feature: rumen; material: fiber-attached | host: Bos | place: Iran: Karaj | collected 2018-10 | reverse complement strand
CCTCTTTCAAAAGCAGACTTGATACTTGCATCGATACAAAAGTTCGTCTGCAGACCGACAATCATCAAAGTGTCTTCACTTTCCAGATAACTTGCCAAGTCCTTATTACCGAAACAGCTGTTGATTGTTTTGAAATATACTTTCTCACCCGCCTTGGGAGCAATCTGATCTGCAATCTCAAAATCCATGTCCCCTGCCGAGAACCCGCTTCCCGGTCCGTCATCATGCTGAACATAGATTACTTCAACACCATTCTTCCTGGCAGCATCTATGATACTCGTAATATTTTCCAAAAAGGATTCATAATTATATAATCTCTCATCGGTTATTCCCTTTTGAACATCGATTACGATTAATTTCATTTGGTTTTTACCTCCAGCCAAACAATCCCCTGTCTGACTATTTCTTTTTCATGTTTCGAATAGGTAACATCCGTGTATATACCAAATCCTTTTTGAAAATCATAGATACACTTCTATTGTCTTCATCTTCTCGGAAAATCCGGCTCTTTCGTAGAATTTCATTCCTCTTACATTCTGTGGAAAGACCTGTGTTCTCATAAAATCAGCGCCTTTTTTCTTGCCATAATCCTTACATGCTTCAATCAGTTTTGCACCGATGGCCTGACTACGCCGTTCCTCTGATACATCCAGATCCTGCAAGTAAATAACTCTTTCAGGTTTTAAGCATGGAACCCTCTTCTGTTCCAGTATCACGACATGAGCAAACCCGACTATGTTGTTATCTTCTTCTGCAACCAGGATATCCTGGTTTTCGCTGTTGAAAATCAAATCAAAAAACGCCTCGTTACGATCTCCATGAACAAAATGTTCCGGCTGAAATGTTACGGCATCATTCTCCAATTCATAATAAAGCTTCTGTAAATCCTCTATATCTTCTTTGTTTGCTATTCGAATAATCATAAAATATGTTTCTCCATCAATCCCCTAATCACACCGGAACCATCCTCAATATGTGACAGGAAAGAAACAATAATCTTTCTATTGGGAAGTACGTAGCACTTTTGTCCCCACTTACCGTTTATACTGAATCCGTCACGGTACTTCCAAATGAAATATCCGTATCCGCCTTCTCGGTTCATCTGCTGAGCAGAAGTTGCTTCATCAACATATCGCTCAGATAGAATCCTTTTTCCGTCATAGACGCCTTTGTTGTAAAGCAAAATTCCGATTCTGCTAAGTTCATTTACAGATAGCTTAGAGCCGGATGCACCATAGAAATATCCTTCAGGACATCTGCTGTATTCATATCGATCAATTCCCAGCGGAGTAAATATTCTCTCTTCTATAAATTCGCCCAGATCATCACCCAGTGCTTCGGTCAGCGCAACACCGACAAGATAAGCACTGATGTTGCTGTAGTCGAACTCTTTCACATCGGGAGAAATATCTGCATTTAATGCTGCATCTATATAACTGTCGCCCTCCGGGCGAAAAGGAAAACCGGGAACCGACATCGTAAGAAGTCTTCTAACCGAAATCTGTTCGAACACATTTCTCTTATGAGCACTCAACCCTAAAGTCTTCTTCTCCGGCAGATAATCAAATACGGATCTGTCGATATCAAAGAGTTTTTCATCAACTGCTATTCCGACTGCGATTGAGAGAATGGTTTTGGTTGCTGAATAGATATCATATAAATTATCCGTATCTCCATATGCATTTGTCAGGAGTCCATCCTCGTACACTTCAACGCCGTAGACGTTTAATGAGTTTTTCTCTATATCTTTTACAAACGATTCAAAATCCATTACATCTCTCCTGACATTTTTTATCTCTCATCAATATAATACTACGTCATTTCACCGGAACGGTCATGCCTTTTTTAATCATTCTCCCTTAAGATATGCCACTAAGGGTTCGATGAATTTTTTATCGGATACGTCATAGGACTTAGAGATCATCTCGGCCATCTTACGGGTCTCCTCATCAGGTTTCTTCTTCAAAGTGCTGACAAACATTTTCATCGCCATTCTAGAAGGAGCACTCATCTTCTCGTAATTGAATCCGCCCTGACAATAAAAAGCTTTAATATACTGACTCTGTTCATCGGTCAGGATCGTCTTCATAAACTTTTCAAGATCCGGACTATCATTAGGGCTTCCTCCGACTGCAAAAACTGCCAGACGCTTATTCTTCCAATTTACTGCCTTATCCAGGAACCACTTAATCTTAACCACACGTTCAGCACAGAGCCATCCGCCATATACTATCGCATCATATCCGGCAAAAAAATCATCACCTTTCTTTTTCGCATCGTTAAGATCATAGATGTCCGCGTTCATCTCCTCCGCAATCCATCCTGCATATTTCTTGGTAAATCCTGTCTGTGATGTGTAGACTACTAATGTTTTCATAAATCCTCCAAATTCTTTTCCATTTTCATGATTGTTTTAATCGTTACAGTAAGATCTTTGTCACTTACTCCATCAAAGATCTGAGCGATGATCTGTGAACTGGTCTTACTTTGATTATCGTTTGCCTCAAGAAACTTCCTGCATTTGTCAGTGACAAAATATCTCTGCTTACGCTTGTCCTTCTCATCAGCCATCATCGAAACAAAGCCTTTGCCTTCAAGCTTAAGCAAAATCTGTTTGACGTTCTGATGTGAACTGCCCATCACCTCCGACAGATCATTTAATGTCGGCGGTTCCTTGCAAAGATTAATACATATGATTGCAAAGAACTGTTTCCATGTAATCTCTTTGAAGAACCTGTCTGCAGCAGCCTGATATCTGTTATCAAACGCACTCAAAAGTCCGAGCAAAAATGCCTGAGGCGGCATCTGTCCAAATTGGACCTTGTTCATGTTCATTGCTTCATCGTAGTTCATTCATTGTCCTCATTATTTGCAAATAAAATAGGTAACATATTACATATTTATAAATGTAATATGTTACCTATATTTTGTCAACCCATATTTAAATGGTCGAACAAAAATCAATTATTTCATTTTTCCTGGGTTCAACATTCTCTTTATATTCTATGGATGTCAAACCGAGATGTCCTGCAGATTCTATTTCAAGATGTCCGTAGAAGTGTTCTATGCTGCCGATCATTCTCTCACACTCAGGCATGTTGGGACCGGTTCTGAGAGCTATTGCATATCCCTTTTTCCCGGGCTTTATCGTCGCATGGGGTTCATGGGTATTACACCAGGGAGTGCATCTGTCTATAAAAGCTTTAAACTGTCCGGGGATATCTGCCCAATACGAAGGCGCTACAGAGACGATCACATCCGCCGCATCAAATTCGCTCATTATATCCAGTATCACCGAAGCATCGCCCATAACGCATTTTGCTGTATTATGGCACGAGCGACAGCCCTTACAGAAAGCAAATTTATAATCATCTATGCATATGCTTTTCACATCGTATTTTGATGACAACTCTCCCGAAACTATCTTAACTATTTCTGCCGTAGCTCCGGTTCGTACAGGACTGCAATTAATGACCAATGCGTTCATAATCAATTTACCCTCTATACACTATAACTCCCAAAATCGCTGAAACAACTATAAGTACGATCGGAGAAACTTTCTTCTTAAACATACGCCTTGTTCCGAAATATAAGGCAGCCAAAAAAATCGTCAAAAGCACCGGCCACAAATCCATAGGTTGCTGCTTAAGCGGAGTGATGCAGTTATTCAATATCATATAACATCCCATGGCAATTATGATTCCGGCAATGCATGGCTTCAGTCCTCGAAGTACCGCTTGGACATATTTATTTCCAAGTGATTTCTTCAGCACCACCATTATAAGTAAAATAATGAAAAATGCCGGTAGCACAACCGTAACCGTCGCAATGATTCCGCCTAAAAGTCCCCCTTGGCTGCTTCCGATATATGTTGCCATATTGACCATGATCGGCCCCGGTGTACTTTCGCTTATGGCGATCATGTTTGTTAATGTATCTTCATCCAACCATCCGTATGATAGAACAACATCTCTTATAAGAGGAATTGCTGCATATGCTCCGCCAAAAGAAAACAACCCGACAGTCAAAAATCCGATAAACAATTCAAGATAAATCATTTATGATCACCGCCTTTCTCAGATGGCGTGCCTTGGATCATATAGATAACCAGGCTGACAACCGCAGCGATCAGCATAAGAAAAATTGATGAAAAATTCCATGCAAAAATGTTTATCAAAAGCATTGCAACAAAAGAGCATCCCATGATCAAACAGGGAATTACTTTCTTCTTCATCTTTATGAACATGTTGATTCCCGCATCAAGAATAAGTATTCCAACTGCGATTCTTATTCCCTTAAATGCGTTCGCTATCCAGGTGATCTCTAAGAAATTATCCAGAAAAACAGAAATCAGATATATGATTATAAAAGAAGGCAGTACCACACCAAATGTCGCTGCGACGGCACCCCATATTCCCTTTTTCTTATATCCGACATATGTAGCACAATTGATTGCTATCGGTCCGGGAGTGGATTCGGCTATGACCGTAACATCCATCATCTCATCATGTGTGATCCATTTTTTCTGTTCAACACATATGTTCTCTATGATTGAGATCATGGCATATCCACCACCGAAGGTGAATAATCCGATCTTTACAAATGTAAGAAATAAAGTCAGTATCATTTCTGGTAATCTATAAAAGCATTAACTTCCGGGCAACAATCACATTAACAAGTAAGATCCTTGATCACTTCGCCCGCAATGATCAAACCGGCAACCGACGGAACAAAAGCTGTACTGCCGGGAATGCTTCTTCGTTTGGTGGTTTGGTCACTTTCTGCAGGAGCTTCGATCGGCTGCAGGGGCTTTTCTTCCGAATAAACAACCTTCAACTTTTTGATACCACGCTTTTTCAATTCACGACGCATAACCTTGGCAAGCGGGTCCATATTGGTCTTATAGATATCGGATACTCGGAACATTGTGGGATCAAGTTTATTTCCAGCGCCCATGGAACTCATGATGGGTATTCCGAGTTTTGAGCACTGCATAACCAGTTCGATCTTTGCCGTAACCGTATCAATGGCATCAACCACATAATCGTATTTCTCAAATGGAAAGTCAGATGCATTCTCAGGAAGGAAAAAGCATTTATATGTGTTTACTTCTGCATCAGGATTAATCTCCAAAATGCGTTCCTTCATTACATCCGTCTTATACATGCCGACGGTTTTATCCGTCGCAATGATCTGTCTGTTTATATTGGACTCACAGACCGTGTCATTATCTATCAGATCAAATGCACCTACTCCGCTTCGAGCTAGCGCTTCACATACATAACCGCCGACTCCGCCAATTCCGAATACCGCCACACGGCACTCTGACAGATGTTCCACTGCGCTCTTTCCCAATAATATTTCAGTTCTGGAAAATCTCTCTGACATTTTATCTTTCTACTTTCATCATTCGCTTGCATTCGCATAAATCTGTATCTTCACAGAATTATTCCTCACTCATGCATGGTATACTCTGTATCCTCAGCAATCATCTCCAGCATGATACGTGCAAACTTCTCATCAAACTGTGTACCCATTCCCTTTTCAATCTCGCTCTTTACGTGATCCTGGGGAATGATATCACGATAACTTCTGTGGCTTGTCATGGCATCATAAGCGTCAGCCACGGCAATGATCCTTGCTTCTTCCGGAATCTCCTCACCTTTTAATCCGTCAGGATAACCCTTGCCGTCATATCTTTCATGATGCCATCTCGCACCGGTAACCAGTGCAGGCATCTCGCTGACAGTTGCAAGTATTTCTGCTCCTACTGCAGGATGAGTCTTTATCATATCATATTCTTCGTCGGTTAGTCTTCCCGGTTTATTAATTACTGTGTCGGGAACGCCTATCTTACCTACGTCATGTAAAAGTCCCATCACGTAGACTTCTTCCTGCATGTCTTCGTCATATCCGTATCTTCGCGCAATCTCTCTTGAATACGACGCAACTCTTTCCGAGTGACCGTTTGTATATGCATCTTTTGCGTCGATAGTCTTGGCAAGAGTATGCACTACGTGAAGTGACAGACTCTCAAGCTGCGCAGTCTTTTTAGCAACCTCTTTGTGAAGGTCCTTCTGAAGGCTTATAAGATCAACCAGATTTCTAACTCTGATCTTTAAAGCTTCGGATGAGAACGGCTTTCTGATAAAGTCCATGGCACCAAGGGAAAGACCCTTGGCTTCGGAATCCAAATCATCATTCGCCGTAAGGTATATTACAGGAACAGTCTCGTGTAAATTCTCCTTCTCCCACTCACGCAGAGCACGAATGGTTTCGAATCCGTCCATATCGGGCATTCTTATATCGAGCAAAAGTATATCCACCTGATTCTTCGCGATATAATCCAGCAAAAGTTTTCCACTTTTTAAGCATGTAACTTTAAAACCGGCTTCCGTGAGTATCAGGTTTGCCTGTTTAAGTATGATGGCATCATCATCTACTACAACAACTCTCTCGTCCATATCAACCCCCGTATATAGCTCTGATCAGTTGAGGTAATCCCACTTATGTCCAATAAAGTAATTATCAATGGCAGACACTATATCGTCCTTGCTCATTGTCTTTAACAGATATCCCTGAGGCTTAAGCCTCATAACATTCATAATGCTTTCGCGGTCCGATTTGCCGGTTAGGAATATGATTGGTATCTCCGCTGCACTGATCTCACTTCTGATCATCTCCATTACCTGAGGTCCCGGAGTTATGGGCATGTCATAATCCAGAAGAATAAGATCCGGTGTATGGTTGGCAAGATACGTGATAGCCTGCATTCCGGACTTAACCGCGGTGATTCGGTATTTATCCGAAAGCCATCCCTGAAGCATCTTAAGGAACGTAGGATCATCATCCACCAAAAGAATTCGCTTTCCAAGTCTGTTTTCCGAGGCAACCTCTGCAACAGCCTTTAACTCTTCGGCAACATACTTAGCATCGAAAGGACGCTTAAATGTGCGACTGATATACTCTTCCGGAATTAGCTTTCCGATCTCAGCAAGTTCCTGATTGTATCCGATGACGCAAAGAGGAATATCATCGTCTGCGGTGATGTCTTTGATGTAGACAAGTGCCTCAGCACAATCATAGAGATAATCTCCCGCAAGTAAGAGAACTATGTCACAGTCCGCTCTTCCGGCCTCAATCTTTTTAACCGCCGGCTCGGCAAATTCTGTGATAAATCCCATCTCCTTGAGATTATTGTCGAGCGCATCCGCCATGAATCCCGATCTCTGGCAAATAATTAGTATTTTTGAATTCGTCATACCTGTCCAACTTCCCCGGTGATTATTCCCGGAATTAATTCATAATCAAAATTATCTACAGCTTTAATGATCGCTTCAACCCGCGTTGCTTCATCCTCAGGAATCCTGTAACGCTGCAATGATTCGGCCACATGTACCACACTGTCGAAATCAAAATTCTCGCAGAACTCGGATAGAGTTTTGTACGCTTCATTTAATTCCTCTATGGTAATCAGCGGCCTTCCGTCTTCGGCCTCCGGATCATTTAATTCATTTAATGGCTTAAGTTCTTCGGCCAGCTTCCTATACCGAGAAATCAAGTCAGGCAATTCTCTGTCCAGAGTTTCGGCATCTCCGGTATCCCCGGCCTTCTCAAGCCGTGCCGCAAATTCTCCAAGTTCAAGTGCCCCAATAACTCTGGATGTACTCTTAAGTGCATGAACCTTGATCGTAGTGTTTTTAATATCCTTAGCCGCCCAGAACTTTTCGATGTCATCCGCATTCTTGGACGCTGTATCAAGATACATCTTAAGTGTCGCCATATATGATGCTCTGTTTCCGCAATGGGCAAGTCCGGAATTAACATCAACGTCATCCAGATGAAAGATGAAATCAGGTATCACATAATCATCATCCTCATTTTCATCCGACGCAGGTGCGATCTTTCCCTTTGGCAAATAATGCAGGAGCAGTCCTTCAAGTCTTTCCGGATCGATTGGCTTGGTAATATAGTCATCAAAGCCTGCATTGATATACATCTCACGCATACCGGAAATCGCATTGGCTGTAAGACAGATGACCTTAGTCTCGTCATTGGGAGTTCCCTTAAGGCTGCGCATTTCCGCAAGTGTCTCAATACCATCCTTACCGGGCATCATATGATCGAGGAAGATCACATCGTAATGCTTGTTCTTGTACATCGGAATTGCTTCATCGCTACTCTCTGCGGTATCGATCTGAATCTTCGTGCGGCTGAGCAAACTTGTAAATACCGTAAGGTTAACCGGTGTATCATCTATTACAAGCACCTTGGCATGAGGTGCTGTGAACTTCTCACGGTAGCCATGTCTTTCTTTCAGTGAAAGCTTGAACGCATCCTCATAATCCCCGATAGGTTCCCACTTGACCACTTTCTGTTCCAGATCAAAAGAAAACACCGAACCCTCTCCGTAAACACTGCTGACCTCAAGCTGACTACCCATCTTAGCAAGGAAGCTCTGAGCTATTGTCATGCCGAGACCCGTGCCTTCGATATTTCGGTTTCTTTTTTCCTCGATACGTTCGAAGGCTTTGAAGAGCTTATCCATATCTTCGGGCTTGATACCTATTCCGGTGTCGGCCACGCTAATATTCAAGATAATTGAATCAGGCTTATCGGGAGCCTTGGTAAAACCTGCGGTAAATGTTACCGAACCTTCCTTGGTATATTTAACCGCGTTGGAAAGTATATTTGTAATAACCTGCTTGATCCTGATCTCGTCGCCGTGAAGGACCGAAGGAATCTCACGGTCGATATCAATGTTGATTGCAAGACCTTTGTCTTCCGCTTTCTTTTGAACCATATTTACAAGGTCGTTCAAAAGGGAAACAAAACTGTAATCTACATTAATAATATCCATTCTTCCGGCTTCAATCTTAGAGAAGTCCAGAATGTCATTGATAAGTCCAAGTAGTGTATTTCCCGCAGTCCTGATGCTTTCGGAATATCCGATAATATTCTCGTCATGACTGTCTCGCAGCACCATTTCGTTAAGTCCCAAAATGGCGTTCATGGGAGTTCGAATGTCGTGAGACATGGTTGAGAGGAAATATGACTTGGCTTCATTGGCCTGATTTGCCTGCTCCGCAGCTTCCGACAATTTACGGTTATAGATCATCAGTGTTACGAAGTTAAATATGAGCAAGACAAGAAGCCCTACCGAAACGGTGCCAAGCAGCAGCCAGTCTACTACTCGGTTTTCCACAAGATCATCCTTCGGTATATATGCAAGCAAGTACCAGACTTTCAAAGATTCAAGGGGCGTGTAGGATATCATGCACTCCTCGCCCTTTGAGTTCTTCATTGTCATGGAACCGGTGCCACCGATTATCTCACTCTTAACACGCTCGAACTCCTCTGCGGAGACGTAATTGTACGACTTATAATATTCGAAGAAATTACTGTTTTTTAAGGACTTGCCGTGGATGATGTAATTTCCATCCTTATCAACAAGACTTATTTCGACGCTCTCATATTCTCCCTTTAAGAAGACAAGCTTCTGTTCGAGGAGACTTAAGGGAACCACTCTCATTAACAGTCCGGTCTTTAATTCTCCCGTCTCAGGATCAAGAACCTGCACATAATTCATGAAGGCAATCGACTGAACGCCGTTCATGGGATTCGTGTATGCTCTTGTAAGATTTACTACGCCGTTAACATTACTTACACTGTCCAGATTATCAAAGATGGAAATATTCTTATACGAAACAGAATACTCACCCGGCTTTCGGGGATTCTCCGCAGTTGAAATACCGTTTAGTTTCGGATCGTCCAGGAAAATAAGATGGCCTGAAATCTCGGGAGATATCTTTGCCTTCCTAATATATGAGACGATCTCCTCGGCAGTCATGGGCGAACCCGCTTCAGCAGAACTGTTTACATAGTTCGACCATATATCGCACAGATGCTGCTCGTCCTCAAGGTAGTTGGTGATGATCTGATTAACCGTAACGGTCATCTTCTCATATTCCGTGATAACCTTTTGGCTACTTTCTTCTACCTTAAAGTTCGCATACCTGATGATAAACAGCAGTATGAATCCGATTATCAGAAGATTTGGAATTATTACCAGAGCCTTCTTCACGCATTCGCCTCCGTCAGTTACTCAAAGCTTCCGTACATGGTGACGGCTTCATCAACCGTTATCTCACCCTTTCCGACCTTAAACGCCGCAGCCTTGATCTGTCCTGTCAACTGATCGGAGATGCCAACCACTTCAGGAGAAATAGTACGTTCTGCGGGAACCTGACCGAAAGGAGCATAAACAGAGTCAAATGAAAGATCCGAGGTAGGGGTTACAAGACGCTTTACCGAAGCCATCTCTTCAAGCTCATTATTGCTGATCAGAAAACGCATAAACTCATTTGTCATTTCAAGATCATCGCAATCCTTGTTAACTGAAAACTCAAGCGAAGGACTGTCGATAAAGTATCCGCCCTCATCAGTCATAGGGATGGGAGCAAATGTGTAGGTGAAAGGAGATGCAGTGAAAGCCTCTGACTGGCTCTCTCTTTTGCGGGTGCCGGACACGGTATCACCGCTGCAGATCATCATAGGGACATCGCCTTCAAAGAAGCGAAATATTACCTGAGTATAGTTGTCCTCTATCTTATCGCATTCATTAAGGTCGATGCATCCGCCGGAAACAAGCTGCTCAACCTTTTCCAGCGCAGGGCGCATATATTCGCCGGCCGCAGGATCAAGATTATTTGCAAGTGCCAAGGCATCGGGTTTTTCTGCAAGAGTGGCTGCAAACAAGGGGTATGCAACAGTGTACATAAAACAGCTGGATGTTCCCTGGCTGTAACCCATCATAGGGCTGGAGTAACCTTTCTTACGGAACTCTTCGCAAACATTCAAAAGCTCCGTCCATGTGGCAGGTACGCTCAGTCCTTCTTTTTCAAACAAGTCGTTGTTAACGAGCATGCCGTAACTTCTGGAGAAAATAGGAACCATCATCACATGTCCGCCTTCATCCTTGGTAAGAAGGCCGTCACGGATGCAGCTAAGATTGAATCCAAGAGCAGAGTCGGATAAATCTTCCGTATGATTAAATATGGAAGCGTACTTATCGTTCTCCATCATCCATGGATAAGAAAAGAAGATGTTGGGGGCATCATCACCTTCCAGCACCGTACTAAGAATATTGTTATAATCATCCAACTTCACGTAGCTGAGCTGAACATTCGGATATATCTCATTGAATCTGTCGAATTCAGCCTCAAGCGCTTCGAAGTTATCGTAACTTCCGGCTATTGTGATGTTGCATTCGGTATTTGTATCGAGAGCAGGGACAAAGCCTTCTGCAGGCTCGTCAGGTGTTTTACCGCCGCAAGCGGTCATTGATACGACAAAACTAAGGACTAAAACGAAGCAGATAATCTTTTTCATGCTCAATTTTCCTCCCGGTTTATGCATATAAAATCTCTTTATATATTATATGCGTATAGCGGTCGTTATACAATGGTTCCGGGCGGGTTTTAGCATGATTTTATGCCATGGGATTTACGTATCTGTTGCGCTTTTTGGTGCCCTTTCCGTACTGAATTGCCTTTACGGGACACCTGTTTATGCAGGAGCTGCACTTGCAACAGTTTTCTTTTGCCCAGACGGGCTTATTATCCACCAGTTTTATGACCTGCTGAGGGCAATTCCTCTCGCACAGGCCGCATCCCGTGCAGGTATTCTCCGCATAGAACTTCTTGGTTCCCGAGCAGAGTTTATAGCCCGCGCCCATCAGATCGGATATGACGGTACTGCTGCCGATTTTGGACGCTTCACGATTCCCAACATCCTCCTTGATCCTGCTTATTACAGCATCTGCCGGTATCAGTCTCTCTTCGGCTTTCTCGGTTCCGGGGATCTGATAAAACAGCATACCGTTATCCGGCATCAAAAGTTCCCTAAAGTATGTGAGCGTGATTCCTTTCTTTGCGAGAATTTTCTTCAATACAGCGGATGCCTGAGACGTTCCGCCGCCGCATGTGATCACGCTGTAGACATAGCCGGCATTTCTAATCTCCGCCTTTTCCAGGAATTCCCTGACTATGGTCGGAAGGGTATAGAAATAGACCGGAAATACAATTCCCAGTTTTTCATCCTCCGAAAGTTCAATGGTGTACTCACCCTTCTTCATAAGGTCTGCAATGGAAACAAGCCTCTCGCCATCAGCCAGAAGCTTCTTTGCTACATATAATGAATTTCCGGTTCCCGTAAAATAAAGAATCATAGGCTACTCCTTAGTACCCTTCAATGTTGTCGGGGAAAGGTGCGCTTGTTGAAAACCCCCGAATACATTAATCATCTTATCACGATTTTAAGGTCCCAAAAAGCAAAAAAGGATAGGCATTTGCCTATCCTTAAAACGTTATTCAACCCGCTTCCTCAATACAATCATACAACAGTTTTACAATCTCTGATTTCTCATATCCTTTACCGATGAAAACAACCTGATTGCATCTGTCACCGTATGTTTCATCCCAGTCATCCTTGATATCCGGGAAGTCACTTACCACTTTATCAAGCTCTTCTTTCGGCCATGCAGATACCCATTCGGATAATTCGGTTATGGACGCATTTCTTCCCGCCTGTTCAAATAACTGAATGTGCTTCCAGTCATCTGAAAACCAGATGTATCCCTTTGTACGGATAAGAACCTCCGGGTATTCCTCAATAAGCTTATTAAAGGATTCTCTGTTAAAGGGCCTTCTCTCCTCAAATACAAATGAAGATATTCCGTATTCATCCACGCAGGCTTTTTCATCATCGTGCTCACAGTTATTGAGAGCTCTTTGAACTGCACTGTAAGCCTCGACCTCATCGAAATCAAAATCTTCTCTGTTTAGGATAACATCCAGATCCACATTACCGTTTACACACTCGATCATCTCAGCTTCCTGCTGAAGTCCGCGAAGGCCTTCTTTTACTTCATTAAGTTGCTCCGCAGAAAGAAGATCGGTCTTGTTGAGGATCATCAGATTGCAGAATTCTATCTGATCCATGATGAGATTGATCACGTCTCCGTCTTCTGTATCTTCGTCAGATGTAAGATTGTGGAGAAATTCCCTGTATATCCTGTCCACATCGACAACGGATACAACCGACTTCAGGAAAACTCTTGTATCTTCCTTCATTGCCTCATAATTCAAAAACGCTCCGGCTATTGATGAAGGCTCACTGATACCTGATGCTTCGACAAAGATTGCCTCAATGCTCATGTCAGCTGAGAGTCTTTCAATCTCAGCCATGAACTCATCACGCAGCGTACAGCATATGCAACCGTTCTGCATCTCAACCATTTCTATCTGAGCAACCTGATTCCCGGTTTTATTAAGTATGGATGCGTCAATATTTATACTTCCCATATCATTTACGATAAGGGCAATCTTACGCTTTTCCTGACGCAGTATATTCTGCATCAATGTGGTTTTTCCGGAACCAAGATATCCGGTTATAACAACTATAGGTACTTCTCTTGTAGACATATTTACTCCTTTAAGATCTCTGACGCCTTTTGCAACACAGTCGCAATTTGAAATTATAGTTATTTGAAAGTTAGTTGTCAATAACTTTTGCAACATTGTTGCAATTTAAATGAAGTCAAAAAAATGACATCCCATAGGATGTCATTTATCTTTGGTCATTTTTTCTTTTTACGACATTTGTCACATACACCGATGATAACCGTTTTGCCGTAATCTATGTCGATTCCGTATTCGGATTTAATCTTACTGGATGCATTACCGAGAACTGAGTTCTTCAGATGGAATACCTTGCCGCATCCGATGCACTGTGCATGCATATGATCATTACACGACCCATTATGTTCCGAATACCGGTAACACGTTGCATCAATATCAGCTTCCTTATATTTGATCAGACTGCCGTCATTTACAAGGCGCTCCAGATTTCGATACACGGTCGACCTGTTGATCTCGGCGTCTTCCACACGAACGGCCTCATATATCTCTCTGGCGGTAAGCCTCTGTTCCGTATGCTCTTTTAAATATGCCAAAATTACTTCCCTGGCTTTTGTTTTATACGTGTTTTTCACTTTTCTTCCTCAGACGATTTTGTCTCGTGCTTTAGACGGGCATATTAATCTTTAAAAATATTTTCTAATACATTATAAACTATTGTGGTTAAGTTGCCGATATAAATATATGAAATGGATTTTTGTCTAAAAACCCTGCTATATTCATGGAGGAATAGTCATGGTAGGAAAGATACAGTCTGAACAATCCGCTAAAGAGCTCAGTACATTTCAGATATCGGGAATTGATAAAACCGGTTCAAAAAAGGCTTCAAAAAATATAAATGCATCCGGCTTTTCTCACGCGCTTGACCCTAATGCCAAACTCGAGAAAGCACGGAAGCAGGCTATGAACTTTATCAGGGATGCCCTTGCAGGCGTAGTAAATGTCGATAAGGATTTGGCATCAAGAAATGACCATATCAAAGAACTTGCTGCAATCAAAAGTAATGCCGAATGCACCCTGGATAGAATAAATTCAGATCTCGCCTCTCTTCGAGAGGAATACGGGATAGCCCCCGACAGCATCGAAGAAAAGGAACTTAATTTCCTTGTTGCTGCAGATAAGGTAAGAGCAGCCAGCCCCGGGGGACAGCTTAATGCCGAGATGCAAGCAAAAGTCGATGAAGTAATGAGCCATCTTACCGATTATCAGAAAAAGGCTCTTCCACTTAGACTTGAGAGGGAATCCGAGACTAAGATACTTAGTGATTCCGAGCGAGATCTTATGATCGAGGAAATGACTGTAAGATCTACCAAGATCGAACGACTGAAATCCAACCCCATGGGAGAAGCCTGGGATAATGCAAATGCCCTAATGAAAGCCGCATATAATGATCTTGTATCAAGCGCTTTTGCCGAGGCTAAAGAGAATATCGAAGAAGAACTCGAGGAGAAGGTCGAGGAAGCCAAGGAAGCAGCCGACAAAGAGGAAGAACTCGAAGAACGAATCGAGGATACAAAAGAAGAAAAGAAAGAGCAGGAAAAGATCACTGAAGAAATCCTGGATGCCGTTCAGAAGAAGAATATCGCCAGCCTTGATATGTCCGAACCGGGAAGCGAAATCAACGAGCTTATGAACAAACTCAAGCTCATTGAATTCGATGTTAAAGGCGCCGTCGTGGATGAAAAACTATAAAAAAATGCCTGAGAGCAGGTCGAAGCTCTCAGGTATTTTTTACTTTTCTATCTCGCCATCCCAGTCCAAAATACCGCCAAACTCGTAAATGTTCGTGTAACCGAGTGCTGCAAGCTTTGAAGATGCTTCCTTGCTTCTGCGTCCGCTTCTGCAATACACATATATAACCTGATCAAGATCCGGAAGTTCAGCGGGGCATTCATCGCCGATATCTTCATTTGCAACATTGATAGCTCCGGGTATATGTCCTTCAGCAAATTCATCCGCTCTCCTAACATCAAGGATGATGTAATCTCCCGGAGTAGCAAACGCTTCCTTTGCTTCTTCCATGGAGATAGATGTATACTCCGCCCGGTTTCCATCGCCGGGAATCTCTCCGGCAAGGAACACAGATGTAGGACCATCTGCCCCGCCAATAATCTGAACCGAATGATTTTCTCTATCTATATGTATATAGCGCTTTGCTATAAGAACACCCGCAACAACGACTCCAACCGTCGCCCCGGCAATAATCAATTTTGTACTCTTTTTCATTTTCTTCTCCTCAAATCATTACACTGATTGCAAACCCTATCACTGAAAACAAGTTGCACAAGCAATCAAGTGCTAACTTAACTAATGGCTTACTATTAATACGGTTCATATGGTGCATCCCTTTCGGATTATTTGCTGAATACATGTGGAATATTATAACAAATGCACAGGCTTACAGCCAACATACCTGACGCAAGGGGTCTTGGAAACTTTCTTATTGAATTCAGTTTTTGATTCCATAATAGCAATCAGTGTGTATGATAAAAAGAGAGCAAAAAAAGTCGAGAGATAAAATCCTGTGATAAAGTAATATGAGCTCACAAGGAGTTAAACAGATGGACGAACAAAGAGAAGCGGTCAGAAAAATGCAGGACTATATCCGCGAGCATATTCAGGAAGACATCACCATCGAAGATCTTGCAAACGCATCGGCATTTTCTCCGTGGTACGCAAGACGATTGTTCCAAAAGTATCTGAATATGACACCGGCAGTTTACATCAGGCGCCTAAAACTGTCAAAATCCGCATTAAAACTCAGAGATGAACAAGTGACCGTTCTGGACGTCGCCCTGGATATGGGATTTGGAAGTGTTGACGGATACCAGCGTGCATTCCGAAAAGAATTCGGTTGTAACCCTAAGGAGTATTCCACGAGTCCGGTTCCTGTCTGGCTGTTTACCCCTTTCTTAATAGAAATCAAAAAATCTAAAGAAGGGAAAGTGAGTGAAATGAGTGAAAACAAAGATATCCGTAACATCTTTATTCAGGTAATCGAAAAGCCCGCAAGAAAGGTAATCATCAAACGTGGCATAAAGGCAGACGAATACTTCAGTTATTGTGAGGAAGTAGGTTGCGATGTGTGGGGGCTTCTTTCCAGCATCAAATCCATCAGTGGAGAACCTGTGTGCATGTGGCTTCCTGAAAAACTCAGAAAACCTGTTACGAATGAGTATGTTCAAGGTGTGGAAGTTGAGAACGATTACACTGAAAGCATACCCGAAGGATTTGAGATCATCGAACTGCCCGCTGCCAAGTATCTTCTATTCCGCGGAGAGCCCTTTGCAGAAGAAGATTACGCTCAGGCAATCACGGAAATCTGGCAGGCTGAGAAAAAGTATGATCCCGCTTTCATCGGATATGAGTGGGATAAGGATAATCCCAGAATCCAGCTCGAGCCCAGAGGCGAAAGAGGATACATCGAACTCGTACCTGTGAAGGAAAAGAGATAAGAATCAGAAAAGGATAGGCATCTGCCTATCCTTTTTCAATCAGTGCTTATCAAATAACCAGAGATACATTCATCTCTCTTGTTTATTTATATATTTTTGTATTACCTTATCGCTCCATACATGAGCTTCTATATACCTTTCCGGTCCATACTTTCCATCATCATTCCAATCCTGCGGCATACCGTATTTCTTTATTATTTCCAGGATTTCATCATACATATAGACCTTTTTCCTATACTCTTTGCCATCACACACGCTGTCACTAAATGTGGGCATTGAGTCGCCATAAGTAAATGAAACCGTACGCAAATCAAATTCATCTATCGGAATTTTTATATATCTGGACTCTTCATACCATGTTGATAACCATGGACTGAATTCCAGAACCATATAGTGAGGCGAATCTATTTCCATAATTCCGCCTTTTTTGGCAAATGCTTCCCGAAGCATTCGTTCGCAATTGTGTCGATATTCCACGTATTTATCATGTCTGGCAGCGCATTGAGAGTTAGGGCGTTCTATCTTTATCCTCTCAATAACTTCCCTGGCTTCTTCTTGAGGTATAGAAGTCAAGCTTTTAAATGGGCCTGTCCTGGCATCATAAAAATGATATAAAAACATTTTCTCCATAAACTCTGATTTTATCTTAGCAAGTTATATTCCTGATCTATGCTTCTACTCATTCTTCCCGGATCATGTATTCATATTCACCACCATAGAAACTGTCAAAGAATGACTTGAAGTCATAGGTGATACCGGAAGACAATTCAGAATCCGGGTTAAATGCCTCCCATGAATCTTTTATGTTGGCGGCAAACCCTTCTGCATCAGAAAAGGCGAACCACTTAACCTCACATTGTTTCTGTTTCTCATACCCGGACCAGTATCCGTTTACTTGAGCTTCGTATTCTTCAATGGTCTTAAGTCTTTCGAAAGAAGAATTGTAGAGCCAAGTCCGGATCGTTTTGTTATTGTCATTAACACTGATTGCAGCGCCGCCTATATAATCTTCAACGACCGCAGCGCCAAATGTGTAAGAATAGAATCCAATGTATTTATCAGACCATCCCAAACTTGCATAGTCACTTATCAGATAGTAATACTCATTATCTGTTTTGTAGCAGTCATATACCATGATGCCGGGTTCGGCCAAGTTATAAAAATCTCCTGAACCGTCGCCGTCATTCACTCCAATATTTTTATATTCCAATTTAACCAGATCGGTATAATCTTCCGAAATCTCGTATACTTTAGTATAGGAATAAGCTCCGGTACCCAGACATGCTGTAAGGAGCACTTCCAGCCTTCCGTTATGGTTCAGATCAGCAACGGCACATACCGTTACCGGTAGGATAGAATCATCAGTAAGAAAATCGCTATACAGATCATCATATTTTCCCAAGATAAGCTCCAACTGGGAATCAGCCCTGACTATGGTATCTGCTGATTCAGATGTCTGTTTAGTATTAACCGTTTCTTCAGACTCCGAATAAACACCGGAACTCTCAGCGACTGTTCCGCATGAAGTTAATAGCAAAATGCTCAAAACAGCTGCCGTAAGCCCGGCAGATCTCTTTAAACTGATTTCCTTCAACCTTTTCCCTGACATTTATTATTCCCTTCTACTTAGTCATGCTTGCTGATTATTATTTATACCAAGATACTGCCTAAATAAAAGCGTAATATTCCAATATAACTTTGCATCGCTTCATCCGATATCATCACCTCATCACAAATGAATCTATCGCATCATTTTCGAATCCATTATATAAATACTTTTCCAACGGTTCATTTTCGGAATAAATCTTCTTATATATCTCTTTCCCGTATTTTCGAATAAGATATCCCATATATACGCTGGAATAGTTATATCCATCATTATCGTAAAAGTAGTCTTCATCATTGAGTTTT
>JAEEGL013694857.1_pt1 | contig 18845 bp, 20 predicted proteins | sample 9134231 | NCBI WGS metagenome assembly JAEEGL01 (sample SAMN16246548, study PRJNA631951) | gut metagenome | biome: gut microbiome; feature: rumen; material: fiber-attached | host: Bos | place: Iran: Karaj | collected 2018-10 | reverse complement strand
GATCAGTATATTCTTCTTCTCAAAGCATCCCGTATAAAACGTCTTAACATCGTTATCATACAGAAGGTAATAGGAATTACCCGCAAACAGAACATCCGTATCATCAAAAGAAAGTGCCTCGGAAGCAGGGATATTCTGAATCTTGGCTTTCTTCATTTTATTAATGAGAGCAGTCTTTTCTGTATAGATCCTGAACAGGTCGGATCTGTTCCTTCTCGTTCTCTCAATGGACTTTTCAAGGCGCCAGTCCTCGATATCTTTATGATTACCGGTTAAAAGAACCGGAGGAACTTCTTTCTCATGCCAGACCTCAGGCCTGGTATATTGAGGATATTCAAGAAGATCTCTGTAAAATGTCTCAATATCGGGGGAAGAATCATTCCCCAGCACTCCGGGAAGGAGTCTAGATACGGAGTCCATTACCATAAGCGCGGGAAGTTCACCGCCTGTAAGAATATAATCCCCTGCAGATACAAAGTCGGTAACTATCTCGTCGAGAACTCTCTCATCCACGCCTTCGTAGTGGCCACATAAGAATACAAGTTCTTCGTCGCCTGCGAATTCCTTAGCCATTCTCTGATCGAATCTTTTGCCCTGGGGAGAAAGATAGATAACCCTTCTCTTAACACCGTCTTCGGAATCGGGAACAACCGATTTAAAAGCATCATAAACGGGCTGTGCCTGAATTACCTGACCTGCACCGCCGCCGTAGGGATAATCATCGATCTGTGCCCTGTTATTGTCCGCAAAATCTCTTATATTTACAGTCTGCAGACTTATTTTCTCATTTTTTACCGCTCTTCCGATGATACCGGTATCCATAACCGAAGTGATCATCTCAGGGAAAAGGGTCAACACTTTAAAGATCAATCCAGCAATCCCTCCAGGATATGAATCAGCATTTTGTTTTCATCCGTATCCACATTAAGGATACATTCTTTTATGGCAGGAAGCAAAAAGGAAGTTCCGTCATCTTTGGTGATCTCATATACATCGTTGGCACCGGTCTGAAGTATATCGGTGACCTTGCCGCGGTAAACACCCGTATCATCCGTCACTTCCATTCCGATAATATCCGCAAAATAATACTCACCCTCCTCAAGGGGGGAAGCATCTTCTCTGAGAATATATATATCCTTCTGTCTGAAATTACGGATCTCTTCCGGAGTATCTATACCTTTGAATTTGAGGATCACAAGAGGAAGAGCCATACGTGCGCTTTCAACTTCATATTCTTCATAATCCTGTCCTTTTTCTATAAAGATCTTTTTGATCTTCTTAAAGATGGCGGGATCATCGGTATGAGGATAAACCTTGGTATCCCCTTTTATACCGAAAGGCTGTGTGATTGTTCCTGCTCTGAGATATTTTTTCATGATATTTGAACAAATTTAAAAATACGGACCACCGTGTATGGCGGTCCGTTCGATTTTTAGTCGGTTATTTCAACATCGGCTCTTGCATTTTCCCTTGATGCCGCTGCTTTTACTACGGAACGGATAGATTTGGCAATCCTTCCCTGCTTACCTATAACTTTTCCCATATCGGAAGAAGCTACACAAAGTTTGACAACATAATCATTGCCTTCCTTGGTTTCGGTTACGACAACCTCTTCGGGATGTTCTACGAGAGCCTTTGCAATAACTTCAACGAGTTCTTTCATAAGGCCTCCTAAGATCTGAATGCAAGATTATTTAATGATGCCTGCTACCTTGAAAAGCTTGCCGACAACTTCGGTAGGCTGTGCGCCGTTTGCAATCCACTTCTTAGCTGCTTCCTCATCGATATGGAACTCGCTGGGATCCTTGGAAGGATCATAAGTTCCGATCTCATCGATAAATCTTCCGTTTCTGGGGCTTCTTGAATCTGCAACGATGATGCGATAAAAAGGAGCCTTCTTCTCTCCGATTCTTCTAAGTCTGATCTTAACTGCCATTTTAATATTCCTCCAAAAAATTATTAACGTGTTTTTCTATATGAAAACGGATCTTATTCCGGATTCAAACTTATTATCTGAAAGGGAAACCGCCCTTTCGTCCGCCGCCGGGGAATCCTCCGCCCATACCGGGGAACATTCCTCTTCCGCGCTTGCCCATACCGGACATCTGCTTCATCATCTTCTGGCTCTGCTCGAACTGTTTGATGAATCTGTTTACTTCTGCTATATCAAGTCCCGCACCCTTGGCTATCCTGAATTTTCTTCTGGGATTGAGAATCTTGGGATTGGATCTTTCTTCGGGAGTCATAGAATAAATGATCGCTTCTGTTCTTTTAATCTTGCTCTCATCAATCGCAGCATCAAGATCCGCAGAGTTCATTCCGAGTCCCGGCATCATGGAGAGGATGGATGCAAGCCCTCCCATGTTTTTCATCTGTTTCATGCTCTCAAGGTAGTCGTTAAAATCAAACTTACCTTTCTGCATGCGGTTCATCATACCGCGGCCTTCTTCTTCGGTAGTTGTAACCGAAGCCTGAGCCTTTTCGATAAGAGTGAGAACATCACCCATTCCGAGTATTCTGGAAGCCATACGATCCGGATAGAACTGTTCAAGATCCGTAAGCTTCTCACCCATTCCCACATAAAGGATGGGCTTTCCGGTAACGGCTTTGATGGAAAGTGCCGCACCGCCTCTTGTATCGCCGTCAAGCTTGGATAAGATGACGCCGTCAATACCGATCTGTTCATCAAATGTCTGAGATACGGTAACCGCACTCTGACCGGTCATTGCATCAACAACAAGAATAGTCTGGAATACATTGACCTTCTCTTTGATCTCTTTGAGCTCGTTCATGAGCTCTTCGTCTATATGAAGTCGTCCTGCGGTATCGAGGATCACAACATTGAAGTTTTCCTTCTGAGCTTTTTCATAAGCTTTGGTTGCAATCTCTGCAGGGGGAGTATCGGTTCCCATATCGAAAACCTCTACACCGACTTTCTGTCCGTTAACTTTTAACTGTTCGATAGCCGCAGGTCTGTAAACGTCACAAGCAACCAGCAGAGGCTTTTTACCCTTCTTGATGAACTGACCTGCCATCTTGGCAGATGCGGTTGTTTTACCTGCACCCTGAAGACCTGCCATCATAATGACGGTGATCTCTTTACCGGGACGAAATGCCACTTCGGTGGTCTCGCTTCCCATAAGTGAAGTAAGTTCATCATCAACTATCTTAATGACTGTTTGGGAAGGATTGAGTCCGTTCAGAACATCACTTCCGATACACTTCTCTTCAACAGTCTTCACAAAGCTCTTAACAACCTTGAAGTTAACGTCGGCTTCAAGAAGAGCCATCTTAACTTCCTTGAGAGCTTCCTTTACATCGCCTTCGGTAAGCTTACCCTTACTGCGCAGATTCTTAAAAGCATTCTGCAGTTTTTCACTGAGTCCTTCAAAAGCCATTAAAGTTCACCGATTATAGTATCCGCAATGCGGCTTATCTGTCTTAATTTGGTTTCATCATCGCCTTCCGAAACGGAAAGCTTCTTTATCTCTTCGATCTCACTCTTCATCTTAAGAAATCTCTCCACAAGATGAAGCTTGGATTCATACTCATTAAGAGCTTTATCGCAATGTCTGAGCGCATCGTGTACAGCCTGCCTTGATATGCCTTCGCTTTCTGCTATCTCCCCAAGGGACAGATCTTCAAAAAGAGAAGCTTCATAGATCTTTCTTCTGTGCTCGCTTAAAAGCTCGCCGTAAAAATCATACAGAAGTGATTGTTCCAGGATTTTGTCCATAATGCTCCTTTTGACACGCAAAATGTATCATAGTACAAAAGAAAACAAGTGTCAAGCAATTTTACTTGACACTTGAAACTTTTATTTTTTCTTCTTTTTGGACTTGGAAGACTTTTTGTTCATGACCAGATAAAAGGCCAACGTTCCGTTCATATATAGCAGAAATACCACGGGCCATACAAAAATGGTTATGAACGCAAGCAGTTCGGGAAGCAGATTTTTATCAAATCCAACCAATATGAGCGGTGCAAAAATATTGACCATCAACATCGCAAATGCGAAAACAAAGGAAATGATAAAATGCATGATCACTACGGCAGGATGATCTACAGGATATTCCTCATAATATTTTTTCAGGTATTTCTTATAGGAATAATATAGGAAAAGAACAAATAAAGCCGTTCCCAGGATGTATGCGAAATAACTGAACTGCATATCGACAAAAAATATATCGTAATTATCGCCGTTTTCAACCCGCTTTGCACCGAAACATTGAATCAGCGAGCAAACGGCCGCCGCTATAACGGTGACAAAAGAAAACAAAACATCCAGTCCCAAAAATTTTATACGTTTATTCATTAAATGCACCAGTCAGCAGTCATCAGATGTTGGTCTTAACCACTTTAGGTCTGTATCCTTCTTTTTCAAGAGCCGCGATGATATCGGCTTTATGCTCGGTTCCGAATGCTTCAAGAGTGATCCTGAGTTCAACGGCGGCATTTCTGTTAATGGATACAAACTGGTTATGCTCGAGTTTGATAACATTACCGCCCTGCTCGGCAAGTATTCCGGATACCTTGGCAAGCATTCCGGGCTTATCGGGAAGCAGTACGGATACGGTAAAGATTCTGTCTCTTGCAATGAGACCATTCTGTACAACAGAACTCATGGTGATGACATCCATATTACCGCCGGAAAGAATTGATACAACCTTCTTTCCCTCCGCCTTCATGTGTTTCAGTGCGGCAACGGTAAGAAGACCGGAATTCTCAACGATCATCTTATGATTCTCAACCATATCAAGGAAGCAGACAACAAGTTCGGAATCCTCGACGGTGATAATGTCATCCAGATTGGATTTCAGATAAGGGAAAAGATTGCTTCCGGGAGTCTTTACGGCAGTACCGTCGGCGATGGTATTAACTCCGTCTAGAGTAACCACCTTGTCAGCTTCAAATGATGCCTTAAGACATGCAGCACCTGCGGGTTCAACTCCGATAACCTTGATCTTGGGATTAAGGAGCTTGGCAAGAGTGGAAACACCGGTAGCCAGACCGCCTCCTCCGATGGGAACAAGGATATAATCAACAAGGGGAAGTTCCCTTACGATTTCCATTGCAATGGAGCCCTGTCCGGTAGCAACCCTGAGGTCATCAAAAGGATGAATGAAGGTATAGCCCTTCTCCTCTGCAAGTTCGAGAGCCTTTGTACAAGCTTCGTCATAAACATCGCCGTAGAGAATAACCTCTGCGCCATAGCTCTTGGTTCTGTTGACCTTGATAAGAGGAGTTGTGGTAGGCATTACTATGACAGCTTTTGCACCGTATGCCTTGGCAGCATATGCCACACCCTGAGCATGATTTCCTGCGGATGCGGTTATGAGGCCTTTTGATCTTTCCTCATCAGTAAGAGTGCTGATCGTATAATAAGATCCTCTGATCTTATACGCTCCGGTAACCTGCATATTTTCAGGCTTGAGATAAACCTTATTTCCGGTCTGATTTGAAAAATACTCTGAATAGATGAGCTTGGTATCTCTTGTGACTTTCGAAACTATTTCGGAAGCTTCCTCGAATGCATCCAGAGTAAGCATTTCCTTGGCCATATTACTCCTCCGCGTCAAATATCGCTCTTACGAACGAATCTGCATCAAACTTCTGTAAATCTTCTATCTTCTCACCGACACCGATGTATTTAACCGGAATACCCATCTGTGCCTGGATAGCTATCGCGATTCCGCCCTTAGCGGTTCCGTCCATCTTGGTAAGGATAATACCCGAAAGCTTGGCGGCTTCATTAAATTCTCTTGCCTGATTCAAGGCGTTTTGTCCGGTAGTTGCATCAAGCACAAGAAGATTTTCTCTGTGTGCCGCCTCGAATTCCTTGTCAATGACACGGTTCATCTTGGCAAGCTCGTCCATAAGATTCTTCTTGTTGTGAAGTCTTCCCGCGGTATCGATAATAAGCACATCAGTGTTACGTGCTCTTGCCGCAGAACATGCATCATAAACAACCGATGCGGGATCTTGTCCATCCTTGCCGGTTACGATCTGAACCCCGCTTCTTTCAGCCCATACTTTAAGCTGATCCTCAGCTGCAGCTCTGAAGGTGTCCGCACCTGCAACCAGAACCTTTCTTCCCATGGCATTAAGCTTGGCAGAAAGCTTTCCGATGGTTGTGGTCTTGCCTACACCGTTTACACCGATCACAAATACAACGGATGTCTTATGTTCAAAATCATACGCGTTCTCTTCGGTCTCCATACGGCTTCTGATGGATTCAATAAGAAGAGATCTACACTCTGTTCTGGATTTAAGATGCTGCTCTTTAACCTTGTCTCTGAGTTCATCAAGAATATCTTCGGTGATGACCGCACCTACATCGGCGCCAATGAGGAATTCCTCAAGCTCGTCATAGAAATCATCATCGATCTCGGAAGCGGTAAAGATTGAAGCAAGACCTGCAGAGAAGTTTTCTCTGGTACGGGTCATTCCGTCCCTCAGCCTGTCAAAGAGAGCTTCCTTGTCTTCCTGATAAGCTCTTCCATCTACAGGAATCTCTTCATGAAGTTCACGCGCGATGGGATCTTTTTCCGCTTCGTCAGCTATCCTGCTGAGTTTAGCCAGAGCTTCGTTAAAATCGTTATCCGGTTGTTCGTTCTTTTTTTTACCGAAAAGGCCCATTAATCATCCAATTCCGACTCGATCATGTTAACCGCTACCTGAGAAGATACACCCTTCTCCTGCATGGTTATACCGTAGAGTCTGTCAACCTGTTCCATTGTTCCTCTTCTGTGAGTGATACAAATGAACTGGGTATTCTTGGTAAGCTTGTGAAGATACTTTGCGAATCTTCCGACGTTGTTATCATCAAGTGCAGCCTCTATCTCGTCCAGGAGACAGAAAGGTGAAGGCTTGAGATTCTGTATAGCAAAAAGAAGTGCTATTGCTGAAAGTGCCTTCTCACCACCGGAAAGCTGCATCATGTTCTGAAGCTTCTTGCCGGGGGGCTGTGCCGAGATATTGATTCCGCACTCAAGAATATCTTCATCATCCTGAAGCGAAAGCGAACCCGATCCGCCTCCGAACAGTTCCTTGAATACCTTGTCATATTCTTCATTGATGAGTTTGAATTTCTCAGAGAACTGAGCTCTCATATTCTCATCAAGTTCTTCAATTATCTTCTTAAGAGTATCTGCAGCTTCGATCAGATCGTCATGCTGAGTCTTCATGGACTCGTAACGCTCTGATACATTCTTGTACTCTTCGATGGCACCTACATTAACATCACCGAGCTTTTTGATCTTATCTCTTACTTCTGCAGCATCACGCTTAAGAACGGTAAGATCGTTAAGAGATTCATCTCTCATCTCGGCCGCCTGGCTGAGTGTGATCTCGTATTCCTGCCACATGTAGTTAATGCGGATCTCCATGGTCTCATTAGCCTTATCACGCTGAGCGGTAAGACGGTTGACCTCTTTGTCGAGGGAAGACATTCTCTCCTGGAGTTTTTCGGTATTCTCGAAGAATCCTTTCTGCTTCTCTGTAAGTGCTTCTTTTCTGGAAAGGGAATTCTTGAGTAGATCTGCGGATTTCTCCTGCTCCTCATAAGAAGCATCGATTGTCTTCCTGATCTCCTCGATCTGAACTTCCTTCTCGGAGATAGCATTATTATTGGTCTCGATGGAATTATTCAGGCTTTCAAGCTCATTGTTTGCACCTGCAAGTGATTCCTCGACTCTGTTAAGGTTAGCCTGCTTGAAGTCCTTAGCCTGTTTCATCTTCTGGACTTCAACTTCCCACTCGTTAACGCGGGCTGCAGCTTCGGATTCAATAGCCTGTTTCTCTTTGAGCATCTCATTGAGATCTGCTTCTTCTTCACGAAGACGCTTCTCATTGGACTCACTGCTCTTAAGAACATCGGCTGCCTCATCGCGGGCATTGGCGGCATCAACCATTTCCTTCTCGATGTCCTGCTGCTCCTGCTTGAGGTTAACCGCATTTTCACTCTCTTCGTCAAATCTGTCTCTTTCAGCCTGAAGAGTAAGTCTTGCGGTATTCTGCTCGATAACCTTGTTCTGGATATCATGCTTCATCTGATCGAGCTTTGAACGGGAAGCATTCCTGTTCTCCCTGGTCTCATCGATCTCTGCTTTGAGCTTTTCGATATCTGCGGAAAGCTTAGCAACCTTCTTCTTAAGATCACCGATCTCACGGCTCTTTCCGAGGAAGTTGTTATTGTTCTTGAAAGCACCGCCGGTAATCGATCCGCCGGGCATAAGGAGTTCACCTTCAAGAGTAACTACGCGAAGAGTATAGTTAAACTTTCTGGCAGCTCTGGTTGCGTTATCCATGGTATCTGCCACGATGAATCTTCCCAGCAGACTCTTGATAACATTTCTGTATTCATCATCGGTCTCCACAAGATCGCTTGCAAGTCCGATCATTCCCTTTTCATTGAGCGCATCCTTAGCCTTAAGCTCCTGAGGATCCTTAACGCTGTCGAGGGGCAGGAAGGTCGCTCTTCCTAATTTTCCCTCTTTAAGGAATGTGATCATCTTCTTTGCGGTTTCTTCATCCTTGGTAACGATGTTCTGGATGTTTCCACCAAGAGCCATTTCGATAGCAGTCTCGTACTTTTTATCAACCTTGATGATATCCGCAACGACACCTATAATGCCGGGTACGGATTTCTTCTGCTCCATTATCTTCTTAACGGAATTACCGTAACCTTCGTATGCCTCGGCAATATCCTCAAGAGCCTGATATCTGGAATTTTCCTTATGATATTCTTCCTGAAGGCTTCTTAACTGTTCATCCTTGGAAGAAAGTGAAGATCTGAGCTCGGTAACCTTAGTTTCAAGTTCAGAAGCATTCTTGTTCATCTCAGCGATTTCTGCGCTGACCTTCTCAAAAGCTTCCTCATACTGCTTGATGGAATCTTCTCTTGCTTCCTCATCGGAACGTGCTCTTAAGAGCTTGCTCTGAAGCTCGGCTTTTCTGAGCTCGATCTGCTGGATAACGGCGGTATAGTGGCTGATACGTCCCTGAATCTCGGAACGCTTCTTCAGCTCATCCATTATGCCGGTTGCAGTCTCTTCAATCCTGGTATTTAGATCCTGGATTTCTTCCTGAGCCTTGTCGAGAGCTTCTTTTCTGGCTGCAGCTTCGGTTTCGACTTTCTGAGCCTGCTCTTCTTCTGATTCGGAATCCTGTAAGATTGAATCTTTCTCAGCATTATATTTCTCAATCTCACCGAGAAGTGCTTCTTTTCTCTCGCTGAAATGAGTGATATTGTCTTTGCTTGATTTGATCTGCTCCTTGAGAAGATCGATGGAGCTTTCCAGTTTCTGTCTGGTAGAATCCGCACCGGAGACAAGTTCTCTTGCCTTCTCGATGGCTTCTTCAAGGTCTTCCATTTCCATCTGGACGGAATTGTAATCTTCCTTTACCTTGTTATACTCGCCTGATGCGGTATCAAGGTCTGCGGAAGCAACATCAAGTCTTCCCTGAAGATCGGAAACAGCCTTCTTGAGAGTTTCATTTTCAAGAAGGAAGGAATTAACATCTATGGTTTTTAATTCTTCTTTGTACTTGAGCCACTCTTTAGCCTTGGCAGACTGTCTCTCCAAAGGTCCGATCTGACGTTCAAGCTCCGCAAGAATGTCATTTACTCTGACAAGATTGTTCTGCTCATTATCAAGTTTCTTGAGAGCAGCGGATTTGCGGTACTTAAACTTAACGATACCTGCGGCTTCGTCAAAGAGCTCTCTTCTTTCCTCGGGCTTGCCGGAAAGGATCTTATCGATCTGTCCCTGTCCGATGATCGAATAACCTTCTTTACCGATACCGGTATCAAAAAAGAGTTCGTTTACATCTTTAAGTCTGCAAGGCGAACCGTTTAAGAGGTACTCACTTTCACCGGATCTGTAAAGTCTCCTGGCAACAGTTACCTCTTCATATGAAATATTAAGCGCATGATCCGAGTTATCGAGAGTTATTGCGACATACGCATAAGAAAGGGGCTTTCTGGTCTGGGTACCCGAAAAGATGACGTCCTGCATGGATCCGCCACGGAGCTGTTTAACGCTCTGTTCACCCAGAACCCATCTTACGGCATCGGCGATGTTACTCTTACCGGAACCGTTGGGACCTACAATACCTGTAACCCCTTCATGGAAAAGCAGAACAGTCTTAACCGCAAATGATTTAAAACCCTGTATTTCTATACTTTTAAGAAACATCTGTACTCCTGATCTTGAGCAAAGCATTATAAGCGGCTTCCTGCTGTGATGCTTTCTTGCTTCGTCCGCTTCCTTCGGCAGTAAGTTCCCCTCCAATCAGTACCTTGGAACGGAATATCTTCTCATTGCCTTCGCCGTGCTCTTCTTCGGTGATATATTCAAGTTCTTTTTTGATATTCCTTGCAACATATTCCTGAAGATTGCTCTTGGAATCAAAAAAGAGTTGTTTGTTCTCGAGATCCGATAAGATAAATCTGTGAATAAATTCCCTGGCTTTTTCAAAACCGCCGTCCAGGAATATCGCTCCGACAATAGCTTCCATTACATCGGAAATAATACTGTCTCTTTCCCTGCCGCCGGTTCTCTCTTCGCCCTTGCCGAGTCTGATAAAGGAACCGAGCTTCAGATCTCTTGCACAGAAAGCAAGAGAAGGTTCACATACCATGGATGCTCTTATCTTGGATAATTCGCCTTCTTTTTTATCGGGATAAGTCTGAAACAAAAACTCGCTGCTTACGGTTTCGAGAACGGCATCTCCCAAAAATTCCAGCCTTTCGTAATCACCCGTCTTATTGATGAGTTGTTCATTACAATAGGAAGAATGGGTAAGAGCCCTGATCAAAAGATCGCCGTTTTCGAAACTGTACCCTATGAGCTCCTGCAATTCGCTTATATCGGTACCGTTCATAGCTTTCTCCAAAAAAAGACCCGAAGGTTACCGGTTTTAACAAAATCAAGGCATCCCGGCATCAACTTATATTGGCCGGAATGCTCGAAATACCCGTATCAACGTACCCTTCGGGAATAATATAATCCAGGATCAATCGTTACCTGAAAGTGCAGCTTTGATCATCTCAACAGCCTCTCCGACAGTAGAGATCTTCTCAGCACTCTCCTCAGGGATCTTGATATCAAAAGCATCCTCAAGTCCCATGATGATCTGATATACATCAAGAGAATCTGCTCCGAGGTCATCGGTAAAAGTAGACTGTGGAGTGATCTCCTCAGGATCAACATTAAGAACCTCGGCAATGATTGTTTTTAATTTTTCGAATTCCATTAAAGGCCTCCTTAAATATCTGTGGAAATGCTGAACATTTCCCTTATATCATCATTTATATTCTGATCGGCAAAAGTCTTACACTGAAGTATCGAATTGGTGATCGATACAGCTTTGCTCGATCCGTGTGTCTTAACAAGAAGTCCGTTGCATCCAAGCAGCGGTGCTCCACCGTACTGATTAACATCATATGCCTTAAGAGTTTTCTTAAGAGCAGGCTTAGCAAGTGCGGCACCAATCTTACTCCTGGTTGTGGACATAAATGCTTCCTTCATGGATTTAAGAAGCGCAGAGCCGACACCTTCATACATTTTAAGAATAACATTACCGACAAAGGCTTCGCAAACAACAACATCCGCAGCGCCGTAAGGGATATCCCTTGCTTCAACACTGCCTATGAAGTTGATTTCGGGAGTGGCCTTCAGAAGAGGAAAAGTTTCCTTAACAAGTGCATTTCCTTTTTCTTCCTCAGCTCCGATGTTGACGATTCCGACTCTGGGACTGTCAATTCCGCAAACCTTCTTGGCATAAGCTGAACCGATCTTGGCAAACTGTACCAGCTGCGAAGGTCTGGCATCAACGTTTGCACCGCAATCAAGAAGAAGACATCTTCCGTTTACGGTAGGAATAAAAGGAGCAAGAGGAGGTCTCTCAACACCTTTGATCCTTCCGACTATGATCTGACCGCCTACCAGAAAGGCACCGGTGGATCCTGCGGTAACAAGAGCGTCGCATTTTCCTTCCTTAACAAGATACATACATTTTACAAGAGAAGAATCTTTCTTGTTTCTGACAGCCATTACGGGAGGCTCAGCCATCTCTATGACTTCGGAAGCATGTATCACTTCGATACGGTCGGGATCGTATGTATATTTGGAAAGTTCTGCCCTTACATCATCTTCTCTGCCGACTAGAGTAACCTTAAGATTCTTAGCCTTTTCGAGAGATAATACGGCACCCTTTACGATCTCTGCAGGCGCATTGTCGCCACCCATTGCATCAACCGCTATATTTACCTGATCAGCCATATAAACTCCTTATACTAACAACATAGATAAATATACAAGGCAAAGATTCAAAAATCAACTTATTTAATATAAGAAAACATCTGTATTTTGCCATTTAAGGTAAAAGGAATTTATACAACAAAAATAGAGCATGTAAACACATGCTCTATCATTAATACATGATAAAACTATCAGTCAGCTTCTACGATCTGCTTCTTGTTGTAAGAACCACAGTTCTTGCAAACTCTGTGAGGAACCATAAGAGCTCCGCACTTGCTGCACTTTACGAGAGTGGGCGCGGACATCTTCCAATTAGCTCTTCTCTGATCTCTGTGACCTTTGGATGATTTATTCTTAGGGCAAATGGACATTCGAAACACCTCCTTATCCATTATATTTTCATTAATTCAGGGTATGTCGTCTATACACTATGCGACACACAATTAGAGATTATATATATACATAATGATTATGTCAAGTAATCCGGAAAAATTTTTTTGAGTCCGTGGGGACGGTTCCTTGACTCACCATGATTATATTGTTAGGATGTTTAGGATCAATTCACAGGAGTACTTAATCATGAAGATCCGTTTTAAAACCCTGACAGCCGTATTAATGGTCACCCTTCTTACGGCATGTAATTCAAATACAGAACCGGCTCCAAACGAAGAACTCACACAGTTCAGAGCTACGGTAGATACATTTTGCGCCGGCATAGCCGAAACAGACGCTAAGATCAATTCAATCGATACTTCATCCGAAGGTTATGTTACCGAGATCATGACTGATCTGAATGCACTCAATACTTCTTTTACGGATTTTGCAGCCGTGGATTTCCCTGAACAGTATGACTATCTGGAGCATCTTGCCGATGAAGCTTCGGACTATATGACGCAGGCTGTAGCAGGATATACCAAAGTATATACCGATGATTCTCTTTCGGAAGAAGGACTTCAGTCCGAATTCGACAATGCAACAGAGCTCTATAACAACGCTTTTAAGAGAATCAAAGTCATTATGACATTTTTAAACGGTGAAACCAGCGAGGATGCAAGCGTGCAAAGTGAAAACAGCGGAACCCTCACTTCTCCCGATCCGGATGATCAGTGATTAAGGATAAACATAATAATATTCTTAATGATCCAGTTGGCAAAAAGTATTCCTATTCCCGTATATATGTAACCGTATCTGAATTTCATCCCCTTTATATGAGGCACATGAATTATTTCCAATAAATGAGATCCCTCATAAAGGATATACATTACCATACAGTACATGACTACAGGGTTATACAAAAAAGAATATATAAAATGTCCGCGCAGGAATGCCCTGACAGCTCTTGTGCATCCGCATCCGGGACAATAAAAACCGGTGACTGTCAAAAATCTGCATTGCCCGGGGCCGATATACGGAGCCGCGTAAGTATAAGCAAATATACCAACAATTACAGGCAGCCCGAATATAAGTCCGTAGACAAACACTCTTCTGTCAAGTTTCATACCAAAAAGCCATTCCCTTAATGAGAATGGCTTTTTTCTATCATCTGTATTCATATTCCTCGAGCAGGTCATATAAATTGGATAAATTCGAAGGCAATGAAGCAAAGGAATAATAAATCAGCAAAGTACAGATAAATACTATGAATGAAAGTATTATACCGACTATGGAGCAAACGATTCCGGCAGTACCGACACCATGTTTACTCTTTTTATTACCCACAATACCGAGTATCAGTCCTACAATACCCATTATAAGGCTGGGAACATCCCAAAACGCTACACAAAAGCAGCAGATGATCGAAAGGATACCAAGTACAAGTGATGCAATCTGAAAACCATTAGGTCCCTGAGCCTGACCAGGCGCATTGTAAGGGCTGTTATACTGGCCCTGATTCTGATAAGCATAAGGATCGGAATAGTTACCCTGCTGTGAGGAGTAGTGAGTCTGCTGAGGTCCGAACTGAGCATTTCCGTACTGCGTTTGATCCTGCTGAGAGTACTGTCCCGCAGTCTGCTGGGAATACTGTCCGGTGGTCTGCTGTGAGTAAGTATTGCTGTACTGACCCTCAGAAGGCTGCTGATTAGAATTCTGATTGTTGTAATCCATATTTTTCTCCTTACTGTTAAGATAACATCATTCTGTCATTGGCAAATTCCGTACCGCTGACTTCTTCAAACTTTGCGAGAAGATCTTTGACATGAAGATTCTTCTTCTCCTCTCCGCGAACATCATATATGATACGGCCTTCGTTCATCATTATAAGTCTGTTTCCGTGTACAATGGCATCTTTCATATTATGAGTTACCATCATTGCCGTAAGATGATATTCGTTGATAATCTGGTCGGATATCTCAAGAACTTTGGCGGCAGTTTTGGGATCCAGTGCCGCGGTATGTTCATCGAGAAGCAAAAGCTCAGGCTTTTTAAGGGAAGCCATAAGCAGTGTTACCGCCTGTCTCTGTCCTCCGGATAAGAGTCCGACCTTGGTAGTCATTCGCTCTTCAAGTCCCAGATCAAGAGTTGCAAGTTTTTCTTTGAAAAGATCTCTCTCTTCCTTGGTAAGGCCTCTTTTGAGAGTACGTTTCCTTCCTCTTCTGTATGCAAGCGCCATGTTCTCTTCAATGTCCATGGTGGCAGCGGTTCCCGTCATGGGATCCTGGAATACCCTGCCGAGATACATGGCTCTTTTGTGTTCGGGAAGCATGGTGATGTCTTCTCCGTTAACGATGATCTGACCGAAATCAACAGGCCATACACCTGCGATTGCATTAAGCATGGTGGATTTGCCTGCGCCGTTCCCTCCGATGATTGTTACAAAATCACCGGGATCAAGTTCTATGGACAAACCGTTAAGTGCTACTTTCTCATTAACGGTTCCCTTATTGAAAACCTTATGAATATCTTTAAGTACAAGTGCCTTATTCATTCTTTGCCACTCCTTTCTTAACGGAACTCTTTTCCTTAAGATAAGGAATTGCCAGGAATGCACCAACGACAACAGCGGTCAGAAGCTTCATATCCTCTGAAGGGAACTTGAGCCAGAGGACGAGCTGATAAACCATATAATAAATTACGGAGCCGCATACAACGGCAGCCATTGTCCATGCAAAAGCAGCTTTTCTCTTCTGAGCGAACTTGCCGAAAATTACCTCACCGATAATAACGGCTGCAAGACCGATAACAATGGCTCCACGGCCCATATTAACATCGGCAGCTCCGGAAAACTGTGCATAAAGAGCTCCGGAAAGACCTACAAGTCCGTTTGCAATACCAAGAGTAAGAACTTTGATATATCCGGTGTTAATACCCTGCGCTCTTGCCATATTGGGATTACAACCCGTAGCTCTAATGGCAGCTCCGATCTCGGTTCCGAAGAAGTTATAAAGTATTCCGATAAGAAGGATCAAAAACACTATCATTCCCGCAAAAAACAAAAGGGATGAAGAAGCAGATCCCGTTATATATCTGAGTGATACAACCAAGGAATAATTATCTACGGAAACAGGTCTGTTGGACTGCCCCATTACATGAAGATTTATGGAATACAGCGAGATCTGTGTAAGTATGGATGCAAGAATACCCGGAATACCCAAAAGAGTTGTAAGAAGTCCGGTTATTATACCCGCAACCATTCCCGCAAGGAAGGCGATAAGCGTTGCCACTACAGGGGCAATGCCCGCTCTTATGAGCATAACGCAAACCGCAGCTCCGAAAGCAATGGAACCGTCAACCGTAAGATCCGCAAAATCAAGTATCCTGAATGTAATAAATACTCCGAGAGCCAAAACACCCCAAACCATACCCTGAGCGATTGAACCGGGAAATGCCTTTATGAGTGTTGTAGGATCCAAAGAAGAAAAATACTGCAACATAAAAATACACTCCGTAACCTAATTTAATAATAGGCTGTGCTTAAGAAAACACAGCCTAAATAGTAACACTTTTTAACGATACGGTCTACAGATTATTCGCCTATGGCAACGTAATCGGAAGGAACGGTAACGCCGAGAGTTTCACAAAGCTCTGCATTATATTCCTTGGTAACAGAGGGAGCATACTGGATTTCCATGGTGCTGATATCCTTGCCCTCAAGAAGAATCTGTGCTGCCATCTCACCTGTAGCATATCCGAGATCATAGTAGCTGATGGAAAGAGTTGCAACTCCGCACACGGAGCAGATGCCCTCTTCTCCCGCAACTACGGGAACACCTGCAGGAACTACAATGTTTCTGATAGTCTCGGTTGAGTTAGCAAGAGTGTTATCGGTAGGGATATAGAGGACCTCGCACTCGGTAACTGCAGTCGAGAATACCGACTGAATCTCATTGGAATCCGCAACAGCATACTCTTTATAAGCGATTCCGTCTGCATCAAGCTCAGCCTCGATAAGCTGGATCTGATATTTGGAGTTAGCCTCTGCACTGCAATACATAAGACCAACAGTCTTAACATCAGGGAAAAGCTCAAGTATCATGTTCTCCTGCTCATCGATAGGAGCAAGGTCACTGGTTCCGGAAACGTTTCTTCCCGATGCACCGGTCCAATTTTCTACAGGAACTTCAAGAGCGGTTGCATAATCGGTAACTGATGTTCCGAGAACAGGAATAGTGGTGGTTGCAGCCGCAGCACACTGAAGAGGTGTTGTTGCATTTGCAAGAATAAGATCTACATTTGCGGAAACAAATCCGTTGCAGATGGTAGCAGCAGTAGGCTGCTCACCCTGAGCATTCTGTACATCAAAAGTAACTTTGTCCTCACCGAGCTTTTCCTTAAGTGCATCTTCAAAGCCCTGAGTAGCCGCATCAAGAGCAGGATGCTCTACTATCTGACAAACACCTATCTTGTAGGTATCATCAGCTGCTGCTTCCCCGCATCCTGTAAGGCCGATTGCCATTACAGCAGCGAGCATTAAACTAACGATCTTCTTTTTCATAATTTTTTCCTCCCGTAAAGCAAGACTGATTTAACACTTTAAACGGTTAAAGTATTAAACTGTATACAATAATACAATAAGGGCAAGTTCCCTGTCAACGGAAAACTTGCCCTATCTTTTATGCATATGAATTAGATTTTTTATCAGTCTTTTCTGGGTACTTTTTCACCGGACTTTTTGAAAATATGATTTTCGGGAAGAACTCCTCTGAAACAGCTTGTGGGATATACAATGCAATCTCTTCCGATAACACTTCCGGGATTAAGTACGGAATTACAGCCAACCTCAACTCTGTCACCAAGCATGGCTCCGAATTTCTTAAGTCCGGTCTCGTAATTTTCTTCGCCTTTTACAACAACAAGCTTTTTATCGGACTTGACATTGGAAGTAATTGAACCGGCGCCCATATGTGATTTATATCCCAGAATGGAATCACCAACATAGTTATAGTGAGGAACCTGTACATTGTTGAACAGGATAACATTTTTAAGTTCGGTTGAATTACCTACTACACTGTTTTTACCTACAATTGCCGAGCCTCTTACAAAAGCGCAATGACGCACTTCCGCTTCTTCATCTACTATAAGAGGTCCGTTAAGACAGGCTGTGGGTGCAACCTTTGCGGATTTAGCAACCCAAATGTCATCGCCAATCTTATCAAACTTGTCCACAGGAAGAGTTTCACCCAATTTAACGATAAACTCTTTGATACCGGCCAAAGCTTCCCAGGGATATTCAAACCCTTTAAGGTAATCGGCTGCTATAGTTTCATTAAGATCATACAGTTCGTTAATCTTTATTTTATCGCTCATTTTTTCCCTTTCGATGTCTCCTTTTTATAAAAAGGACTTACGGCATTATAAACCGCATCAAGCCCGGAGACATTATATTTGCTTTTGACTTCGTTTGTTTTGACAGTAACGAATTTATTAAGCTTCTGCTTATAATCTTCGCTAGTTATCGAACCGTCGGCAACACCTGAAAGACCTTTTTCCCAGCTGGCGGTAAGTTTGGCATCGAGAAGAGCCGGAATGGATCCGTTAACGATATAATATATCATTTCACCCAGAATAGTCGGATTAATGATCTGTGTTTTCTTATTAAGGTTCAGATAATTAATATTCTGAAGCTTGGTAAGGATCTCGGCTCTTGTTGCACTGGTTCCGATACCGCTTCCCTTAATCTGTGCTCTTAACTCTTCATCCTCAATAAACTGACCCGCATTTTCCATGGTAAGGATAATGCTTCCCGATGTATATCTCTTGGGAGGAGCAGTCTCTCCTTCTTTGATCTCATGAGATATAACTTCAAGTATGTCACCCTTTTTCAAGGTTTCAAGCGCTTTACCCAGCGAGTCATCGGCTGCCTGATCTTCATCACCTTCACCCTCGCCTTCAGGCTTGGATTCCTGATTATCAGCTTCATCCTTCTTATTCTGGAAAGAACAATTGAAGACTTTCATATAGCCCTCATCCTGAATAACCTTATATGATGCCGTAAACAATTCTTTTCCTTCCAGTGCGGAAATAAGTGTTTTCTTATAAACCGCAGCGGGATAAAAGATAGAGAGAAACCTTCTGCATATAAGTTCATACACATCCGAAGACAGTTTGTTTAACGATGAAAGATTTCCGAGTCCCTGTCCT
>JAEEGL012362361.1_pt1 | contig 18845 bp, 17 predicted proteins | sample 9134231 | NCBI WGS metagenome assembly JAEEGL01 (sample SAMN16246548, study PRJNA631951) | gut metagenome | biome: gut microbiome; feature: rumen; material: fiber-attached | host: Bos | place: Iran: Karaj | collected 2018-10 | reverse complement strand
TATCCAAGCAGTAAGAAAGGAGTACGCTGACATGGAAATGGTAAATTGTAAAATCAACGGAATCGCGGTGAGCGTACCCAAAGGCTCCACCATTCTCGAAGCGGCGCGCGCCGCCGGCGTCGAGATCCCGACTCTCTGCTTCATGAAAAAGATCAACGAGATCGGCGCCTGCCGTATCTGCGTGGTCGAGGCGACCGGAGCCCGCGGGCTGGTGACGGCCTGCGTCTATCCCGTTGCCGAAGGCATGGAGATCAAAACCAATACCGCCAAGGTGCAGAAGGCCAGAAAGACGACGCTTGAGCTGATGCTCTCGACGCACGACAAGAAATGCCTCTCCTGCGTACGCTCCACGAACTGCGAACTTCAGAAGCTCTGCCGCGAATACGGCGTTGAAGACGGCGCTTTCGAGGGGTACAAGCCGCAGTACGAGATCGACGACAGCACGCCTCATCTCGTCCGTGACAACAACAAGTGTATCCTTTGCCGCCGCTGCGTGGCCGCCTGCCGCGAGCAGTTCGTTTCGGTCATCGGCGCAAACGACCGCGGCATCGATACCAGCATCGGCACGGCCTTCAAGGTCAAGCTGAGCGAGGTCCCCTGCATCTCCTGCGGACAGTGCACCGTGGTCTGCCCGACCGGCGCGCTGACCGAAAAAGACGATACCGCCAAGGTTTGGGCGGCGCTTGCCGATCCGACCAAGCACGTCGTCGTTCAGACCGCGCCTTCCGTCCGCGCTACGCTCGGCGAATGCTTCGGCATGCCGATCGGAACGAACGTCGAGGGGAAGATGGTCGCGGCGCTCCGCCGTCTCGGCTTCGATAAGGTGTTCGATACCGACTTTGCGGCTGACCTCACCATCGTCGAGGAAGCCAACGAGCTGGTCGAGCGGATCAAGAATCACGGCGTTCTGCCGATGATCACCTCCTGCTCGCCCGGATGGATCAAGTTCTGCGAGTTCTATTACCCGGATCAGCTGGCGCATCTGTCGACCTGCAAATCGCCTCAACAGATGGGCGGCGCCGTCATCAAAACTTACTATGCGCAGAAGATGGGCATCGATCCGAAGGATATCGTTTCGGTTTCGATCATGCCCTGTACCGCCAAGAAGTTTGAGGTCGGACGTGACGATCAGAGCGCGGCCGGCGTTCCCGACGTCGATATCGCGCTGACCACCCGTGAGCTCGGCCGTATGATCGAGCGCTCCGGTCTGAAATTCACCGAACTGCCCGACGAAGAATTCGACAGCCCGCTCGGCGAAGACACCGGCGCTGCCGTCATCTTCGGCGCGACCGGCGGCGTTATGGAAGCGGCTCTCCGCACCGCGAACGACTGGCTGACCGGTAAGGATAACGTCGACGTTGAATTCCACGCCGTCCGCGGAACCGATGCTATCAAGGAAGCGACGATCGAAATCGCCGGCATGCCGGTCAAGGTCGCCGTGGCCAGCAGCGCAACGGCCGCCAACACCGTGATGAGCAAGATCCGTTCCGGCGAGGCCGACTGGACCTTCGTCGAGATCATGTGCTGCCCGGGCGGATGCGTCAACGGCGGCGGTCAGCCGATCCAGCCGCAGTATGTCCGCGACACTGTGGATCTGAAGGCGCTCCGTGCCAAGGCGCTTTACGATCAGGATGCTTCGATGACGCTTCGGAAATCGCATGAATCGCCGGTTATCAAGAAGCTTTACAGCGAATGGTATACCGACGGTTTCGGCGGTCACAAGGCGCATCACGCGCTTCATACTTCCTACGTAGCGAGAAAGAGATAAAAAACCAAAACCGGCGTCGGCTTTTTCGGCGCCGGTTTTTATTTTGCAAAAAAGGAGGCCGCAGCAAGGGCGGCCGCTTTTTCGTCTGACCGGAAATGCTCTTTCTCGGTACGGACCGAAGAAAAACAAGGCTCGGAATTAAGTTTATCGAAAAGACTTGAAAAACCTAACTTTTTGTGATACAATATTAATATTACAATGGCTTTTTATGCATACGGGATCTAATTTGGTCGACGCCGGATGAATCCGGCGATTGGCGGAGAAACCCGAGAGTGATAATAACGTTTTTTCAGGAGCGGGACATGGCTTTCAAAGGCGCGCCGGATATCGATCCGGAGGGAAAGAAGATTTGGCTGTCCAGTCCGACGATGCACGGCGAAGAACAAATGTGGGTCAACGATGCGCTGTCGACGAACTGGGTAAGCACTGTCGGAGAAAATATCCGGGAAACCGAAAGGCAAATGGCGTCGTACGTCGGCGTTAAATACGCCGTGGCACTTTCGGCGGGGACGGCGGCCCTTCATCTGGCTGCCAGATTGGCGGGAGAAAAGCTCTACGGTTCTGCCAGAGTTAACGAGGGAACGCTGCGCAAGCACCGGGCGTTCTGCAGCGATCTGACGTTCGACGCATCCGTGAACCCTGTCGCTTATGAAAACGGAGAAGCGATTTTTATTGACAGTGAGCGGGAAACCTGGAATATGGATCCGGCGGCGCTGAAAATCGCGTTCGAGCGTTATCCTGACGTCCGACTGATCGTGACGGCTCACCTGTACGGTACTCCCGCCAAGATGCAGGAGATCCGGGAGATCGCAGCTGAACACGGGGCGCTGATTGTGGAGGACGCGGCGGAATCGCTCGGCGCGCAGTACCGACTGAACGGTAATTGGACAGAGACCGGGTCTCTGGGCCATTTCAACGCCATTTCGTTCAACGGAAACAAGATCATAACGGGAAGTTCCGGCGGTATGTTTTTGACCGACGACCGCGAGGACGCCGAAAAAGTGAGAAAATGGTCGACGCAAAGCCGGGAGGCGACGCCATGGTATCAGCATGAAGAGCTGGGATACAATTACCGGATGAGCAATATCGTGGCCGGAATCGTCCGGGGACAGATCCCGCATCTGCCGGAACATATCGAGGCGAAGAAAGCAATCTATGAGCGCTATCGAAAGGGGCTTGAGGGCCTTCCGGTCAGAATGAATGCCTTCGACGCCGAAAACAGCCGCCCCAATTTCTGGCTTTCCTGTCTGACGATCGAGGAAGACGCAATGTGCCGGCAGACACGGGATGACCGGAAGGCGAGTTATATCCCGGAAGCGGGAAAAAGCTGTCCGACCGAAATCTTCGAGACATTGGCCGCTTTTCAGATCGAAAGCCGTCCGATATGGAAACCGATGCACCTTCAGCCTATCTATCGGGATCACGCGTTTTTTACGGCCGACGGAGAAGTTTCCTGCCGGGACTTTGCCGGACTGTCAGCGGAAAACGGGTCCGGGGTCGGAGCCGATATTTTCCGCAGGGGACTTTGCCTGCCAAGCGACAATAAAATGACGCCTGAAGAACAGGGCAAAGTGATCGAATTGATCCGCCGGTGTTTTGATTAAGGGAAAAAGCGATGCCGTTACAGAGGAAACGCGGTTTTTATGAAGCCGTTATCAAGCGGATTCTGGATATCGTCTGCGCCTTGCTTACCGTTTTGATTTTCGGCTGGCTGTATTTGATTTTGGCGCTGCTTGTTCGGATCAAAATGGGCAGTCCGGTCCTGTTCAGACAACCGCGGCCGGGCTTGATCGATCCCAAAACAGGAAAAGAAAAGATCTTCTTGCTCTGCAAATTCCGCACGATGACGGAGAAGTGCGACGAAAACGGAGCATTGCTGCCTGACGATCTGCGCCTCGGAGCTTTCGGCCGATGGCTGAGAGCTTCCAGTCTCGATGAGCTCCCGGAAGTTTTCAATATATTGAAAGGGGAAATGAGTGTTATCGGTCCCCGTCCGCAGCTTGTCCGGGATATGGTTTTTATGACCGATGCGCAGCGGATGCGCCATACCGCAAGGCCCGGATTGAGCGGATTGGCGCAGGTGATGGGGCGGAATGCAATTTCGTGGGAAGAAAAACTGGACTGGGATCTTGTTTATCTTCGCAAAGTTACATTTGCAGGCGATCTGAAAATCGTTTGGATGACGTTCCGAAAGGTTTTTTTCCCGAAAACCGGCGATAATTCATCTGAGGAGACCGACGTTGCGTCGGACTATGGTGACGAACTGTTAAGGCAGGGAAAAATCACGCTCGCCGAATACCAAAAAAAGCAAAATGAAGCGAAAGCACTTCTTGAAAGGGGCCGGTCATGAAGATTTTGAAATGGGCTTATGAAAAGATCCATAAGCGTCCGGCGCCGTATTACTACGATTACAGTCTTATCAAAATCATATCGAAGCCGATCCGAAAATGGCTGACCAACTCTGTCGCCAGCCGTTGTCCGTTCAATACGGTCCGTATTTTTCTTTATCGCCTCTGCGGATTTGATATCGGGAAACGCACTTTTATCGGAATGCACTGCTATCTTGACGATTTGTGTTACCGTCTCATTCATATCGGCAACGACGTCATCATTTCCTACGGCGTTTTTTTTGCCTGTCACGAACGGAAACAACAGAAATCTGTACCGATCACGATCGAGGATGGCGCTTATATCGGAATGCGTGCCTCACTTATCGGCAATAACGCAGTAAAGAATCGCGAGGGTATCGTCATCGGTGCCAAGTCGGTGATCGGTGCCTGCACGCTGGTCAATCGCGACATTCCTCCCGGTGCGACCGCGGTTGGCATCCCCTGCCGAATTCTCGAGGAGGAGCAGGCGGATCATGAATGATTTGGTTTCAATCGTGATGCCTTCCTTTAACACGGCGCCGTATATCGGAGAGAGCATCCGTTCCGTCCAGTCCCAAACATATCAGAACTGGGAACTGCTGATTGTCGACGACTGCTCGACGGATGGGACCGAATTCGCAGTGGTGCCGTTTCTCCCGGACCGGCGGATCGTTTTTTTGAAAAATGAGAAAAACGTCGGCGCGGCCTCGAGCCGAAACCTCGCCTTGCGGGAAGCCAAAGGGAAATGGATCGCTTTTCTCGATTCCGATGATCTGTGGCTGCCGGACAAACTGTCCAGGCAAATCCGGTTCATGGAAGAGAGGAACTGCAGCTTTTCCTATACCCGTTATACCGAGATCGGAGAGGACGGGAGGCCAGCCGGAGTTGAAGTCGCCGGTCCGAAGAAAATCACGAAGGCGGGCTTTTTTAATTACTGCTGGCCTGGGTGTCTCACTGTGATGTATGATGCCGAGAAGATTGGCTTGATCCAGATTGCGGATATCCGGAAGAACAATGACTATGCCATGTGGCTGAAGGTCTGCCGGAAGGCGGACTGCTATTTGCTTCCGGAGGTGCTTGCCCTTTATCGTCGGGGTCGGTCCGGCAGTATCAGCACTCACCGGATCGGGACGATGATCCGCTGGCATTATAAACTGTTCCGCGAAGCAGAAAAACAGTGTCCGCCCGCCGCGCTTTTCAATACCGGACGGAATCTGCTGTTCGGATGTTATAAAAAAATACGGTATGTAAAAAAACGACAGGTGGCCGGGGCAATATTTGACCGGGAAGAAGAGTGATGTGTGATGAGAGAACCTGAAACGATTCACAGCAAAGAATCCTTCAATCCGAATATGCGATAGCTCAAAGCGAAAAGGATACTGCCATGCGGAGATATATTTTTTCCAAATTGATTAAACTGTGCCGGGATCCGGCGTACCGGTTTGAAAAATCGGTCGGGTTCGGCTGGTACGACCGATTGTCTGACAAAGCGTTTCTGGAAAAGGCCTTTCGTGCTTACCTCGGCCGGCCGATCAACTGGGATAAGCCGGTGACCTTTAACGAAAAACTGCAGTGGCTGAAGCTATACGATCGAAGAGAAATATATCCGACGATGGTGGATAAATCGACGGCTAAAGGTTATTTTTCCTCGGTTCTCGGTACCGACGAGTACTGCGTTCCCACATTGGGAGTGTGGGATTCCTTTGAGGAAATCCGCTTCGACGATTTGCCGGAGCAATTCGTTCTCAAATGTACGCACGATTCCGGCGGGCTGTATATCTGTAAAGATAAAAGTCAGATGGATCTCCGGGAAGCGGAACAGAAGATGAAACGCGGTTTGAAAAGCAGTTTCTTTCTGAAAACCCGCGAGTGGCAGTACAGTCAGGTGAAACCGCGGATCATCGCCGAGCCGTATCTTGAGGATGAAGTTACCAAGGAGCTTCGGGATTATAAATTCTTTGCTTTCGACGGCGAAGTGAAATGTTTGTTTGTGGCAACCGACCGGCAAAAGCCAAACGAACCCACCAAATTTGATTTCTTCGACAGGGAATATCGGCATCTGGATATCGTCAACGGTCATCCCAACGCAGCTGTCCCGCCGGAAAAGCCGGCACATTTTGATTTGATGCTTCAGTTGGCGTCGACTCTTTCACGCGGTTTCCCTTTTTTACGAGTGGATCTCTATGAGGTCAACGGCCGTGTGTATGTTGGTGAACTGACGCTGCACCATTACAGCGGTTTTGTTCCATTCGTTCCGGAAAAATGGGACGGCATTTTCGGCGAGTGGCTGACGCTTCCCGACAGAACAACGGAAAACGGCAGTTGACCGGCCTGAATGAAGCGGTATCGTAAGAAAGGAAAAAAACGAGATGAATACGGCTATTAAAATGACGATGAAGGAGGTCCAAACCGAGGTCAATCAGATTCTTCGAGTCGTAGTTGATGTTTGTCATAAGAATCAGATTCAGTACTATTGTCAGGCGGGAACGGTTTTGGGCGCCGTTCGTCACCAAGGGCCGATCCCATGGGACTATGATGCCGATATCATCGTTCCCAGCCATGAAATTGACCGTTTTGTAGCGTGTTGTTCCGATGAGCTTCCCGCTGAATACTGGGTGGATTTTCATAAGGCAAAAACGGGGGGGTTAGCACAGTTTCCCCGCGTCGGATTGAAAAATTATGATACTGATCACCTGCATCTGGATGTTTTTCAGTTGATTGGTTTGCCGGATGACAGAAAAGATCAAATTGCCCGGATGGAAGAGGCGGTTGAATATCGGAATGAGATGAAATTATACCGGGCCGGTTTCCGCGGTGTGTTGAGCTGTTTCAAAAATGGGAAATGGAGGAACGGCGTACAGGCAATTTCTCAGCGTTTCCGGCGAGATACCTCTTTTTTGCAGAAAATGGACGAGTTGTGCGTTCGTTTTCCGTATGAAAAGGCGGATTACGTGATGAATCCTTTCGGCCGTTACCGTGAAAAGAATATTTTTCATAAATCGGTTTATGGAGAAGGACAGATCGTTCCTTACTGTGATTTTGAGGTCAGAGTCCCGTCAGAACTCGACTTCTACCTTCGCCAGTATTACCGCGACTATATGAAATATCCGCCGCAGGAAGAAATCGAGAAAGCCATGAATCAGTTTTTTACGGTGCATAAGACGGTGTAAGGAAATGGAGAAAAGCAGAAGCAAGAAAGCGTTGAACAATACGATCGCCGGTTTTTCGCTTGAAATCGTGACGCTGATCTGCGGTTTGATCCTGCCGAGGCTGATTTTACGGGCATTCGGCTCATCCTACAACGGGATCACCCAGTCAATCTCGCAGTTCATTTCCTGCATCACGCTCATGAAGGCCGGGATCGGCGGCGTGACGCGCGCCGCGTTATACCGCCCGCTGGCAGAAGGCGACGATAAAACGATCAGCGAGATTGTGGTCAGTACTGAGCGCTTTATGCGACGGGTCGCGCTGTTCTTTGTTTTCGGCGTGTTTGTTTTTGCCTGTCTGTATCCGGTTGCTATCAGCCGGGATTTCCCGTGGTTGTTTTCTTTCTCGCTGATTCTGATTATCTCGATTTCGACTTTTGTTCAGTATTATTTCGGACTTACGTATCAGATGCTTCTGATGGCGGATCAGAAACAGAGCGTCATCTCGATTATCCAAATCGTTTCGGTTGTGCTGAATACCGTGATTGCCGCGATTCTCATCCGGATCGGCGCCGGGATCCACGTCGTCAAACTTGGCAGCGCTGCTGCTTTTGCGATGAATCCGCTGTTGATCACGCTTTTCGTTCATCGCCATTACCGGATCGATAAAAAGGTCGTTCCTACGGCCGATTATATCGGGCAGCGCTGGGATGCGCTCGGCCACGAAGTGGCGAATTTCATCAATAGCAATACCGACATCATCGTGCTTACGATTTTCTCCGGCCTGAAGGAAGTCTCGGTTTATTCCGTTTACGCTTATGTGATAACGGCGATCCGATCGATCGTCAGCAATTTTGTCACCGGATTCGGCGCTGCCTTCGGCGATATGTACGCCAAAAAAGAGGTTTCGCTGATGCACGAAAATCTGGGGATCTTTGAGCTGATCGTCTTTTCCGTTGCCGGTGTGGTCTATGCTGTGACGCTGGCTATGATAACGCCTTTTGCTTTGATCTATACCCACGGTTTGACGGACGTGAGTTATGACCGGCCGGTTTTCGGGATCGTCATTACGCTGGCAGGCGCTTTCACCTGTTTCCGGATCCCGTATTATGCCATTACGACGGCGGTTGGTCATTACCGTCAGACACGCAACGGTGCCTTTGTTGAGGCCGCTTTGAATATCGCGATTTCGATCGCTTGTGTCGTGAAGTTCGGTCTTGTCGGCGTTGCGATCGGTACTTTGGTTGCCGCTGCCTTCCGTTCTACGCAATATGCGCTTTACCTCGGCCGGAATATCCTGAAAAGAAGCTTTTTCCGATTTCTTGGCCATGTCGCGGTTGCCCTCGGTATTTTTGCCGCTGTCTACTGGCTCGGGATGGTGATCGACTGGAACACGGCGACCGTCGTCGGCTGGATTATCAAGGCGGTGATGATGACGCTGATCGCGCTCGGTCTGGTGTTGCTGACCGATTTGTTGTTTTGGAGAGACGATTTCGTTCGGTTGGTCCGGAAGGGGCTTTCTGTCCTGCATAGGAAGAAGGAGGTTCACCATGTATCTGATGAGTCATGATCCCCGCGAATGTACCGGATGCGGTGCCTGTGTGAACCGCTGCCCGCAGCAGTGTATCGCGATGAAGGAAGATGCTGACGGATTTCGTTTTCCCGAGATCGATGCCTCACGTTGTCTTTCGTGTCACCTTTGTGAGACAGTCTGTCCGGTGGAACATCCGCCGATTCCGGAGACTTCGATGGAGCCGGAGATGGCGGCCGCTTTTGTCTCCGACGAGGAGTTGTTGCTGAAATCGGCAAGCGGAGGCGCGTTTACCCGTATCGTTCAGTGGTTTACAGGAAACGGAGAAGGGTATGTATGGGGCGCTGCCTATACCGATGGACTCCAGGTGCGGCATATTTGTTCCCGGAATGGAGAAGCACTCGAATTACTGCGTGGCTCCAAATACGTTATGAGCGACGCAGGGGATTGCTATCGGAGGATCACCGACCAGCTGCGGGAAGGCAGCCGCGTTCTGTTTTCCGGAACACCCTGTCAGGTTGCGGCGTTGCGGAATTTCCTGAGGTATGAAAAAACCGAAAACCTGTTCTGCGTCGATCTCGTCTGCCACGGAGCCCCGAGCCAGAAATTGTTTGATACCTATCTGTCCGAGGAGTCGGCACGGCTTGGCAGCCGGGTGATTGGAGTGAAGTTTCGTTATAAACGGCATCTGCTCCCGGGGAAATGGTCAACCAGAAATCTGCTGATGAAGACGGAATCGGGAAGAATGGTCGTCAGGACACGGTTCCGCTGCGATTATCTGCGGGCCTATCATCCGTGTCTGATGAATCGCGAATCCTGTTACGAGTGCGTATTCTCCCGTCCCGAGCGCTGCGGCGATCTGACGATCGGCGACTTCTGGGGGATCGAAAGATTTGATAAAAAGCTCGACGTCGAACACGGCGTGAGTATCCTTCAGGCCAATACCGAAAAAGGGAAGATGATCCTTTCATCGCTGAAAGAATCCATGGCCTATTATCCGGTCGAGTGGGAACGCTATCGAAAAACCTTCGGAAACAGTTTGGCCAAGGCAGGTGGGATTCCGATGAATCCGAAGCGCGTGGCTTTTTTGCAATCAGTTCGAGAGAAAGGCTTTCACAGGGCGGTCCGGGCGATTTATCCGCTGCATCGAGATGCTGTCCTGTTCCGGATCGGGACGATTAAAAAGAAAGTAAAAACCATGATAAGAAAGGAGCAAGGGATTCGGTCATGAAGCTTTATAAGGTCGGATATACGACCGGCGTTTTTGATATGTTTCATATCGGTCACCTCAATATCTTAAAAAGAGCCAAGGAGCAGTGCGAGACACTGATCGTCGGCGTCAGTACCGATGAAGTGGTCGAGAAGTATAAGGGCAAAACGCCTATCATCCGGTTTGAGGAACGGATCGAGATCGTGTCGGCAATCCGGTATGTGGATCGGGTGGTTCCGCAGATTTCGATGGACAAACTGGAGGCCTGGAACCTCCTTCATTACGACGTCCTTTTTCACGGATCCGACTGGAAGAACAGCGCCATGTATAACGAAATCATCGAGCAGTTAAAACAGGTTAACGTCGACGTGGTTTTTCTGCCGCATACGCCGGGGACCTCCTCCACGTTGCTCGCCGAGACGCTGAACGACTATTTCCCGCACAGGGACAGGTGACTGTCCGAGAAACGTGATTGCGCGAGGCGGTTTTTCGGGCGCATCAGATTAAAAACCGACTTTGTTGATTCTGGGTAAGGAGTCGAAACTAAATGAAAAGGATTATGTGCGTTTTCGGTACAAGGCCGGAGGCGATCAAGATCTGCCCGTTAGTGCTTGAGATGAAGAAGAGGCCGGGCCTTGAGGTCATCGTCTGCGTAACTGCACAACACAGGCAGATGCTGGATCAAGTTCTCACCACCTTCGGTGTGGTTCCGGACTATGACCTCAACATTATGAAGGAACGGCAGACGTTATTTGATATCACAACCGGTGTGCTGAACGGACTTAAGCCTGTTCTTGAAGAAGTTAAGCCGGACGTGGTTCTCGTCCACGGCGACACATCAACTACTTTCGTTACTGCTCTTGCCTGCTTCTATCTCCGGATTCCAGTCGGACATGTGGAAGCAGGTCTGCGTACCTATAACATCTATTCGCCTTATCCCGAGGAGTTCAACCGCGAGGCCGTTTCCATCGTTTCTCAGTTTAACTTTGCTCCGACGCCTTTGGCCAAAGCCAATCTTCTCAATGAAGGTCGCCAAGCGGAGACCATCTATGTAACCGGAAACACGGTGATTGACGCTATGAAGCATACGGTAAGGAGTGATTATACGCACCCGGAGCTTGAGTGGGTGGGTGATAACAAGCTGATCTTCATAACAGCTCACCGTAGGGAAAACTTGGGAGAGCCGATGCATCATATGTTCCGTGCAATCCGCCGTGTGTTGGACGAACATCCGGACTGCCGTGCTGTTTATCCGATTCACATGAATCCCGTCGTCCGTGAAGCCGCGGAGGAAGAGTTAGGTACCTGCGATCGTATCCACATCATCGAGCCGATAGAGGTTTTTGACTGCCACAACTTTGAGGCACGCAGTTATCTCTGCTTGACCGATTCCGGCGGCATCCAAGAAGAGTGCCCGAGTTATGGCGTACCAGTACTGGTAATGAGAGACACGACGGAACGCCCGGAAGGCGTGGACGCGGGGACATTGAAGCTGGTCGGTACGGATGAGGAAATGATCTACAGCACGTTCAAGATGCTACTGGAGAATGAGGAAGCGTATAAAAAAATGTCCGGGACCTGCAATCCTTATGGAGACGGACACGCTTGTGAGAGAATAGCAGACATCCTGGAGGGTAAAGAATACAGTCCTTGGGAGCCGGTTATCTAAGGCGGATTTCCTGGCATCTCAACACTCTTGTGACCGAATGCGCACAGTTCTGCGGAAATAGAAGCTGCATTCAGAAAAGGAGACAAACTATGGAAAGGGATTCGTTTCTTTATAAAGCGAGAAGAAAAGGTCAGAAATTGGCCTATAGTATTTTTTCAAACGAAGCTTTGTCTAAATTCTACTATTGGGTTGTCCTTCACAAGAAACTGAATCTGAAGAACCCACGGACTTTCAACGAGAAGATCCAGTGGATGAAACTCTATTATTATCCCAAAACGCCGCTTGTTGTCAACGGTTCCGATAAATATGCGGTTAGAAATTATATCAGGGACAAGGGATTTGAAGAAAAACTGGTGCCGCTTCTCGGTGTGTGGAATAAAGCGGAGGAGATCGACTGGAATCTTCTTCCCGATCGGTTTGTTTTGAAATGCAACCATGGCTGCGCCTATAACATCGTTGTGACCGACAAGGAAAAACTGGATAAAGCCGCAGTAGCAAAGAAACTGAACGGCTGGTTGAAAGAGGACTTCGGTGCCTTCAATGTTGAGATTCACTATTCCGGGATCAAACAGCATCGGATTCTTTGCGAGGAATATCTCGGCGAATCGATCACAGATTACAAATTTTTCTGTTTCAACGGTAAACCGATTTGTTTTTACGTTTCGACGGATTTGATCCATGACAGACAGGCCAAGATAGGATTCTTTTATACGGATGGAAGTAAAATGCCGCTTCGCCGGAATGATTATACGGATATTACCGAGATAACGCTCCCGCCGTTTTACGAAGAAATGAAGCGGGCGGCTGAGATTCTGTCCCGCGATTTTCCGTTTGTCCGAGTGGATTTCTTTGTGGCCAATGATTCTTGGTTTTTTGCCGAATTGACCTTTACGCCCGGCGCGGGTATGATGCCGTTCAACCCGGAGAGCGTCGATCTGGAATGGGGAAACCTGCTGAAACTGCCTGATTTGCGGAAAAAAAGCGAGGAATAGAATTGATTGCTCTGATTTTTTGCGGCGATCTGAAATACTGCCCTTATATTACCCGTTATATTGAGCGCCTGGAAAATGCAAAAGCGGATTACCGGGTGTTCTTCTGGAACCGGGGGCAGTTTGAGTTGGATCTGTCCGATCGTTATCTTTGGTATGATAAAGGTTCGAAGCTGACCAGTGGTAAACTCCGGAAACTGTTTGATTTTCTCGGATTCCGGCGCTGGCTGTTCCGGCAGCTCAGGCGATGCCGCCCGGACGGGATCATCGCGCTTTCCACGCTGACCGGCGTTTTTCTCGGGCGCGCTTTGTACCGCCGGAAAGGCGATTATATTTTCGATATCCGGGATTACAGCTACGAGCATATCGGCCCGTTTTTCCGGATCGAAAAGAAGGTGATTAAAAACAGCGCCTTTACCGCCATCTCTTCCCGGGGATTTACGGCATTTCTCCCGGAACACGATTATGTGATCGCGCATAATTTTAACCGGAATGACAGGAGTGCGCCGGCTTTCTTTCGGAAAACGGACGGCCCGATCCGTTTCGTCTGGAATGGTGTGGTCCGGTATTTTGAGTTCCAGAAACCGTATCTGAACGCACTGAAAAACGATCCGCGATTCGAGATCGTATTCCACGGGGACGGGCCTCAACTCGATTCATTCCGGGAATACTGCCGTGAATCGGGTTTTACCAATGCTTTCTTTACCGGTTCTTACAACAACCGGGACAAGGAGAAGCTGCTGAGGGATGCCGACATTCTCAATAACTGTTACGGTTATGTCGGCAGATCAGGCAACGAGATAAAATATGCCGTTTCCAACCGGTTTTATGACGGTATGCTCTATCATATTCCCCAGTTGGTGGAGCCGCAGGGCTTCAAATCGGAATGGGTGAACGAGGCGGGGATCGGAGTCTCCTTCCCGGCAGATGAATCGCTGGCGGACAAGCTGTATGAGTATTATCACGGCCTGAATCCCGTCGCTTTTGATGACATCTGTGAGAAAGAATTGCGTCGGGTGACAGCGGAGGACGACTCCTATATGAAAAAAATAGACGCATTTATTGCTGAGCGGATGAGGTAACAACGTGAAGATCCTGTTTGTCGGAATGTATCCGAACGAATACAACAAATACCGGAACGTCTTTTTTCGTAACTTGATTTTCGCCATGGCCGACGCCGGTGTCTCCTGTACTGTTGTTTCTCCGGTTTCGGTGACGAAATACAGAGGGGCGATCGGACGGATAGCCCGCGAGCGGACCGATTATACCCCTATGGGGAATCCGGTCAGAGTCATTCATCCGCGGTATTACTCATTATCTGCGAAAAAAATCGGTCCGATCCATACCGGCGTCTGGACTGAACGGCTTTTTCAGCGTGCTGTGCGGAAGACTGTCCGGAAATTGGATGAACCGTTCGACGCGGTTTACGGACACTTTCTTCTAGCCGGCGGTCTTTCCGCGATACAGATCGGCCGCCTGAAGGGTATTCCGTCCTTTTTTGCATACGGAGAATGCAGTTATGAGACCGAAGTGACAAGAAGATACGGGAAGATCGCAAAATCGGAAATTGAAGGACTGACCGGCATTATTGCCGTTTCGGCCCATAACGCCGCCGTTCTGCACCGCAAAGAGATCTTTGACGGTATTCCGATGATCGTGGCGCCGAATTCCGTCGACAAGACGTTGTTCCGTAAGCGGGATCGGGCGAGGTGCCGGGCAGAGTTCGGCCTTCCGCAGGACAAATTCATTGTTGCCTTTGTCGGCGGTTTTATCGAACGGAAAGGCGTCCTGCGCCTGCTGGAGGCGATCAACCGTTTGGACGGGGTGTACGGCGTTTTTGCCGGCCGGGGAGAGCAGGTTCCAAGCGGAGAAAAGGTCCTGTTCTGTCAGGCGCTGGAGCACGAACAGGTGCCGATTCTGCTGGGGGCGGCTGACGTTTTCTGCCTGCCGACTGAAAACGAGGGCTCCTGCAACGCTATCGTGGAAGCTGCGTCATGCGGGCTGCCGATCGTTTCCTCCGATCTGCCCTTCAACGACGATCTGCTGACTAAAGAGAATTCGATCCGGATCGATCCCGATTCGGTGGACGAGATCGCGGAAGCGATCGGATTGTTGGCTTCCGACGCCGATTTCAGATTGTTGCTGGCAGACCGGGTTTACGAGGCGGCCAAGGTCTTCAGTATCGAGGAAAGATGCAAAAAGATAATGGCTTTTATTCAACCGTATACAGAATCGAACGGGCTGCGGCCGGAAGCCGGCATCTGAGTTCCGACGTTTTTGAGGAGAGAAAACGGAATTATGACTGAAAAAAAGAATTTATTGCTTGACGGCGCCCGGTTCATGCTGGCGATATTCGTCTTTTACATGACGTATATCAAGGAGGCGTTCGGAAACTATCCGATCCTTCTCTACGGAACGGTTGTTATGGCGACCGGTCTGATCTTCGTCGATGTGCTGATGCACAAAGGGAAGATCCCACTTGTCGGTTTTCCCTTTGTTCTTTTGCTTTACGGGGTGTATGCGTTTGTAACCGGCTTTTTTATCAGTCGGGATACGTCCTGGTTTCTTTCGTCTATGGTGACCTATTTTGCTTTCTCCGTCGTTTGCTTTGATTGCTGCTATATTATCAAACGAACGGGGAGCGGAGATTGGCTTTTCCGTGCTTTCCTGATTTCGGCTGTTGCCTGTTCGATCCAGACGATTTTCTTTGGAGTTGATTATAAGACGGAAGTTATCGTCAGAACCATGAGTAGCTGGAACAATCCGAATTATCTCGGTTTTATTATGATTATCGGAATCTTCGCTCTGATTTCGCGTAAGAAAAAAGTTGTCAACCGCTTTTGGCTCAGTATGGCGGTGACGCTGGTATTTTTATATGTCATACTGTTATCCGCCAGCCGGAAGTGTTTTTTCTGCGCAGCCGCCCTGATCGCAATCTGGATCTTTTCGGTTCTCAGAACGGATAAACAAATGAGTCTGAAACGCATATCCATAGTGTTCGCTATCTTGGCTGGATTCGGCATCGTCGTCTACTTTTTCGCAGTATACTATTCTTCCACGTCGAGTTTTGCCCGTATGCTGCTGATGGAAAGCGGATTATCAACACGTACCCAGCTTATTCGTGACGCGATAACGTATTGGGAAAGCAGCCCGGTCTTCGGTATCGGTTTCGGACAGTATCAGATCTGGTCTCCCAACCGGTTTTATTCGCATTCTTCCTATGCGGAGATTCTGTGCTGTACCGGAATTATCGGAACTTTGATCCTTTTTCTTCCTCTTCTGCATCGCTTTGTCGGAATTGCGAAGGCGACTTTCGGCAGCGGAGAGGATAACCGTTATGATTTTTCCATGTGTCTGGCATTGGCTGTCGTAGAACTCATGATGGGAATCGGTCAAATCTACGTCTACGACGTGGCGCATCTTCTGATCCTTTCGTATCTGTGTCTGTCGGTCGATTTGATCCGTTCGGAAAATCAAAGTCTGAATCTGCAAGAAGAATCAGTTGAAATCCGGGAGGATAGTCGGTATCGTGCTGAAAAAAAACTGCCGACTTGAAGAAGGCGCCGTATTCCCACTGTTCCAGCACCGAAGATTTCCACCGTTGAGCGGTCGTTTTGATTATGGCTTTTTCCAAAACCGGCCCGGCACCGAAAAGATTCGGTGCCGGGCCGGTCATTCAGTTTTTACGGTAATCGCGGTACCATTCTGCAAAGCGCCTCAAACCTTCCCGGATCCCGATCCGGGGACGGAAGTCGAAATCCCGTTCCAGCGCGGTGCTGTCCGCATAAGTGACCGGTACGTCGCCCGGCTGCATTCCGACGAGTTCGCGATGGGCTTCGAAATCGTAGTCGGGGGGCAAAATGCCGGCTCGGACCAGCTCTTCCTGTAGGATGCGGACGAATTCCAGCAGATTTTCCGGCGTGCCGCCCCCGATGTTATAGAGGGCGTAGGGAGGCAGTGGCAGTCCGTCTGCACCTGCCTTTTTCTCCGGCGCGCCGCTCATGACGCGCAGGATCCCTTCCACGATGTCATCGATATAGGTGAAATCCCGTTTGCAGTTTCCGTAATTGAAGATGCGGATCGATTCTCCGCGCACCAGTTTTTCGGTCGCCGAGTAGTAAAACATATCCGGCCGTCCTGCCGGTCCGTAAACGGTGAAAAACCGCAGTCCCGTCGACGGGATGTCGTACAGTTTGGCGTAACTATGCGCCAGCAGTTCGTCAGCCTTTTTGGTGGCGGCGTAAAGAGAGACGGGACGGTCGACGTTGTCCTCGGTACTGAAGGGGACCTTGGTGTTGCCCCCGTAGACCGAAGAGCTGGAGGCGTAGACCAGATGTGCCGGCGGGAAATGCCGGCAGGCCTCGAGGATCTGATAAAACCCGATCAGATTGGATTCGATATAGGCGTCGGGATGGTCGATCGAGTAGCGAACGCCGGCCTGTGCGGCCAGATGAACCACGACGTCGGGGCGATATTCCGAAAAGACCGATTGTACGAGCGGCTTATCGGCGACCGAGCCGCGGATGAACCGGTGTAAGACAGGTGACGCTGCCGCGGCTTTTTCGATGCGGGAAAGGCGGTATTCCTTCAGTGCGGGATCGTAGTAGTCGTTCATATTGTCGAACGAGAGGACGGTACCGGATGTGAGTTCCCTCATCAGTCGGATCACGAGATGAGCTCCGATAAAGCCGGGCGAGCCCGTGACAAGGATGGTTTTTCCGTTAAGATCAAGACAGGTTTTTCCCATAGTGACACCTCGTTTCCTGCCGGACGGCCCCGGCAGGTTTTTTTAACGCTTTACGCCGTCTGCGCTGTCGCAGATATGGACGGAATATTTTTCTGCCAGATGCGGGAAAGAGGAGAGGTAGGCGCGGCTGACACGTTCCGTCACGTTTTCTTCAAAGGCGGGGTCGATCAGGGCGATGCAGCAGCCCTTGAAGCCTGCGCCGGAGAAGCGGCCGCCGTAGATGCCGTCGGTTTGGCGCATGATCTCGTAAAGCCGGATCTGCTCCGGCGCGCCGGACTGCCAGTTCCGGATGCTGCTCAATCCCGATTCGAAGGAGAGGCGCCCGTAGGTCTCGATGTCGCCCCGCCGCCAGGCTTCGGCGCCTGCTTCGACACGTTTGAACTCGGTGTACCAATGCTCGCACCGTTTGGCCCAAGGTTCCGGGAGACGGTTCCGGTAGGTCAGATAGATCTCATAAGGGACGTCGCGGGCGTTGGCTTCGGAAAATTTGCCGTAATCGAGCCCGGCCAGGGCCTGAAGCGCGTAAACGCCCGCGCGGAGCTCGTCGACGCGCATATTGAATTTCGATCCCACGAGACTGTGCTCGAGCCCCGAGAAGAAAACCGCGATCCGGTATGGCTTCATGGCCGGTCCTGCGGGGATCAGCTCATAGGAGCCGTCCTTCGTATCAAGGTAGAGAAGGCGGCCTTTTTTCGACAGGACCTCGCAGCTTTGGTCAAGCGTTCCGATCGAAACCCCGACGTAGCGGAACTCGGCTTCGTAGGCGGTCTCGATCAGTTCGCTGTCGCTGAGCGTGACCCCGTTCGCCGCGCAAAGCGCAGAGAGAAAGGCCAGGATGACGGCGGCGGAGGAGCTGAGCCCTCCGATCGGGAGCGTGCCTTCGATCACGCCGCAGATGCCGACGGACAAGGCGCGCCGCTTTATCAGCGCAGCCGTCGCGCCGCGCAGGTAATCGGCCCAGTCGTTCTGTTTCTCGGCGGGGACCGACTGTACGTGCCACTGGGCGCGTTTTTCAAACTGAAGGGAAGACATTTCGACGACGCCGTTCCTTTTGACGCCATAGGCGATATGGATCCCCCGGTCGATGGCCAGCCCTGTGATCTTACCGAGATTATGATCAGAGTGTGCGCCGATCGGGCAGACGCGATAGGGACAGAAAGCGATCCCTTCCGGATCGCGTCCGTAAATGCGGCGGAATTGTTCTTCACAAAGCAAGGCGGTTTCCTCTCAATCTCTTCGGAATAAGTCTCGCGTATACACTTTTTCCTTCACGTCGTCGAGAATACTGTCGTAGCGGTTGGCGATGATGCAGCCGCACATTTTTTTGAAGGCGCGGATATCGTTGACGATCTGACTGCCGAAAAAGGTCGATCCGTTTTCCAGCGTCGGCTCGTAGATCACGACGACGGCCCCCTT
>JAEEGL013355927.1_pt1 | contig 18847 bp, 14 predicted proteins | sample 9134231 | NCBI WGS metagenome assembly JAEEGL01 (sample SAMN16246548, study PRJNA631951) | gut metagenome | biome: gut microbiome; feature: rumen; material: fiber-attached | host: Bos | place: Iran: Karaj | collected 2018-10 | reverse complement strand
GATCCTCACGACTTCCTTGTCCTCGATCTGCTTGCTGATCGAAGAGCCGGCGGGGACGTCGTTCAGATAGAGCGATCCGTGTTCGATGGAAACGGACAGCATGTGGACCGGTTTCTTGGACATCACGGCTTCGGCGTTCACGAGCTCGGTTCCCATAGTGACCTTGATCACCTGGAACTCGCTGCGCACGCCGTCGAGAAGCCAGTAGCTGAAATCGTACCCGGGATCGGGAATCGCCGCGAGCGTAAACTCGTCTCCCGGAGACGCTTTCGCGGAATAGGAGGAGCCGACGTTGCTGCCGTTGACTTCGACCGTGCCGCCTCTGGCGATAACCATGAGCGTGGCATTTTCCATCGGCTCCATGTACGCGACGGCCAGGATGTCTTCGGATCCCATTTTGATCTCAATCGTCTGGTATTCCTTTCCGTACAGTTTTCCGTTGACGTCCCATCTGGAGAACGTGTTTCCGGGAGCTGGCGCGGCGTTGACGATCAGGCTTTCGCCGGTGTACAGGCTGACTGTGTATTCCGATCCTATGTTCTCGTTGTTGATGATCAGCCCGCCGTTGACCGCTCTGACGTTCAGCGTGTGAAGGGTGCTCTCCACGACCGCGGTCAGGGCGATATCTCCGGGAACATCGAAAGTGAATTCCTCTTTGACCGAAACGACCCTGTTATCCACCATCCATCCTCTGAACACATGTCCGGAGGGAACGTCGATCTTCACGGTCACGGATTCTCCCTGCTTCACGACCGCTTCTGAAACCCGGGCCCCGTTGATGTACAAGGTGCCGGCGTCTGCCGAAACGGTCACCGTGCAGTCCGGAGCATCGGTCATGACCGCGGCTGCGGTGACATCCGAGGACAGGTTGTTGATCGTCAGCCTGGGATAGGTGTACGTTTTGCCGTCGAGGACCCATTCTTTGAACACGTAGCCCGTATCGGGCACAGCTTCCATGACGACTTTGGATCCTTCGACGTAAGTTCCCGTGTAAGACGTTCCCTTGTCTTCTCCGTCTATGGAGACGGTACCGTTGCGGACGGAGACGCTCAGGGTGAAAATCGTGCTGCCGGTTCTCGCTTCGACCGCGATATCCTCGGTTTCCATTACAACCGAGTACTCCGGATCTGTGGACACGCAGTTCCCGCCAATGAACCATCCGACGAACTTCCTGTCTTCGGGAACGGCGATCCTGAGAACGGCGGAGCTGCCCTCTTTCACGTCCTTGTACGAAACGGCCTCCCCGTCGATGGTGACCGAGCCGTAATCCGCCGTCACAGTCAGTCTGTGCGAGGGAACGGGCTTGAAAATGCATTCGACGTTCATATCTCCGGAACCGACTTTGACCGTAATCGCTCCGGACGCGTAGGAAAGACCGTCGGCCTTCCAGCTGTCGAAATAGAATCCGTCGGACGGGACGGCCGTCAGAGTGACGGACTGCCCCTCCTCGAGAACGACTCTGTAGCTTTCTCCGATCACCGTTCCGTACGCGGAGACCGCTCCGAATCCGGCCGAAGAATCTCCCTCCAGCTTAGCCGTTACGGAAACCGTATGGGTCTTGTTGACGGCTTTGACCGTGTTCACGGTAAGATTCATATCCCCGGTAACGGTGAATTTGCAGACGGGGGTGCCCGAGGTCTTCTGGCCGCTCCACCCGGATACGGTGTATCCGCTGTCGGCGACCGCGTACGCGGTAATTTCGGTTCCGATCTCGAATCTCTGCTCGAAATTCTTGCCGGAATCCGCGCCGTTCACATTCAGGACCGAGTTGTTTCCGGTTATTCTGACCGTGTGCTTCTCCACTTCGGCCCTGGCAACAATCGTCATGCTTCCGTCGAGAGAGAAGGTATAGGACGGCTTGTCCGAAAGGAGCTTTTCTCCGGAATAATATCCCGAGAACTCGTATCCGGACGAGGGTACGGAGACCAGAGTCACGGAAGTTCCGCTCTGGAGTCTGGAGCTGTATTCGGATACCGGAGATCCGCCGTTGACCGTGAACTGAAGATTCTCAGAATTTACAGTGAGATCGTAATACACGGGTTTCGTCCCTATCACGAACACCGAAAACGAGGAAGTCTGGAAAGAAACTATTCCGTTCGCGAGGGAAGATGCCGTCTTCACGGCTTTTCCGAATACGATATGATAAACGGAAACGTCCCTGGTAAACGGAACGGGAACCTTGACGGTCACCGAACCGTCGGGCTGGACCGTTTTTCCGCCTTTTTCGGCGCGGATGTCGTAGGCCAGCGCAGATCCGTAATCTATCACGTCGGAAGGAGCAAGAGAAACTGCTTCGCTCCTCTGGGTTCCGGCCAGGACGGAAACGTCCGCTTCGGTTCCGGACGGGAAATTTCCTCCCTTTATCTCTACGCCGGTATCGGAATCCGATAATTCGTTCACGGTTCCTCCGCCGGAAAGCAGCAGAACACATGCAGCTGCGATGACAACGACTACAGCCGCAATCACTGCTATTATCTTATAATTCATTCAACCACCTTTAAGGCGCCATTCTGGCTGCTGAGACTCCTAAGGCGGTCGGATAATAAAATATAAACGGTCCCGGAAACCGGCTTTTTGATAAGTATTTAATAGTTTCTGTAAATAAAAATAAGTTTAAATATGATGGTTTTTTGAAAAAAATTTACCCGGATTACCTATCAGTCGTTATTTAAAGACAATCAACTAATTTTATATAGAAACCTATAGATATACTGAACAGCAGTGATCTGAGCGTAACGGTCCGGAATAACGGGATATCGGAATAAAACTCCGGATAAGAGCGTTCAGATAACCGGAGATGAGTTAATGGAAGAAAATAACGAACAGAGTCAGCTTGCGCGTTCCGTATCATGGAAAGACGGGATGTTCGTAGCGCTAGGCGTGCCCCTGCTGATTCTACCCGGACTTTTTGATGTCGGATCGATGATCTGGGCCCTGTGCATTTTCACATGGACCATGGGTGTCGTCCAAGGATTTATCCAGAATATCGCATACGCCGAAATGGTAACGACATTCCCTCAGGCCACCGGAATTCCCGGATGCGCGCAGACCGTTTTCCGCTCGGAAAATCCGCAGAAAGGAAAAATCGATAAAAGCAAATTCATCGGCGCGTTCGCGTCATGGTGCTACTGGTTCGCATGGACCCCCGTAGTTTACATATTCTCGGGCCTTATCGTCGAATACATCGGAGTCATGTTCGATCTGGACCTCTCGGACGGAATGCTGAATCTCGGACTCAGCATGCTCGTTATCATAATCGTGGTCGCCGGAATGTTCGTTCTCGGAAGCCGCGGGCTTGAAGGCGGAGGAAAACTCGCGCTCGTGCTGGCCGTGATCTCGCTCGTGCCTATCGTAATCATTCTTCTCGGAAATATCGGCAACTTCGAATTCTCCAACATAACCGACGCGTGGAACTTCCCCATCGCAGGCCAGTCCGATCTTCTCTCGGTGATCCTGATCCTCGGATGCTTCGGACTCGGACAGTGGTCCTCGTGCGCCTGGGAAACCGCGGCTATCTACGGCCCCGAATACAAGGATCCCGGAAAGGATACGCCCAAAGCCCTGTTCGGATGCGGAATCATCTGCCTCATACTGTATTTCCTGGTCCCGTTCCTCATGTACGGAGAGATCGGACAGTCCGGAGTCGAAGACGCCGGGTACCACTCCCTCTACCCCATAGCTATCGCGGCCTTCGGAGATTTCGGAGGACTGATCGCGCTGGTGGTCCTCATCATCGCTATGATTCTGATCATCCAGACCGGATACCTCGGCTCCTCCAGATCCCTGCACTCCATGGCGATGGAAGGAAACCTTCCGGGATGGTTCGGAAAACTGAACAGCCACAAGATGCCGGTCAACGCGATGCTCTTCGTTTCGGTTTTCAACGTGATGCTGATGTTCGTCCTCTGCGTGCTGCCGATGGTCGGCGCCGACACCTCGGTCATGACGGTTCTTTCCGCCTCCGCGATGGGTTACGCTATCGCCAACTTCGTCGCCCTCGCGGCATTCGTGAAATCGAGAAGGGATCCGAAATTCAAGGACCTTCCGAGACCGTTCAAAGCGCCCGGATTCTACACCTACGTCGGAATCATCATGTGCTGTCTCCAGATCGTTCTGCTGGTATGTCTGGTCTACTGGAGCTACGTGGCTTCCGGAGACAGCATTCTGGCCGCTATTCTGGGCGCCGTGATACTGATGTGTTTCATACCCATCTGGTACATGGTGCAGAAAAAGAGCATATCCTCTGAGTAAACGTGTTTTCCCGGGGAACCCCCGGGATCTTTTATTTAAGCGCGCCTGGGCTGGGTCAGCGGCCTGTCCCAGAATACGGACGCGCCGCTTCCGGAGATCATCCTGTCCGTATTCGCACGGAACTCCGAAAGAAACGCTTCCTCGCGCTTTCTGGAACGCCTTCCGGGGGCTTCGTACACGGTTTCGGAGAACACCGCGTCGTACGGAACGCGGAAATCCTCGGAGTCCTCGCGGGGAATGAACGCCGCGCTGATTTCGTACTTTATCTTTCCTTCGTGAGATTCGGCGGTCAGAGCGACTTTGACTCCGCGGCGGGAGACTCCGTTGAAACTTCCTTCTGCTTCGAAAAACTGCTCGTAAACGTTCAGAGGATCCATGATCCGCGGATATCCCGGACACACATTATAATTACTGTTCCCAAAGATTATCTGGATCTATCGTATAACGCCTGATATGAAATATTCGGTCATTTTAGAAGCGTACGGAACCAGCCCGGTTTTCGATTCCGCCGAATTCCAGTCCGACAGACTCACCGAACTGCTGGGAATGGAAGTTTATACCGCATACTCCCGCAGGGGAGAGCCCTCCGTCGACGAAGTCCTCGAGGAAGTCGCCGGAGAAAATCCGGACGCGCTGGTGATCGTGCCGTTCTATTTCGCTCCGAGCGCCACCACCGACGGCGGAACGCTGGAAAGATTCGGCGCCGACACGGAGACCCGCCGCGGGACTATAGATCTTTCAGGAAAAAAGACCGAGGTTTACATCGCTAAATTGTTCATAACCGAACAGGAAGCGCTGAAAAAGGCTGTAGTGAAAATGGTGAAAGAGAAGGCCGGAACTGATACCGGGATAATGCTGGTCGGCCACGGTTCCAGAGACGGAAGGAATCTCGCCATGGTCAGACCGTTCGCGGACGCTCTTTCTGCCGAAGGCTACGATACCCTCTGCGGAAGCAACGAGTTCGACGAGCCCACGGTGGAAATGATGACTGAAGAACTGGCATCGAGAAAAGACAAGATAGCCGTTCTCCCGATGTTCATTTCCCCCAACAAGCACTCCAGACAGGACATCCCTCCGAAGCTCGGGCTGAAGGAATTCCAGACCTCCGGCACGGTTTCCGCCGGCGGCAGAACGGTGCACATAGAGATGCTTCCGGAGATCGGTTCGTGTCCCGAACTGACCGGAATACTTCTGAAAACGATCAGAGACTCGGGGTTCTGACGATGGACCGGAAAATATGCCAGTGCTGCGGTATGCCTCTGGACGAGACTTCCTTCAGCACGGAGCCGGACGGCAGCGTGAACGAAAAATACTGCAAATGGTGCTATTCCGGCGGGAAATTTGCGTACACCGATATGAATCAGATGATAGATTTCCTTACGGATCATATGGCGAACGAAACTTACTCCCCGGAGCAGGTAAAAGAATACCTCCTGACGGTCATTCCCGGGCTGGAGCACTGGAAAAAGCGACGGACCCCGGATAAAATATAATACCCGGCCGGCGATCTCCGGCCGTGGCGAAACTTCTCGTGAAAGATGAAATCTACTGCGTCCGGGAGGGCGTTACTGTGGCGGAGGCGGCCTCTTCCAGCGGTCTCCGTCCCGATTCCTACATTTTTCTGTCCGGCGGAACCCCGGTTCCGATGGATACCGTCATAACCGGGGATATGGAGATCAGAGCGATCAGAGTCGCTTCCGGCGGATGATCAGCTTCCGGCTATCTTCAGCAGCCCGTCGAAATCGAATCCCGACTTCTCGGCGATGTCCGCGAATTCGTCGATGTTCCTGATGAACGCCTCCCTCGCGGTCTCCCCTTCGAGTCTCCCCTCCGACGAGGAGCAGGAATCCTCTTCCGGGAATCTGAGATAAACGTACGGAAGAACGCCGAGGCATTTCATCCCCGTCAGCTCCTCAATCCTGTCCAGCGCCGGTTTGAGAATTCCGGCGTCGCCCCTGAACCTGTTTATGATGTATCCCTTCAGCCTCGGCCTCAGATGATCGGGGATTATCCTCCATGTTCCGTATATAGCGGCGAAAACTCCTCCCTTTTCGATATCTCCGACGATGATCGCCGGGACTCCGGTTCTCTCCATAAGTCCCGTATTCGCGATATCCCTCTCCATGAGATTGAGCTCCGCGGGAGAGCCGGAGCCTTCGCATATGACGATATTGTGCTTTTCCGAAAGCCTTTCCAGCGCTTTGACCGCCTCGTCCATCACCTTCCCGCGATCCAGCTCTATTCCGTTTCCGTAATCGATGAACGGCTTTCCGTTGACGACGGCTTGTATAATTCCTCCCCCGCTCGGTTTCAGGAGCACCGGGTTCATATCCGTTTCAGGCTCGAGGCCGGCCGACCACGCCTGGAACGCCTGCCCCATGCCTATCTCCCCTCCGTCTTTGGTCGCATAGGAGTTGAGGGAGAGATTGGATGCTTTGAAAGGAACCGGATCCAGGCCTTTTCCGGAGTAGTATCTGCACAGCATGGCGCAGATGGTGGTTTTTCCCGCCGAGGAGGATGTTCCCAGAACGAGAATCTTCATTCCTCCGCCTCCAGTATGGATATCAGCCTGCCGACGTCCATATTCTTCTCGAACGCGTCGGCGAGAGCGTCGAGACTCTCCTCCAGAACTTCGGCGTACGTCTTTCCGTCTCCCTCCGGAGCCGCGCCGCCGCCTTTTACGAACGAGAGGAAATACTTCCTGAAGGCCTTGGCGTCGAAGCAGCCGTGGAGATACGTGCCGAAAAGCATCTCGCTCTCCCTGACGGAACCTTCGTTCCAAGGCTTGGCGAACATGCTCTCTATGCGGAACAGCGGCTCCTCCGCGGTCTCGGTCTGCCCCATATGCAGTTCGTATCCGGTGATCTCCCCGCCATGGCCCTTCAGAAGGACGGCGTCCCTGTTGGCTACCGTCTTGCTGTATTCGGCGAATACGGTTTTGTTGCCGAACAGCCCCAGCCCTTTGATTATCTCCGGCTTCCCGCCCTCGATCCCGAGGGAATCGTCCAGGATGTCGCCCATCATCTGGTATCCTCCGCAGATTCCCAGAATAGGAACTTTGCCCTTCATCTGCATGAGCCGGTCCGCGATCCCTCTCTCCTGCATCCAGCGGTAATCCGCGACGGTGTTCTTCGTTCCTGGAATAATAACAGCGTCCGCCCCGTCGAGATCTTCCGGAGACTGGACGTAGCTGATCGAAACATCTTCCATGAACAGAGGATCCAAATCGGTGAAATTGGCGATGCGGGGGAATCTGATGACCGCCGCCCTGATCTTTCCCGCTCCTTTGCCGGAAATATCCCTGAGGGCTTCGGAATCCTCGGACGGAAGCGCCACGTCGATGTGGGGTATTATCCCGATTACGGGAACTCCGATCATCTTTTCCAGTTTTTCGGAGCCTTCCCTCATGGATTCCATGCTTCCCCTGACGTTGTTCAGAATAATCCCCTTGATTCTCCTGCGGTCTTTTTCCGGAATAAGCTCCACGGTTCCCAGAGCGTAAGCGAAAGAACCTCCCCACTCCACGTTCACGACGAGAATGACCGATGCATCCGCTATCTCCGCGGCTCTCATGTTCGCGATGTCCTTGTCGTAGATGTTTATCTCCGCCGGGGATCCCGCGCCCTCCATTATCACGAAATCGTATCTTTTTTTCATGAAGTCTATGTGTTCCCTTACGATTTCTATTCCCGGGCCGGTTACGAACTTGTCATAGTAATCTTTCACGGAATAATCGGCGTAGGGTTTTCCGCAGACGACGACCTGGGATATATCGTCCCCTTTCGGCTTAAGAAGAATAGGATTCATGTGCGCGTCCGGATTTTTGAGTCCTGCCGCCTGCGCCTGAAGAGTCTGTATCATCGCGATCTCGGCGCCGCTCCGGGTAACCTTGGAATTGAGACTCATGTTCTGGGATTTGAACGGCGCGACCAGATAGCCTCTGCGGTGCAGAATCCTGCATATGGCGGCGACCGTGACCGATTTGCCGGCGTCCGACGTGGCTCCGACGACCATCAGAGCCCTGCCGGGATGCCAGAACTTCCTCTTCATCTCCGGGAATATGTCTTTGATGCGGGGATCCGTCACATCCGTAATCCCCAGGCGCCTGATCTCGGACATTACGTACCGGCCGACCTCTTTCCGGTGGATAAGCAGACAGTCCGAACAGTTCCATACTTCTTTTCCGCGTTTCCCGGGAGTGCTGGAACCGAGATCGGTATCCCCGCACGGATAAAACGGACAGTAGCAGAACGTACAGTCCTGGCCGCTGAAATGGCACGGGTGGTACTCGCACTCCGTATTGGAACCTATCCAGCCCTTTTTTATTTCGCTGTTCACCCTGTTCTTGATGCAGTCCATAGGCAACCCTTCCCGTCATTGCAGTGTATGATATTATAGATAAGGGTGCTCTTCGGGTAAAAAACCCCGAATCCGTGCCTGAAAACATACACCGGAAAAGAGAAACCTCAGATTATATTTATAAACAGGACCGTCATTGAACCGTAAGGAAGGTTAACTCCCTGTTCACATATCACGCTCACAGCCCGGCTGATTCAGAAAGATGCGGAATTCGCACAGCCGGAATCACAGAAGAAACGACCAGCCGTCACAGCGGATGCTGGAAAGGATACAGAGAGTTTTGCCTCCTTAAAGAGGAATCATGATGAATATCGATCCTAACACTACAAAATACATGGTAAGAGCAAGAATAACAGCAGACGGAATCATAGAGAAGCCCGATGTCGTCGGCGCGATATTCGGCCAGACCGAGGGACTTCTGGGAGACGAACTGGATCTCCGGGATCTCCAGAAATCAGGAAGAATCGGAAGAATAGAGGTGGACGTCGTCTCCAAGAGCGGAAAATCCGACGGAATAATCTACATGTCCTCGAGCCTGGATCAGGTCGAAACGGTTATTCTGGCTTCGGCTCTGGAAACCGTCGACCGCGTCGGACCCTGCAAGGCCTCCATCCGCGTCCTGGGAATCGAAGACGTCAGGATAACCAAGAGAGAGAAGGTCGTGGAACGCGCCAAAGAGCTCCTTAACGAACTGATAAAGCAGTCCAAAGGATCCAGCTTCGACCTCATGGACAGCGTCAGGCAGAGCGTTCAGATCGAAGAGATCACAACCTACGGAAAAGACCGCTGCCCCGCCGGACCCAACGTCAAGGATTCGGAATCGATTATAATCGTAGAGGGAAGATCGGACGTTCTGAATCTTCTCAAAGCCGGAATCAAGAATGCTATCGCCGTCGAGGGAACCAACGTCCCGAAAACGGTTCAGGATCTCTCGAGAGAAAGAGTCGCGACCGCGTTCGTCGACGGGGACAGAGGCGGGGAGCTCATCCTCAGGGAGCTGTTCCAGGTCGCCGAGGTGGACTTCATCGCCCGCGCCCCCAGGGCCCACGAGGTCGAAGAACTCACTCCCAAGCAGATCATCAAATGCCTCCGCAACAAGGTCCCCGGAGATCAGTACATGGAGATGAACGGGCTCGTCACCGAGGAAAAGACCCTGGACTACGAAACCGACGTTCCCGAGAGACAGGAAAAAGACGAGGATCAGTACGAGTCCGACGACCGGTACGAGAGGAGGAAAGACAGGGACGAGGACCGCAAAGAGAAGAGAAGAGAGCGCGAAGACGACCGCAAAGAGAAGAGAAGAGAGCGCGAAGAGGAAAGAAAAGAGCGCAGGTCCAGATTCAACAGCGACGCGATCGAAAAATACAGAAAGAAGAAGGACGAGGATGTTTCCGAACCCGAGGCGGCGGAGCCCGAAACGATCAGAGCCGAGCCCGCGGAGGAGAATCAGGAATCCTCCGATGCGGAGACCGAAGAGCCCGCGAAGCCCAAAGCCAGGAGAACCCTCCGCGGAAAAAAGAGCTCCGACAAAGTCCTCACCCCGGAGCAGACGATCTACCGCGACATGCTTCTCGATCTGTCCACCACCCACAACGCGAAAATACTCGGCGAGGAAAACGCCGTTATAAGAGAGGTGGCGGTCAAGAACCTCGTAAGCTCCCTCAAAGAGGATTCCGAAGGAGTCAACGCCATAGTGTTCGACGGCGTGATATCCCAGAGAATTCTGGATATATCTGTCGACAAAGGAATATCCAGGGTTATCGGGACGCGCAAAGGAAACATCACCAAAATGCCCGCCGACATAACCATCTGGACCAAGGAAGATCTCTACTGATGATGGAAATGACCGAGAAAAAAGCAGTATACGTCTGGGACGACGTGAAGGATCTTCGCTCCACCGAGGAGATCCTCATCCCCTCGGACCCTCTCGACAGGGTTCTGGGCCAGGAGGAGGCCATAGAGCTCGCCAAAATCGCGGCTCGCCAGCGCAGGCATCTCCTGCTGGTCGGACCTCCCGGAACCGGAAAATCGATGATCGCGCGCGCCCTGTCCATGAACCTTCCGGCGCCCTCCCACGAGATCAGAGTGGTCAAAAATCCGGAGAATTCGGAAAGGCCGTTCCTGGAGGTTCTCGACAGGGAAGAGGTCGAAAAAGAGGAAGACCTGAAAAAGGAATCCGTCGGCTATCTCATGTCTCCGGAGGAGGCTCCTGCCAACGTCGCGGAGCATCTTGGTTACAAATGCAAGTCCTGCGGCAAATATTCCCTTCCGTCGGATCTCACCTGCCCCCACTGCAACGGAAGCAAACTCGACGGCGGCGGGCGCAGCAACCCGTTCCAGGACATCATGGGAAGCCTGGGCGGAATGCTGGGGGACGCCATACCCCAGATGACGGTCGGAAAGGAAAAGGTGCACACGACCCGCACCCGCAACGGATTCGAGGAGACGGTGATCTTCGAGCGCGCCGGCGATAAAATCCGCATGCTGGACCAGTCGGCTCTGGACAAGAGGGGCGAGCTCCAGCGCACATCCAACGAGAAAGTCCTGGTGAAACTGAAAAGGAATCCCTTCGTCCTCGCCACAGGAGCCTCGGAGACGGAGCTTCTCGGGGACGTGAGGCACGATCCCTACGGCGGCCACGAGAAGCTGGGCACGCCCGCGTACGAGAGGGTGGTGGCAGGATCGATCCACGAGGCGCACGAGGGAGTTCTCTTCGTCGACGAGATATCCCATCTCGGATCGCTCCAGAGATACATCCTCACGGCCATGCAGGAGAAATCGTTCCCCATCATGGGAAGAAATCCTCAGTCCGCCGGAGCCAGCGTCAAAGTGGAAGACGTTCCCTGCGACTTCATTCTGGTCGCCGCATGCAACATCCAGGATCTGGAGAACATCCTGTCCCCTCTCAGATCCAGGATAATAGGAAACGGATACGAGGTTCTGGTGGACGTCGCTATGCCCGATACCCCTCGCAGCCGCGCCAAATACGCCCAGTTCGTAGCGCAGGAGGTCAACATGGACGGACGGATCCCCCACGCTTCGATCGAAGCCGTGGAACTCATCATAGACGAAGGACGCCGCCGCGCCAAAGAGGACAACCAGCGCAACTCCCTGACCCTCAGGCTCAGAGAGCTCGGGGGCCTCATAAGATCCGCGGGAGACATCGCGGTAATGGAGGAGTCCGATCTCATCACCGCCGAGCATATCCGCAAAGCGCTCAGAAGATCCCGCACCGCGGAGGATCAGATCCGCGAAAGGTACGGATCCTACAACAAAGGACTGTTCAAAGACGTTTCTTCAGCGCAGAAGGAGCGCTCCCAGTACTATTATCAGACGGAACATCTGGACGACAGCATGTTCTCCTGAGCCAAAACCCGCCCCTGCGGGGGCGTCTTTACCCTGTTCTGCAAATCCGGAGCTCCATCCGGTAGGCGTCTCCGCCGTCGTTGTAAAAACCCGGCAGAAACTCCGTTCTGAAGAAACCCTTCGATTCGTAAAATGCGATCGCGTTCATGTTATCCGTGCGGACCTCCAGCGTGACCGTTCTGTATCCGCGCATGAAGCATTCCCTGCAAAAGGCCTCCAGAAGCGAACTCCCGACGCCCTTGCGTCTGCTCCCCTCGTCCACGGCGAAAAGAGAGATACAGGCTCCTTTGCCGGTAACGGAGCCGCACAGAACCCCCAGGAGATTTCCGAAGACGTCCTCGGCGAGGATCTGTCCTCCCGGCCACTGGGAACGGAAGAAGTTTAAGACGTCCGGAGAAAAATATTCGAGATTCATGCTCAGGAATACGCAGATTCTGTCCAGATCTCTTTCCTCCGCACATCTTATGAGGGGCATCGGATCACTTTTTCCTCAGCAGACCGGCGGCCCCCGCAATAGCGATGAGCGCGATCACCGCGGCGTAAACGAGCCATGACGTCCCGCCTCCGGACTCTTCCTCCCCGCCCTTTTCAATTACGACGTAATCCATGGAGGAGGACGCGGTCCTGCCGGAGGAATCGCTGACGGTGACCTTCATGACGTGAGCGCCGGGAACCGGAACCATATCGACGTACGGTACGCCGGTGGTCCTGCTCCTGCCGTCTCCGAAATCCCACAGGTAACTGTAACTGCCGGAAGGCATGACTGTCGCTGAAAATCTCGCGGTCTGTCCCTCGGTCAGCGTCTTTGACGCGGAAGTGACGGAAACCGACAGACCGGAATACTCATAGTTCTTCCGGAAATCCTCTTCGAAAAATCCGGCGTAATAATCCGCGACCTGCTTCGACAATATGACCGCCCCGGCTTCCCTGTTCGAACCGAACGAGGTGCTGGTCCAGTTGACGGAAGAGACGATGGCGGCGTCGTCGCATATGAGGCCTTTGTTGTGAAGATACGGATCGTCCATTCCGGCCGCTTTGATCGCGCTTCCGGAATTCATTCTGCTTATGTATTTTTTCATGGAATCTTCTGTTCCGGACGTTCCGGTGCTGATCATCAGTCTCGCATCAACGCCGGAGACGGCGCGGGAATTCAGGAAATACAGCGGAGACGTGCTCTCGGTCCAGTCGGTATAACTGTTTCCGATGTTCTGCTGCTGGACGTACACGCGCGTTCCGGCTTTCCCGATCCAGTACTTCTCGGTTTCATAGGAGTTGTCCGGCGACAGCATCGGACAGACTTTTGCGGAATATTTGCTGAAACTGACGGATTTAACCGGTCTGTACGTGAGACTGGCCGGCGAGACGCCGCTGTAAGACATTTCGGAAAAGTCCCGGACGTCGCTTCCGCTGAGATCGTTCATGAAGATGCGCGTCATGTACTCGGCGTAATCCCTGCTTTCGATCACCGCTCCCCATCCGCGGTTTCCGTCCGAAGACCCGTAGGAACCGCTGAGGTTGGCCGTGGTCCAGTTCTCCGTCGTCACGACGGTCGTCTTTCCGTCGATTACAGCATATTTGGCATGAAGATTGGCGTATCTTTCGCCGGAATTTCCGCCGATCAGCCTGACTTCTCCTCCGGCGTTCACGAGAGCTTTGAATTTCTGAGCGTTATCGGACTGATCCCCGTTGACGGGTTCGGCGTCTACCAGAAGAGTCACGTCCACGCATTTCTTCTCCAGATCGCACAGAAGAGCATACATATTGGCGCTGGTGAACTGGTATATCGAGATCAGCACGGTCTTTTGGGCCGACGAAATGGCATTGAAAACCGGTATTCCCCCGCTTTCCGGAAACACGAACGGAGTGACTTCCGCGCTGAAGCTTAGATTCGGATCGAATCCTTCGGACGTTATGCCGAACTTCGTCACGGTCCAGTCCGCGGACGAATCGGTATCCGATGCGCCTGTCCTGAGCGCGTAGACGCCGGTTCCCGAGATGACTAAGGAATCCCCGATCCAGGACGGATCCGTTTTGTTTCCGTAGCACAGGGAATCGATCAGTTTTCCGCCCGGGTCCCTCAGATAAACCTGATCGCCGCTGTTGGAGAAAACATAGTCCCCGGTCACCTCCGTTCCGGAATCTCCCAGGAATATTACGCCGGAGCGGTCCGCGAAAGCGTCCGGGGCTCCGCCCTCGTTCTTCGCCACGGTTATGCTCTGCCCGGAAGCCAGTTTCAAAGATGCGGTGAATACGCAGCTCCCTTCGCCGTCGCTGAGAGAGTATCCCTTCAGATCCGCGGTCCCGGAACCGTAGTTCTTCAGGGTGACTCCCTCCCACGAAAAAGGATTGAACTCGCTTATCAATACTCCGTCAAGGCCGCCTCTGGCATCGGAATCCGGCGCCTGCGCCGCGGCCATCACGACGAACAGCACCGCGGACAGGGCGGCAATCCTCAACAATTTCATGGTACGGCATATGCGGATCATGTAATAACCTTCGCATCCGGCGCTTCAGGAGTATGATCAGCGCGCTGGCCAGCAGCATGACCGAGGGAAGAAGCCATTTGTTCGCCCCGGAAAAAACATCCCCGGGATCGAAAGACAGGGAAAAACCTCCGCGGACCGTATACTCCTTCGATGCGGAGCCGCTGTTTCCGGCGGCATCGCTTATCTCCACCGACAGAACGTGCGTTCCCCGGACCGCATAGAAGGATATGCGCGGAATTGTCGTGTTCCTTATCCTCCCGTCCCCCAGATCCCAGCTGTAGGAGTAGTCCCCTGCCGCGGAGACGGAGACCGAAAAAACAGCCTCCTCGCCTTCCGAATAAACGTCTCTGCCTTCGGTGATCGCGGCTTCGAAACCTTCGTAAATGTAATATCTCTTATGATCTCTCAGAAAAACTCCGGAGAAATATCCTGATACCTCCTCCGACAGTATCGCGACTCCGCACTCCCGGTTTCTTTCGAAGGAATTCTCGGTCCAGTTTACCGAAGACACCAGCGTTACGGAGTCGCATATGACTCCTTTGTTATGAACGTAGGGTGATGGCATGTAAACGGCTTTGATCCCTGTTCCGGCGCACAGAGTGTCCGCGAAAGACTTCAGCGAGCTGTCTCCGATTATGAGACGCACGTCCGGACATCTTTTGGAAACTTCGGACATTACTGTAACCGGAGTCTTCCCGGACAGATCCCTGTAGGAAGAGCCTATGCTCTGCTGCTGCGAATAAAGCCTCCCGGAAGCGGACTCCATGTAGTAGTATTCCGCATCGATCGAGCCGTCCGGAGAGAAGAAGGGCACGGCATCGGCCGCATACGAAGCCAGTTCTCTCCTTTCCGGAGGACGGTAAACCAGATCCGATACGGTTTTCGCATTCGGATATACCGTTTCGAATCTTCTCACATCGCCGAAGGAGCCGTCGGCATCGTTCAGGAAAACCTGTTCCGTGAAATAAGCGTACTCCCTGCTGTCGATTATTACTCCCCATCCGCGGTTTCCGGTATCTCCGGAATAATCGCACTCCCTGAAAGAGCCGTTCATGTTGTCCGTGGTCCAGTTCTCGGAGGTGATTACCGTCTTCGAACCGTCGACGACGGCGTATTTCGCGTGCATATACGAAAAACGATCGTCTTTTCCTCCGATCAGTAATATATTAACTCCCGAATCCGAAGCGGCCTTCATCAGCGGAACGTACTCGATCAGATCTATTCCCAGCGGCTCCGCCTCCAGAAGAACGGTTACCTCCACACCTTTTGCGCTGAGCCCGGACAGCAGGGCGTAAACGTTTCTGCTGGTAAGGATGTACAGAGAGATCAGTATGCTCTCTTCGGCCGACTGGAGAACTTCGTAAACGGGAGCGCCCCCGCAGTCGGGAAAAACGAAGGGGGTTATCTCCGCCCGGAACTTGCGTTCGGGATCGAAACCCGTTTCGGTCACGCCGGGACGGCACAGAATCCAGTTCTCCGCGGAATCCGTATCCGGGCCGGTTCTCAGCGAATAATAGCCTCTCTTGACTTTGAGGGGAGGCCCGGACCAGTTCCCGTCGTCCAGAGTCTTGTTTCCGTAGCAGACCGCGTCGGCTATTTTGTTTCCTTTCATCAGGTATATCTGATCTCCGGCATTGGCCAGCGTGAACGTGCTTTTGGATTTCTTTAGGCCGTTCTCCCCTATCACGGTTACCGGGAATCTTCCGGCGAACACGTCGCGCTTTTCCAGAGAGAAAGCGACTGAAGACCCAGCAGGAATCATCAGCCGTCCGCTGAACGACCAGGCTCCCTCGCCGTCGGACAGGGCGTATCCTTCGATATTCTGCGGTTTGTCGTCCTGATTGGAAATCGCGACGGCTTCTCCGAACGGATCGAACGCGGAGATCCTGAAATACTCGCCTGACGCGTCGCAGACCGGAACGAATGCGACGGTAACAGCCAGAAGAAGAAGGATCGGAACGATGTAGCGCATGAACACGGCATCCGCGGCGGTAAAATATGCCGAAGCGCCGGAAAATAATGTTGTTAAAAAGTTTAGCGTCTCTTCAGATGAATCTGATGAGATCGTTGAGAATGCTTTCCGGATCTTTGGATCTGACCACTCCGGAAGCCAGAAGAACGCCGTCCGCGCCTAAATCAATCGCGGCCCTCACGTCTTCGCCGGTTTTGACCCCCGCTCCGCAGAGAACTTTTATCCCGGAATCCACGGATTTTACGGAGTTAACCGTATCTTCGACGATTTTGGGATTCGCCGACGTGACGGAGATATCCCCTCCGATGAGTTCCGGAGGCTCCACGGCTATCATATCCGGCGAAAAACCGGCGATCTCCGCCGCCTTGCCGACGTTCTCGGCGCATGCGCAGATCTTCAGGCCGGAGTCCGCACACATCCTCACGCAGGCGCCTATATCCTCGGCGGACTGCCTGTTCTCGGAGTGGTTCACGAGGGTGCCGTACGCCCCGGAAGAGACGATCGCGGATGGAGACGTGTACCCCGTCCCGGAACCGGGCTTTCTGGGATGGACGTTCTGGGAGAACACGGGAATCGAAAGATTTCTCGCAACATATGACAACTCCGTCATCGGAGGACATACCGCGATTCCCGCTCCGGACTCGCCGGCGACTTTCTCGCAGATTCTGGCGAGGGAAAGGGCGTTGACGCCCTCGGCCTCGCTGTAGATTTTGAAGTTGATTATCACCGAGGGCGTCTTCAGCTCAGTCAAGGTTCTCGAACCTCGAAGTGAGATCCCTGAGCACTTCGGGTCTGGAAGTGTATTCCATCTCTTCGGGCCCGAGGATCGAGGGCATGAACGGTCCCTGGCTTCTGATGAAGCGGCTCGCCTTGACGGAATTCATGCGGGCGAGATCCCAGGTGTTTCCTTTGAAGAAGTCCACGGGTATGTGCTCTCCGCCTTTGGTTCCTATAGGCTCCAGTCCCTGAAGCTTTCCCTCGTTGAGCTGGAATCCGAGACAGCAGATTCTCGGGGGGCCGTCGAAATAAACGGGATCGGACTCTTCGGGCGAGCAGGGATAGAAAGCTCCGTAGTGGGAGCCTCTCATCCATCCGGCGACGAGCATGGTCGTGTTCATGAAGGGCTGCAGATACTCTCCGACGGAGGGAAGACCGCTCTGGGCGCGGCATATGCACACGGGATCATCCTTTCCGATGTATTTTCCTGCGGTGAGGTTGAGTTTGTCGGTGGAAACGACGCATGCAGGCCCGATTCCGGCTCTGGAGCAGATTCTCTTGATCGCGTATCTGGAGGTGTCTCCGAGCAGGGAAAGGATGCTGAGAGTCTCCTCGGGAGACTTCATGACGACCTTCTTATGGCCGATAACGTCCTGGATTTCGACATCGAATCCTTTTTTGGCTCTCGCGTCTACGACGAGCCCGGTCGTGGTGAAGGGATCCAGGAAGATCCTGCTGAGCGGAAGCGAATAAGCGGAAGGCTCGGTCTTGTCGGCCATGAAAAAGAGCAGAGGCTCGGAACCCCTCTCTACGAACGACATTTCGGCGGATCCGGGGCCGGCGCCTTTCACATTTCCGGAGAACGCGTCGGTGAGAATGTCCTGTCCGGCGGCGTACAGCTTCATGGATTTGGCTATTTTAGCGGCAGACTGGAAACATTCCCAGGCCGTTCCGTGGACGTCCTTGTTTCCGGAGCCTTTGTAGTGCGTCATATACAGGTTAATATCGTCTCCGACGCGGGTGACGTAAAAATCCTCGATAACGCCCTGCTTCTGGGCATCCGCGAGAATCTTCTTAGAAACATTCAGCATTTCCGGATGCGGCCTGGAGTGTCCGACCACTGAACCGACATCCGCTTTAATTACGGAAACTGTGACTTTTTCAGCCGACATGCATCTCACCTTAAAACTATACGGTGATAGCGCGTTTTAATATTAAGTGTTACTGGAACAGTCCTTTTTCCAGCGGACTTTACGGATGAGCAAACCTCCCATGAATATATAGATAAAACGATAACCTCCCGGTTCCATGAGAACAGAATCGAGAATAATCGCAACCGTTGCGGCCGTTCTGCTGCTTTTGCTGACGGCATATGCCGCATCGGACGGGGCGGCCGCCGGAGAGGAGCCGCGCGTTTCGGCGGAATGCACCGCATCGGTGATCGGTGGAAGCGCGGAACTGACCGTTTCGGTTTCCGGATGGAACGAGGGGCCGGTTATGACGGTGGATATAAAATACGATCCGGAGGTCCTCTCGATTTCGGATGTCGACAGAATGAAGGATTTTTACATGACAGGGCTTCATCGCGGAGAGGGCGACTACTCCGTCACCGTAAGATCCGGAAACACGCCAGTATCCGGAGATCTCTTCCGCATTACGTTCGACGTTTCGGAAAACGCGGAGCAGGGGCAGTATC
>JAEEGL011371817.1_pt1 | contig 18847 bp, 14 predicted proteins | sample 9134231 | NCBI WGS metagenome assembly JAEEGL01 (sample SAMN16246548, study PRJNA631951) | gut metagenome | biome: gut microbiome; feature: rumen; material: fiber-attached | host: Bos | place: Iran: Karaj | collected 2018-10 | reverse complement strand
TGAGGAAGGACGGCACGTGCTCCCCGGCCTCTTCCGCAGCCTTGCGCTTCTGGGAAGCGACCGAGGTCGCGAGTGCGAACTTCAGCATGAACGCGCTTTCTTTCGGGTTTTTGACGGTGGCTTTGAGAACGTCGCGCATGAAATTCTCGATGCCGTCGGACAGATAGGCTTGCAGGTCAAAATGCTCGCTCATGATGAATCCCTCCGGATCAGGTGTCCTCGTTTAACGTTTCGAACAGGGAAGCAAACGCTTCCTGAAAAGGTAAGCTTTGCCATTGTGTTCTTCAGACAGACCGTTTAGCTCAACGTATACGAGGCAATGTAGACCATGCCGCCGGCGGAGGCAAGCTTGGGATCCTCTAAGCCAAACGTGACGGTCAGATCGTTTTCGGCCGCAGCGCAATCAAAGTGGCAGAGCGCGATGCCAAGGTCGATCTTCTGCAGATCCCAGCCGTTTTCGGAAACATATCCGCCGCTCTGTTTTTCATAAAAATGGACGGTGTTGCCGCAGACGACGGCGCGCCAGGGCTGTTTGTTGACAGCGGAGGGGGCAAGACGGACCGCCTCAAACACGTCCGCGAGCTTGCCGGCCTTTTCTTTGGTGAGCGGTTTTTCAAAGGAGCCGTCGAAGAACAGCTTTTCAAAGGCGATGCGGCTGTCGGCCTTGATGCCTTTGCGCATCATCGACTCGCGCAGCGACATCTTGGCAGCCGGGTATCCGAGCGGGCTGACGCAGGGCATGACCTCATCTTCGCGAAGCGACATCGCTTTCTCGAAGGCGGGGCGGTTCATCGTTCCCGCGATCCAGGTCGTGCCGATGCGAAGCGACTCGGCGTAGAGGACGATCTTTTCAAAGGAATAACCGAACGCTTCCTCCGCGTGGGGGAGGCGCTTCAGTTTTCCGGCAATAAAGCTGTCGGTCCCGACAATGACCGGGCTTGTGAGTCCGTCTTTTTTCGCGTCAAGCAAACGCCACTCGATCGGTAAATGATACGGATTGTCCGCCGCAGCGGCAAAGGTCATGATCTTGTCTGCGTCTTCCTTCCAGAGGGCTTTCTCCTCAAAGGTGCGGACACTGCGTCTCGTTTCAATCATTTTCGGAATGCTCATTTGGCCACCTCCTATTAATTGTATACAATTATATAGCGCACAATCAAACGTGTCAATATGACAATTCAACTCTTTTATACGCAGATCATCTTTGCTGCCGGGAAGCAATTGACAAATACCCCCAGGGGGTATATAATGCGGATGCTGAAACAAGAAGGAGCCTGCCTGAAGTGACAGGCAGGCTGTGATTGATAGAGAATCAAGTAAAGGAAACACGATGGCAGAGGAAACAACAAAGAAAGAGCGGACCTGCCCGCACTGCGGCACGGTGATATCGACCGGGGAGGACCTGGCGGATACGCACAAGACAAAAAAGCGCAGTGAAAAGGAATACAAGGACCTGATGAACCGTCTGAAGCGGATCGAAGGCCAGATCCGCGGGATCGAAAAGATGGTTGAGGAGGACCGGTACTGCATCGATATCCTGATGCAGTCGTCCGCGGTTTCCGCCGCGATGAATGCGTTCAACCGGGAGCTGCTCGAGCGTCACATCCGCGGCTGCGTGGCGGATAACATCCGCGAAGGCAGTGAGGAAGAGGCCGGCGAAGTGATCGAGGAATTGGTCGCGACCGTCCAGCGGATGATGAAAAACTAAGCAGCCGCTGTAAGCAGGCGGCAAATCGCTGGCCGAGAGGCTAAGCAAAAAGATCGGAGCAAACATGGAACAATATCTAGTAACCGGCATGAGCTGCGCGGCTTGTCAGGCGCGCGTTGAAAAAGCGGTCTCCGCGGTGCCGGGGGTGGAAAGCTGCGCGGTAAGCCTGCTGACAAACTCGATGGGCGTCGAGGGAAGTGCTTCCCCCGAGGCGATCATCAAGGCCGTCGAGGATGCGGGCTACGGCGCGTCGAAGAAGGAAAAGGCCGGAGAGGCCGGGGCGCCCAAGGCAGCCAACTATTCCGCGGAAGAGGAAATGCTGAAGGATCATGAGACCCCGGTGCTGAAAAAACGTCTCATCAGTTCACTCGGATTCCTGATCGTGCTGATGTATTTTTCGATGGGTGTGCACATGTGGCACTTCCCGGTGCCCGCGTTCCTTGCCGGCAATCACGTCGGCATGGGCGTGCTGCAGATGCTGCTGGCCGGGATCGTCATGGTGATCAACCAGAAGTTCTTTATCAGCGGCACGAAGAGCGTTCTGCACGGCGCGCCGAACATGGACACGCTCGTGGCGATGGGCTCGGGCATTTCGTTCCTGTGGAGCACGTACGTGCTGATTGCGATGGCCAGTGCGGCTGCGGCGGGAAATGCAGAGGCGGTCATGGGCTACATGAACCAGCTGTACTTTGAATCCGCAGCGATGATCCTGACCCTGATCACGGTTGGCAAAATGCTCGAGGCAAAGTCCAAAGGCCGCACGACCGACGCGCTCAAGGGGCTGATGAAGCTCGCGCCGAAGACGGCCGTCGTCGTGAAGGATGGCGTGGAGACGGAGGTCGCGATCGAGACGGTCCGGATCGGAGACGTGTTTGTGGTGCGTCCCGGCGAGAACATTCCGGTGGACGGCGTGATCGTGGAAGGCGCGAGTGCGGTGAACGAAGCGGCGCTGACGGGCGAGAGCCTGCCGGTCGACAAGACCGTGGGCGATCCGGTATCCGCGGCGACCGTCAACCAGTCCGGCTATCTCAAATGTGAAGCGACAAGGGTCGGCGAAGATACGACGCTTTCGCAGATCATCAAAATGGTGAGTGACGCGGCGGCCACCAAGGCCCCGATCGCGAAGATCGCCGACAAGGTGTCGGGCGTGTTTGTCCCGGCGGTCATCGGTGTTGCGCTAATTACAACGATCATCTGGCTGCTGAGCGGGCAGAGCCTTGGGTTTGCGCTTGCACGCGGCATTTCGGTTCTGGTAATCAGCTGCCCCTGCGCGCTGGGCCTTGCGACACCGGTCGCGATCATGGTCGGCAGCGGCATGGGCGCTAAGCGCGGTGTCCTGTTTAAGACCGCGGTTTCGCTGGAGGAGACCGGCAAGGCGCAGATCGTGGTGCTCGATAAGACCGGCACGATCACGAGCGGTGAGCCGAGAGTGACCGACCTGTGCCCTGCAGGCGACGTGAGTGAGAGTGAGTTGCTGCAGACCGCAGCCGCGATGGAACAGAAAAGTGAACATCCGCTCGCAAAGGCGATCCTCGCCCGCGCGAAGGAGGATGGCATCGAGATTCCTGAAGTGTCCGAGTTCAAGGCACTTGTCGGAAGCGGGATCGAAGCGGTGCTTGACGGTGAAACGCTCATGGGCGGAAGCCTGAGCTACATCTCAAAACAGGTGAATCTCAGCCGTGAGATGAGCGGCCGCGCGGATGAGCTCGCAAGGGCGGGCAAGACCCCGCTGCTCTTTGCCAAGGGCGGCAAGCTGCTTGGGATGATCGCAGTGGCGGATGTCATGAAAGAAGACAGTGCTTCGGCGATCAAGGAGCTTGGCGGCATGGGGATCCGGACCGTCATGCTGACGGGCGACAACGAAGTCAGTGCACAGGCGATCGCGAGCGCGGCCGGAGTCGACGCGGTGATCGCGGGCGTTCTGCCGGATGGGAAGGAAGCGGTCGTGCGCGAGCTGAAGACGCTCGGCAAGACGGTCATGGTCGGCGACGGCATCAACGATGCACCAGCGCTCACCCGGGCCGACATCGGTATCGCGATCGGCGCGGGCACGGACGTTGCGATCGATGCGGCGGACGTGGTCCTGATGAAGAGCCGTCTGAGCGATGTTTCCGCGGCGATCCGCCTGAGCCGGCAGACGCTGAAGAACATTCACGAAAACCTGTTCTGGGCGTTTTTCTACAATGTGATCTGCATTCCGATCGCGGCAGGTGCGTGGATCGGAGTGACCGGCTGGGAAATGAACCCGATGATCGGAGCAGCGGCAATGAGTCTCTCGAGCTTCTGCGTGTGCATGAACGCGCTGAGGCTGAACCTGTTTGACATCGGGAGCGCGAAACATGATCGCCGCAGCCGGAAGGAGATCAGCAAGGGCGAAATCGAGAGCCTTTGCACCAAACTTGGAGCGAAGAGCCGGAATGATGCCGGCGATTCCGATATAAACAAACAAAACACGGAGCGAGATCTCTCGCAGAAAGGAAACAACATGGTGAAAGTAACCGCAACCGTAGAAGGAATGATGTGCATGCACTGTGAAAAGCGCGTCAACGATGCTGTCAGCAAGGCATTTGAGGTTGAGAGCGTTGTGTCCAATCACGACAACAACGAGACCGTCATTGTCGCCAAGGCACCGATCGACGAGGCAAAGCTCGCTGAAGTCATCACCGAAGCCGGCTATGAGTACAAAGGCATGAAGTGCGAGGAGTGCTGATCAGCCAAGATCGATGAGGCGGCCTTGCAATGAGGGCCGCGGAGCTGGGCTTTCTGCCCGAACCGAATAAAGGTTTAAAAAAATCCCGTTTCGTGATAACATAGGCGAAACGGGATTTTTGATTTCCGTGATCCTTGTAGGAGGTGTAGAAAAAGATGCGATATAGACAAATGAAAAAATGGCTGACCCTGCTGATGATCCTTGCTATGAGCGTGAGCCTTCTTGGCGGATGCTCGAAGAAGGAGGAAGTGCCAGAGGAGACAAGTGAGATCTCGGAGGAGACTTCGGTGGAAGAATCTTCGGAGTCCTCGGTTGAGTCCTCGGAGGTATCGTCCGAATCTTCGGAGTCGTCCGTGGAATCCTCGGAGGAAAGCAGTGAAGAGAGCAGCGAGGAGGTCTATGCAGGACCGTGGAACCCACTGACCGGCGAACCCTGCGAGGTCGATATGACGACCTGGCGCCCGTACATTTTCATGATCAACAATATCAGCGTCGCGATGCCGCAGGTCGGTATCTCACAGGCGGATATGATCATCGAATTGATGGAAGAGGGCAGCATCACGCGTATGATGGCGTTCTTCATGGACCCGAGCGGGCTTGACAAGATCGGTTCGATCCGCTCCGCGCGCGCCTACAATGTAGAGACCGCACTCGGCTATGACGGAATCCTCGTTCACGCTGGCGGATCCACCGAAGCGCAGGGGATGATCTACGACTATGGCCTCGCGGACGTGGACGCGGTGGCCGGAAAGTATTACGGCGAGGCGTTCTACCGTGACTACAGCCGTACCACCTACGGCATCGAGCATGGCCTGTTTGCGGATGGTTCGGAGTGCATGGCCTCTGCGGTGCAGCTTGGTTACCGAACCGAGCATTACGAGGATTTCGACAACACCTACGGTCTGATCTTTAACGAAAACGCGGCCGACCAGTGCGACGAATCCGCCAAGAGCATTACCGTCTACTATGCCGGCGGCAAGACGACTTCGTTTGAATACGATGAAGCGACGGATATGTACACCGCCTACCAGTACGGCGATGAATACAACGACAACTGGGAGACCGCTGTGCCGTTCCGCAACGTCATCATGATCTACGCGAGCACGTGGCTGCAGTCCGACGGCGTGCACCTGACAATCGAGCTCGACTACGGCTCCGGCTACTACTTCACCAGCGGCAAAGCCGTTCCGATCCACTGGTACAAGGACGGCGCCTGGGACTGCTTCCACTTTGAGCTTGAAGACGGCACACCGCTCGAGCTCGCACCCGGCAAGACCTTTATCGCGGTCAACCAGACCGACAGCTACTACGGCAGCGTGGAGTTTGAGTAAACATCAGTCGTTGGGGTTGTAACCCGAACCGTGGCATACGGAACAGGTACCGAGACCATAGCAGCCCGGACAGTTCTTTTCACCGGTGCCGGCACAGTTTTCGTGAATAACGATGCCGTAACCGCCGCACTGATCACACACTTTCGGGCCGTAAGATTCGTACCCGGCATAGCCTAAACCCCAGCACTTGGAACAGGTTACATAACCGGTTCCGCCGCATTCGTCACAATAAACCGTGCCGAGTCCATGGCAGCGGTCACAGTAACCGGTGCCCCCGCAAACCGGACACCACTCGTATGGATCCCGCTCTTCGGAGCGGGATTCTTCTTCGTTTGAGCTTTCTCCTGCGTAGTTCTCGCTGTATTCCGAGTTTTCCGCGGCGGTCTGTTCAGAGGATTCCGTCTGCTCGGAAGAATCACCTTGCTGCGAAGAATCCGAACCTTGAGCGGAGCCTTCCTCCTGTGCCGAGCTTGACTCCTCCGAAGGCGTAAAGGCAACGCTGCTTTCGATCTCTATGACCGCGTTAACGGTGATGCCAAGGGAAGCAGCAATGGCTCGGATCGCGGACTCCGCCTCTTCGATCAGCTCTCTGGCTTCTTCCTCGTTGGTATACGCTCGCACGATCGTGACGGAAACATCGCCGCCGTCTTGAAGAAAGCCCTCTTCGTAGGAGAAACGGATGATATCGTTCAGCACATCCTTCAGTAAGCGATCCGTCAGGACACATCGTGGTTCGATGACGACGGCCTCCTCGTTTAAGGCTTCGTAGGCGATCACCTCATAGCTGAGAAGGTAGAGAATAAACTGTGGATTGATCTTGACAGTAAGCGCAAGGTCATATTCTTCCGGCGCGCGAGCAAGGATGTCCTCCAACGATTCCGCCTTTGAAGAAGATTCGCCGGAATCACTCGATGAAACTTCCTGTTCCTGACCGGAATCGATCGCATTGGCTTCATCGGACGAGGCCGCCTCGGAGTTACCGGCTGAAGGGTCCTTTGAGCAGCCGGACAGAAGCAGTACAAAACAAAGAAACAGACATAAGACACGAATGGTTCGTTTCATAAAGGAAGCCTCCTTGTGCAGTGAATGGTGGATTCACACATAAGAATCCACTTTGATCATAGCAAAGGAGGCTTTTGCAGTGGTGTTTGTTTCTTGATAGGTTTGATTCGCAAAGGCGTCAGGCACGATACGTCTGCATCGCGCGTACAGCTTCGAGCCTGGAAGCGGTTTTGGTTTTTTTCAGGATATTTGAAACATGAAAGCGCACAGTGTTTCTGGAAATATAGAGACGAGCTGATATTTCATCGTCCGTTAGCCCCTCCGAAAGAAGGTCCAGAATCTCGGCTTCTCGTCTTGTCAGGCTGTGTTCCTTGGCGAAAAGCGCTTTATGTGCCAGCAGATCAAGCGCCGGCGTGGTCTGTGTTTTGTTCACTTCAATCGGCGTGACCGAACGCGGCTTAGCGAATTCACTTACCGGTACCGACAGTTTTTTGCGCCGGATGACAAGCAGCAGAACCAAAGGAATCGAAAGCAGAGCCATCGCAATGAGCTGAACCAGGTTCGATATGGGAAAAACCATGAGGATCCATGTTAATAACGCCTCGACGGCACGGGAAATCATCAGTCCGAGAGAGGCAACATGCCGTTTTTCTTGACCCGTGGAAGCGATATCCGTGAACGAAATGACATAATAAACCGTCAGACATCCGCGGAAAAGATAGCTGAACGCCAGCGCGACCGTGTTATTCAGTCCTTCTCCGATCAAGGAGAGGGCAATCAGGGGATAGACAAGGCTGGCTGCGGAGAGGATCTCTCCAAGACCGCGGTTATGATCCATCATCAGACCGGTCACAACGAGCCCCACGGCATAAAAGGCGCGGACCAGATTCCAGTTAATGTCTGCAGCTTGAGGAAGTGAGTAGTATAAGCCGCTCCCGAGAACACTGATCGTCATCATGATCGCGACGATAGCGGCAAGCGGAAAAAAGGCAGCATTTGAGGCAGCAGCCGTTTTCGGCTCGTCCTGTGGCCCATCGGATTCTAGCGCTTGGTTCGATGGTGTCTCCGGGCTCTTTGGAACAAGAACGGCTGTGACAAGGGCGAGAGCGAGGTAGAGAAAAACGATCCCTTTTGAAGTGAGAAAAGAACCGTTCCCGATCAGTGATATAAGATAGGTTCCTATGCTGCCCGCTGCGTAGGCGATCCCGTAAGCAAGACCGGCATGACAGATCGGCACATAACGGGCAAGGTAAGTCAGATAGCAGCCGAAATACAGACCGACAAGCAGGTGAAAGAAAACACCGGCCAGGACGATGGCCCCTCCGGAAGGAGCAAGCTGCATCCAGATCATGAAGGGAAGGCCAAGCATAAGTGTGACCGTGAAGAAGCGGCTGCTTGAAAAAAGAGCCGGGTTGTTCCGCATACCCAGCAGAAAGGCAAGCATTCCTCCTGCTTGCAGCGCATAGTTCAGACAAGAGGTAATGAGATCGACTCTCTCTGCGTCATAGAAGGGGATCAGCCGATAGAACTGTGACATGTAAGCGGAACCGGTATAGAGAAAACACACCGCGATCAGGCAGGCGGTGCGAATCTCATTGGATCGCAATCGTTTCAAGATCGTCCGGAACATAGATGTTACCATGAAAAGAGGCGGCAGCGGATTGGCTGTATTTGTCTACAGATTAATTGTCTTTTCCGCGCGACAAAAAGTCAAGACATTTTCGCCTTGGAAAAGGACTGCTTGCTTCATTAACATAAGGATATGCCTTGAAAAATAATGGGTAAGCCCGTATAATCAAGATTGACGCTTTTCGCGTTCGCGCTCCTTATCTGCGCACAAAAACCGCGAAAAAATATATGATATCATTCAGAAAAGGGGAAACAACATGGCACTGCAGCAGTATGAGATCGACCATCTGAAGAAAATGAAGGCCTATGCGCCGGAGTGCATGGTTCTTTTAAAGAGCGACGGAACGTTCCCGCTTGAGAAGCCGGGAAAGATCGCGCTGTACGGAAGCGGCGCCCGCCGGACCATCAAGGGCGGCACGGGCTCGGGCGATGTCAACTCGAGAGCTTACATCACGGTTGAAAAAGGTTTGGAGCGCGCGGGATTTTCGGTAACGACGAAGGCTTGGCTGGATGCCTATGATGAGGTTAAGGATCAGGCCTATAAGCAGTTTATCGTCGACATGAAGAAAGAAGCCAAAGAACATCATACGGTCGCGATCATGTACGCGATGGGCAAGGTTATTCCGGAACCGTCGTACGATTTCCCGCTCGATGGCGAAGGCGAAGCCGCGGTATACGTTGTGGCGCGCAACTCGGGCGAGGGTAATGACCGCAAGGTGCTGCCGGGCGATGTCGAGCTGACCGAGGATGAAGTCAGAGATATTCTTGCGTGCCGTGAAAAGTATGAGCGTTTCATGCTCGTGCTGAACGTTGGCGGCGTGGTCGATCTGACCCCGGTGCTGTGTGTTGAAAATATTCTGGTGCTGTCGCAGCTTGGCGCGGTGACGGGCGATGCGTTTGCGGACGTGCTGCTTGGCAAACAGAGCCCTTCCGGCAAGCTCACGACGACCTGGGGCACCGGCGCGGAGATCGATGCGATCCGCGAATTCGGCGATGAAAACGACACCCGCTATGAAGAGGGTATCTACGTTGGTTACCGTTACTATGACAGTCTCTGCAAGGACCCCGTGTTCCCGTTCGGTTACGGTCTTTCCTATGCGGAGTTTGAACTTGGCGAGGCGAAGGCCTGCGTGAATGGCTGCAAGGTGACGGTTCAGGTTCCGGTGAAGAACGTCGGCAAGCATGCCGGCAAGGAAGTCGTTCAGGTCTATGTCACGGCTCCGTGGGCGGAGATGGATCATCCCTACCAGCAGCTTGCCGGATTTGCCAAGACGAAAGAGCTGATGCCGGGCGCATGCGAACTGGTGGAAGTGAATTTCTGCCTGAAGAGCGTCGCTTCCTATGATCCTGTGAAGGCCGCTTACGTTCTCGAAGCGGGCGATTATGTCATTCGTGTCGGCAACTGCAGCCGCGCGACCAAGCCTGCGCTTGTCGCGAACCTGCCGGAGACGGTCGTTGTCCGTCAGACGGTCAATCGTTTCGGCAATCCCGATTTTGATGACTTTAAGCCGGAGCATACCTGGAAGGACGAGCCGCTTGAGGGTGTTGAGAAGGTAACGCTGGATCCGGCCGCGCTCGAGGGTACTTCGGAAGTGAAGAACGCGGATCCGAGCGATGAGGCGAAAGCTTTCGTTGACGGACTGTGCGATGAGGACCTTTGCCACCTGGTTATCGGTAACAGTCAGACCGGACAGGGAGCCGCCTCGGTCATCGGTCAGCAGTCCTCGCATGTTGCCGGTGCTGCAGGTGAGACGTACAACAATATCGCAGGAGTTCCGGCAGTTGTCATGGCTGACGGCCCTGCCGGACTGCGCCTCAACAAGCATTATACAAAGGATAAGAACGGCGATGTTGTCGGAATCGGCGAAGCGCTTCCGGCCGGCTTTGCTGATTTCATGCCGAAGGCACTCACCGCCGGCATGAAACTTCTGAATAAAAAACCGAAAGGACAGGTCTACGATCAGTACTGCACCGCGATCCCGATCGGCACCGCACTGGCTCAGACCTGGAATCCGGGGCTGATCGAGGCTTGCGGTGATGTTGTGGGCGAAGAGATGGAAATGTTCGGGGTTCATCTGAGGCTCGCCCCGGCGTTCAACATTCACCGCAGCCCGCTGTGCGGCCGCAACTTCGAATACTGCTCCGAAGATCCTTTGATCAGCGGCATGGTCGGCGCAGCCATCACCAAGGGCGTGCAGAAGCACCCCGGCCGCGGCACCACGATCAAGCATTTCTGCGCCAACAACCAGGAGACCAACCGTTACCGCAACAACTCGCTCGTCTCCGAGCGCGCGCTCCGCGACATCTACCTGAAGGCTTTCGAGATCTGCATCAACGAGTCCGACCCGGCCTCCCTGATGACCTCCTACAACCTGCTGAACGGTGTCCATACCTCCGAGCGTGAAGACCTGCTAAAGGGCTTCCTGCGCGAAGAGCTTGGCTGGAAGGGTCTTGTCATGACCGACTGGGTCATCGCACTGATCTCCAACGCCAAGGGCAGCAAGTACCGCGGCGGCTGGGCCGCTCCGTCGGTCAAGGCCGGCAACGACGTCTTCATGCCGGGCTCCAAGGGCGACTACAAGCAGACGCTCGACGCCCTCGAGGGAAAGAACCCCGACTGCGAGCTGACCCGCGACGAAGTCAAGTACTGCGCCGCCCGCGTCGTCGACACCGCCTGGAAGCTCTGCGGAAAATAAGGCAGCGCCGCAAACGCGAGCCGCAAATGCAAACCGCGAGCTGCAACGCAAGCCGTCAACGCGAGGCGCGAGCCGCAACGCAAGCCGTCAACGCGAGGCGCGAGCCGCAACAATAAAAAACAGACCGGCCCTTTTGAGAAAACTCAAAAGGGCCGGTCTGTTTTTTTCGAGAGTGTTTATTTCAGAGTGTTTCAGAGTTTTTCGGAGTTTTATGGAGAAGGCTGTTGGCCGGCATTTACAGTGGCTGAGTCTGTTCACTGGTAAGGGCGCGGTGATACTCTTTGTTGCGCTGCTCCGTGTTGACGAGGAACTGGGCGATTTTGTAGCCATCGTCCTGCCCCGCGTGGTAGAGATGCTTCACGCTGTCGACATTTTTGAGGGCGGCTTTAGTGCTTAGCGCCACGCTGGGCGAAAGCAGGAGCAGCTTTCCCTGCTCTTCAAGTTCGAAGCAGTGCGCCAACTGTTCATTGTAGCGGTCGGCACAGCTTCGCAGCGTTTCTGCAGCCAGCGCTTCCGCGCGGGCAAGATGCTTGGCAGCGGGTTCGTCTTCTTTGGGGTCGAGCTTTTCCTCACGGGGATGTCCCAGAATCACAACCACTTTGTCACACCCGGCATCGAACGCATGCTGATACGGAATCGGGTCGGCGAGCGTTCCGTCATACCAAAGCTGACCGCGGAAGGGGTATGGTTTATTGACCGCGGGCGGGCAGGCGGAGCAGATCATGATCTCGTAGTGATCCTGCGACATGTCTTTTTCCGTGAAATAGCATGCCTCTCCGGTTGCCGCGTTCGTCGCCACGACATGGAAAGGAACGCCGGAAGCCGCAAAGGCCTCATAGTCAAGCGGATATTCGCCGTCATGGTTGGTCAGTGTTTTATAGATATAGTCGAGATTGAGGCGATTGCCGCTTTTCAGAAACTGACCCCAGCCGGCCGCTTCGCGCCGGAAACTGTAATCGGTGTAGAAGCGGAAATTGCGGTCCGCCTGTCCGGCCAGAAAGGAGGCGAGATTCGCCGCGCCGGCGCTGACACCCACCGCGAAATCAAAGTGCAGATCATTCTTTTGGCAGTAATCCAAAACGCCCGCACCATAGATACCATGCTCACCATGTTCGGTGTCAACAATACCCAGCATGCCGCTTCCTCCTTCTCACAAATAATCTTTCCCAAGCCCCGCAAACCGCGTCGCAGCACAGCTGCAACACAAGCACGCAAACCGCAACGCAGCACAGCTGCGATACCAGGCAGAGTAATCGGTATTGTATCAACTTTTGGACGAAAAGGCAAGGACAAAAATGGAAAATTTGTTTTTGAACGAAAGACAATCAAGCTGGTTCAAATGAGACAGAAACGGACCGTGACGCAGGCCTTTCTAGCGCGTTACGCGAGCTCCCAGAACAGGAACAGCCGCAGCTTATCAACAGGCAGATAGCGAGGCCGTTCATTCCACCCGTCCGCCAGTTTGACATAGTAGACAGGCTTGCCGCTCGGCCCTGAAACCACATCGACCCCGTACGCGATCACGGTGTGCGAACCGTAGATCGGATGGTAGAGCACGGTCAAAATCGCGAAGTGCCCCTTCAGCAGCGTCCGGATCAGGGCATTCCTCAGGCTCGCCTCCGTCCCCGGCACACCGGCATAATGCCCACGCAAGAGGGCGGGCTTTACCTTGAAGCGCCTCAAACACAAGCGCAAATACAGCTCCGTCAGCGGCGCCGACGTCCCGCCGAACCGCCCGAACAGCTTTACATTCCAATACAGAAGCGCATGCCGCCCGATCGCGGCGCAGGTCTCGAAGATTTCCTCCGGCGTCTTCGCAAGCACCTCCGAATAACCATGCCGCCTGGCGAGTGTGATGATCGCGTTGGTAAACGCTGTCGGCGTGCAATGCTGATCATAATGCCGCGGAAGCTTGCTGAATCGCCCGGTCGTCAAAAAGGAAGCCTCCTTCTCAAACCCAAACCGGCTCGCCTTAAGCTGATACGGCCCGCCGCCCCGCCGCTCCGCATCGAGCAGCTCATTCTCGATCGGCCGAGGGCTTTTCTTTTTGGGTTTGGTGACAAGCTTTTTATTATCAGGCATCGTTCTCTCCTTCCTCTGGCAGATCATTCGGACGCCAGAAGTCTCCGCTCGGAGCAGTCAAAATGGTAGCGAATAACATGTTAATTAAGGCCATCTTATCGTGTTCATGGTGGTGTGTCAAGTGAGGCGGTTCGGAGGATAAAAATTGACTTTTTGCAAAAAAATCTGCGAAAACAGCCGGATTTCGGGTCCGCTCCACATTTCTAAACGATAATCTAATATAGAGGGGTAACCTCAAAAGCAATAGGAGGAAAAGAAAATGTTGTTCAATCAAATGCTGCTTGAAGAGGAAAAACGACTGGAAAAACTGTCAGAGAGCCTGGAGGAAAAGTTGAAACAAGCGCCGGATGGAAAGCTTAATGTCTACAAACGTGGAAATAAGTGGCGTTGGTATATCCGACTAGGCCAAAACAGTCAAGCGGTCCGTTTGTGTGCTGACAAAGTGGATAAGCAAGTTCTTAAAAAGCTTGCAGAGAAGGAAGCGGATCGAAGAAAGCTTTTAGATGTCAAACAGCAGCTGGAAGCCATCAGCCGTTACAAATCAGCATACTACAAGAAGCATCAAGACGGAAAGTTTCTTCTTCAGTCCCGATTTGAAGCGCTGAGGACATATTCTCCGGGTATGTGGGAGCTGCTTTTTGACAGTGAATTGGTTCAATGGGAGAAAGCAGATTATGCGCAGTTGCAAAGATATCAAGACCAGAAAAAAACTGTTTCAAATCGAGGGTTGGTGACACGGTCCAAGTCCGAATCCATTATTGCAACCGTACTTGAAGATATGGAAATACCATTTCATTACGAAGAGCAATTAATGGTTGGAAATACCGTGTTGTATCCAGACTTCACCCTCAGACATCCTCAAACTGCAAAGACTGTCTATTGGGAACATTTTGGCTTGATTGAGGAGCCAACGTATAAAGCAGATACCCTGAAAAAGTTCGGTCGATATATTGAGGCTGGGATATTTCCGGGAATTCAGTTGATTTGTACATTCGAAACCCGCGCGGAACCAATGACTTTCAAAAAAGCAAAAGCTTATGCGGACTATTTTTTGAGTAACATGATGTGAGGCTGAAAGTGGGTAGATGTAAACAGACGCGATGAGTGCGGGGCAAGAGCAAACAGACGCGATGAGTGCGGGTTGAAGGCAAATCGATGGACGGTATGGATGTATAGTTTCATTATTGGTGAAGCGTACACCTGGAATTCTTGCAGTGTGGATGTAGCAATCACAAAGACAGCATGCATACACCACTATGACCATTGAAATGGATGTATGGTTCTCCATTAATGAGAAACTGCTCCATTTGCACATAGAAAGTGGTGTACATTTCCTGATTATGGCAGCGTTACACCAAAAAGTGACAAAAAGTGTGTAGGTTTCTTTGAGAGCGGAAGTGTACATCCATAATTCGAAGATAAGTGGTGTACGTTTCCTCCAAAAAAGAAGAGTACATCCCTTCTTCCCGAATGTTGGAGGTACTCTTCACAAAAATGTGAATACTACATCCAGATCGACAAGAAATTCTGTGTAGCCTTCACTTTGCGAAGAAACATACATCCACCGTTCAGTGCTGACCCGCAGTTCAGAGAAGCGCGCAGACAAAACTACCCTCAAAGCATAGCTCAGTCATTCCCCCCTACGCAAATAATTACACATGCCATGCTTCCTTTTTTTACACATTTGTCGTACAATGGGAGCGAGGAGGGGCTGGCGAATGGAAAACAAAAACCGTATGCTGTTGGTTCTGAAGTATCTGTGGGAGAAGACTGATGAAAACCATACCGCGGGGATTCAGGAGCTGACGCAGTATTTGCTGGAGAATGGCATTACCGTGACGCGCAAGACGCTGGCGGCGGATATCAAGGAGCTGACCGATTTCGGGTTTGACATTATCTGCAACCGAGGCGAGCGCAACCAATACTTTTACGGAAACCGCGGGCTGGAGCTGGCAGAAGTGAAGCTGCTTGTCGATGCGCTCGAGGCATCGCATTTCCTTTCGAGAAGCAAGACCAACCAGATCGAAGGGAAGCTGCAGGCGCTGGTAAGCGAGAACGAAGCACGCGAGCTGAGGCACGATCTGTATCCGGGAACCAGGAAGTCTAAAAATGAGCGAGTCCTGATTACGGTAGATAAGCTTTTCATCGCGATCCGCAGCAAGCACCGGGTCAGATTTCGCCTGCGCCGCTACACGGTCGATAAGAAAGCCGGATTTGCGAATAACGGAGAATACTACGAATTCTCCCCGTACGAGATGATCTACAACGGCGACAATTATTATGTGGTAGGTTACTCGGAAAAGCATCAGTCGATCGGGCAGTTCCGAGTCGATCGGATCCAGGATCTGCACGAAGTGGAGACCCCGGCAAGAAAACGCCCGAAGGCGAGCGAGATGGAAAGCCACATCAACGGGCTGTTCCAGATGTTCAACGGGCAGCCGTGCCAGGTAACACTTGTCTGCGACGCGTCGATGATGGACTATGTCATCGACCGCTTCGGCGAGGAGGTAGAAACCTACCCGATCGGAACCGAGCGCTTCGGAGCACGGGTCAATGTTGAGCTGAGCCCGCTGTTCTACAGCTGGGTCGTCGGGTTTGCGGGCAAGATCCGGATCACCGAGCCCAAAGAAGCCGTCGAAGAATTCCACGAGCTGCTGAGAATGTTTTAAAAGTGACTGAAAGAGTAAGTACCATGAAAATCTTCTTTTATTTCCTCCGGCCGTATGATGAGCTGGAAGTGGCGAAGCGCCTGTGCGCGGAGGCCGGGATCGAGTTCGGCTACACCACCGAATACCCGAGCGAAGCGAATTACCATCTCGCCAAAGGCTATGATGCCGTCAGCGTGACCCCGTGTGACATGGGGACGAAGGTGGTCGAGACGTTCCACGAGCTGGGCGTGAAATACATAACCGGCCGCTCGATCGGCTATGACCATATCGACGTCAAGCGTGCGCATGAGCTTGGCATGCGGGTCTCGAACGCGTCGTACCCGCCCAACGGCGTCGCGAACTTCGCGATCATGTTAATGATGATGGCAACGCGCAATGTCGGCGAGATCTTAAGGCGCGGCGTGGTCCAGGATTTCACGCTCAAAGGCAAGATCGGCCGCGACATCACGGGCCAGACGATCGGCATCATCGGGACCGGCAAGATCGGCCGGACCGTCATTCAGCACCTGTCCGGATTTGGCTGCAAGCTGCTGTGCTATGATCTGTACCAGGACGCGGAGACCGCGAAGCTGGCGACGTATGTCAGCCTCGATGAGCTGCTGAGAGAGTCCGACATCATCACACTGCACTGCAATGTGACGGAGAAGTCGGACCATCTGCTTGGCGCGGAAGCCTTCGCCAAGATGAAGGACGGGGTCATCGTTGTCAACACCGCACGCGGCAAGCTTATCAACTCGAAGGCCTTGATCGCGGCACTCAAGAGCGGCAAGGTCGCCGCCGCGGCGCTCGATGTGCTGGAGGATGAAAACGGACTCTACTACTATGACCGGGTCGGCGACGTGATTGACAATGCGGAGATGGCCGAGCTTCGGTCGTTCCCGAACGTGCTGCTGACCTCGCACACAGCCTTCTACACCTACGACGCCGTCGAGAATATGGTTAAGAGCAGCGTCGAGTCTGCGCTGGCCTTTGAGCGAGGCGAAAGCTGCATCCACGAAGTGGGACTCGCGAGGTAAAACTCGCAGGATGGGATCGGAAAAGCGGGGATGCAAAGCGTGACCCGCGCAGTATAAAAGCATACAAATACGCGAGATTGTAATACTTCCGTTAAATTTGCAGGAGAATTTTTTCATATTATTTTCATATAATTTTGATAAACTTACTTTGTGATTTTTGCAGCCGGCGCTCGTTTTGGAAATGTCCGAGAACAGCCGCCGAGCGGGTTTTGATGCCGCAAGGGGAGGAAACGGAACATGGTTTATGAAGGCGATTGTGTGGTCTTCGGCATGCACGGAGTGTGCCGAATGATAGGAAAACAAGAAGATAGCGCAGGGGACGGAGAGATGTATGTACTGCAGCCGATCTATGATCAGCGCAGCCGGTTTTTTGTGCCCGTGGAAAGCGAAGCGCTGTGCGCGAAAATGCGTCCGCTGATGAGCCGGGAAGAGGCCGAGACGCTGATCGGGCAGATGCAGGGCGAGAAGGAGATCTGGATCTCGAGCGAGAACCGGCGCAAGGAGGCGTACCACGAGATCATCAAACGCGGGGAGCGCCGCGAGCTGGTGCAGCTCATCAAGACGCTCTACAAGCAGCAGGCCAAGCTCCGCAAGGTCGGAAAACGGCTTTACCGCACCGATGAAAAGTATTACAAAGACGCCAAAAAGATCCTTTTCGGCGAGCTCGCTCATGTACTTGAGATGGACATCAATGACGTGGAACCTTACATTCTGGAGCGCGTCGGCGAACCCGCATAAGATGTGTCTACAAAACCGCGCAATACGCGTTGTCAAACCCGCGTATTGCGCGGTTTTTTTCGAAAGACTCTTGACAGCAGTCTCTACCGATATTAAAATGATTTTAATAAGAGACGGAGAATTCGCTTTGGGTTTGGCTCAGCCGGGGCGGATTTGCACGAAATCAACTTGAGCCACAATTTACGAACGAAAGAAAAGGAGAGTTACATCATGGCTATGAACATCGGTATCAGCAGCTATTGCCTCTGCCACAAGCTTTACAGCGGCGAGTGGACTCTGTTCGACATTATGGATTGGGCAAAAGAGCATAACTGCACCCATATGGAAGTCGTTCCGTTCGGTCTGCCTCTGGGCGTTGAGCAGGGCAACCCGAATCATGAATTCGCAAAACAGATCAAAGAGCATGCTGCTGAGATCGGCCTGCCGCTTTCTGCTTTCTCCCTGAACGCGCACTTCGTATTCAAGGAAGCAGACGCTCCGACCCTCGAAAAGAAGGAAGAGCTGTTCCAGAAGGAGATCGCCCGCGTTAAGGCCTACATGGACCTTGCCGATGAGATGGGCATCAAGAAGTTCCGTAACGACACCTGCTCCGGACAGCAGCCCGACGGCATCAACACCCCCGAGCAGTTCGAGATCGACTTCCCGTGGCTTGTCCGCGCGGTACAGGAGCTCGCTGACTACGCTGCCACCAAGGGCATGAGCACCACGCTTGAGAACCATGGCCTGTATGTTAACGGAGCCGACCGCATCATCCGCATCCTCAAGGCTGCGAACCGCCCGAACGTTGGTCTGACCGTAGACGTAGGCAACTACCTCTGCGTCGATCAGGATCCGGTCGTTGATGTTGCTAAAGCGATCAAGTACGCCGACATGATCCACCTTAAGGACTTCTACATCCGTTCCAACGACAGAATGTATCCGCAGAACGGCATGTACGTCAACTTCGCAGACGCTCCGAAGGAGCCGGGCCGCCCGAACCGCCCGATGACGCCGGAAGACTGGAAGAACATGATCCCGAGATTCGGTTACGTTGGCACCGCAGCCCGCAACAAGATCCTGCGCGGCGCGATCGTCGGACAGGGCGACATGGATATGTGGAAGATCATCTCCATCATCAAGGAGAGCGGCTATGATCAGGACATCAGCCCCGAGTCCGAAGGCATGGAAGACTGCATCGCCGGCACCTACTACGGCCTTGAGATGGCAAAGTATATCTGGGAAAAGGTTTGAGTCGTTGCGGAGAGTTTTCACCGTAACCAATAACGTTTG
>JAEEGL011118537.1_pt1 | contig 18848 bp, 13 predicted proteins | sample 9134231 | NCBI WGS metagenome assembly JAEEGL01 (sample SAMN16246548, study PRJNA631951) | gut metagenome | biome: gut microbiome; feature: rumen; material: fiber-attached | host: Bos | place: Iran: Karaj | collected 2018-10 | reverse complement strand
TATTATGGGCGGTGGCGTGGCCGATAGTACATGGCTTAACAGTGGTGGTTTTCAAAGTGTGTATGCCGGTGGAAGCGCTAATTACACGGTAATTGCCGATGGCGGTAGTCAAGTTGTAGCCGATGGTGGTATTGTAACAAACAATATTATTAACATCAGTGGGGAACAAATTATATCCAGCGGTGGCGTAGTCAGTGGTGCTGCTGTAAATGAAGGAGGGCAGCAAACTATTCTTTCCGGTGGTATTGCTGTGACTACCCTAGTTAATTCAGGCGGTACACAAACAGTTTCCTACGGGGGATTAGCAAGTTCTGCCACGATTAGTACTGGTGGTGTACAAAATTTAAAAGGTGGTTCTGCGCTGATTGTTAACTTGGAGGGCGGCACACAAAATATCTCTAACGGTGGAGAAGCCACTTCAACCACAATCTATGCTGGTGGTGTACAAAATGTTTCCAACGGTGGTCTGGCTAGTTCTACCACAATTAATAGCGGTGGTATACAAAATGTCTTAAATGGCGGTAGTGCAATTAATACTACAATTAATAATAGTGGTCAACAAATAATTTCAAACGGTGGAAGTGCAACCGGTACTGTAATTAATTCCGGCGGTTCACAATCTATTTCAAATGGTGGTAGTGCAATTAATACAAACATTAAGAATGGTGGTAAGCAATTTATTTCCAACGGTGGACAAGCAACCGGTGCGGTAATCAGTTCCGGCGGTTCGCAATCTATTTTAAACGGTGGTAGTGCAATTAATACAAACATCAAGAATGGTGGTAAGCAATTTATTTCCAACGGTGGACAGGCAACCGGTACTGTAATCAGTTCCGGCGGATCACAAACTATCTCAAACGGTGGTAGTGCAATTGATACAAATGTTAAGAATGGTGGACAGCAAATAATTTCAAACGGCGGTACTGCTACAGGAACATCAAATGCAGGACTTGTGGTTTTGAAGAATGGTGGACATATTAACAATTACACTAATACGGCGGCAACAGGTGTTTTGCAAATTACTGGCACGAATACTTTGTCTGGTACAACGAACCTTGCAAATGGAAAAATGATCTTTAACCACGATACAAATGCAACTTCGACAGTGTCTGCCCAAGATTTATCTGCCAATGGGGCAGTTGTGTCAATGGGTGTGAATTTGCAAACACAGACTGCAGATAAACTTTCAATAACCAATAGTTACACAGGTAATGCTACATTGTCCCTTACGAACCTCGCTACAATTTCAAACGAAACGAGTGAAGACGGTATTAAATTGGTTGAATTTGCCGGTGGTGCAACGGTAAACGGCACATTCGGTTTGGCTGGTGGCCAATGGGATGAAGGTGCCTATGTTTATAAGTTAAGACAAGGAACTCCAAGCGCTGCGAGCTCAGATTATTATTTATATAGCACAGGTGAGTTATCTAACACATTTAAAACAATGCTAAATATTCCGATAATGAATGTCGTTGCTGCTCAAGCAGGGATGAATTCTCTCCAGAGAAGATTGGGAGATTTAGTAGAGATGAACGATAAAAACAGTCATAGTGGTATATGGATACGCAGTTACTACAAAGACATGGAAGTTAATGATTTAATCAAAACTGATATGAGTTTGTTTGGCGCGGAAGCAGGATTCGATTGGTTATTTAGAGAGGATGAACCTACCAAATTATATGCCGGTGTTATGCTAGGTATTGTCGAAATGCCAAAGATTAAGACGGAGACAGATAATGGCTCTTACAATAAGGGTAAAGGTGAAGCGCCTGGGGTAGGTATATATGCTACTTTAGTCAATGATGACCAGTGGTTTATAGACATAGCAGCTAGAAATTTCTGGACCAAATTAGATATGAAAAACTACGCATCTAATGGAACGGTATTGACGTATAAACCGGAACGCAATGTGTTTGCAGCCAGTGTTGAATTAGGAAAGAATATTAAGAGCCAAGTAGATCGTGAAAGTTATTTCAGAATAGAACCGAAAGCTGAATTAGGTTTTGCACGGGCAGCCGGTTCTGAAGCAAAAGTATCTAACGGGGAAGATCTCAAATATAAAGGTGCAAATTATATAAATGTGAAAGCAGGTATACTGTTATCATATAATACGCACCTTGACAACGGAATGTTGATAGAACCGTTACTTGAATTAGCCTATAAATATGAATTAGCAGGTAAAGATACAGTAACCTATAATAATATAAGCGAAAGAAGTGATTTAAGAGGCGGAACTATAGAATACAATGCCGGTTTGAATATGCAACTGGCAGATAATCTTTACTGGTATGGTTTAGGTAGTTATGAAAGTAATGGAAAAGTAACCGGTTGGGGTATACATGCAGGAATTAGATATAGTTTCGGTGGTAGTAATAACGGAAAGGTAAATACCGGAAAAACTGTCCGAAAACACAAATATTCATCTAATTCCTTAAAAGTTACTGTCAGTGAAAAGCCTTCATCTAAAGTTAAGAAGGCCACCGCAGTTAAGAAGGCCACCAACAATAAGAAAACTTTTAATGAAAGAGAGTGGAATCCTTTGAATAATGATCGTGCTTCAAGTAACTCTAAACAAGTGCAAACCCAAGGGAAGAGTATAGAATCTAAAAAGGCAACCAGTTCAGTATATAATACTCAAAATAGGACTTCACATAACAAGAAAGCTTCTGACAAAAAAGTGTGGAATCCTTTGAATAATGATCGTGCTTCAAGTAACTCTAAACAAGTGCAAACCCAAGGGAAGAGAATAGGATCTAGTGCCACTAAAACGCGACAAAATCCTAATAAAAAAAATGCTAAACCTAAAAGATATAAGTCAGTAAATGGTAGCATTAAGCAACAAGATACTTATCGGTAGCGCTATTAGAACATAAAAAGGATGAGTGTTAATTAAAACACTTCTCTTTTTTATAAAAAATACTCCCGAAATTTTTGTTTCGAGAGTTATATTTGGGGTGGATGACGAGATTTGAACCCGCGACCTCCGCTTCCACAGAGCGGCGCTCTAACCAGCTGAGCTACATCCACCGTAAATCAAAATCTACTTTATATATTTTAGCAATTTTTTTATCTTTTACGCAAATTTTTTATTACTAAAAATAAAATCCCCGTCTAAATTTTTAGACGGGGTTATGGTTACAAATAACTAAAGTTATTTTGCGGCGTTCTTTGCAATATCAACAAGTTGTTTGAAAGATACGGGATCTTTAATTGCCATCTCAGATAACATCTTTCTGTTTAATGTGATATTTGCTTTTGTTAAACCGTTAATGAAGGTAGAATAATTTAAACCTTCTTCACGGACAGCTGCATTGATTCTTGTAATCCACAAAGAGCGATATGTGCCCTTTTTGTCTTTCCTATCTGTATAGGCGTGGACCAAAGATTTATCAACTTGCTGTGTCGCCATTCTAAGACGGCGGGATTTATCACCATAGTAACCGGAAGCTCTGTTAAGAACTTTTTTCTTTCTTGCATGTCTTGCAACGCTATATTTAATTCTCATACATTAACCTCCTATTGCATGGGAAGGTATTTTTTAAGCAATTTACCTTCCGGTGAATTTGCCGCAGTTATGCGGGCTTGACGCCTTTCGCGTTTAATGCTGGCCTTTTCAGGGGCGAGCAAGTGCCTTCTTCCGGCTTTTCTGTTTTTATATTTACCGGTAGCGGTTTTTCTGAAACGCTTTTTTGCACCGGCATGATTTTTAAGTTTTGGCATAATACCTCTTTAATTTTTAGGGACAAAAGTTACTGATATTCTGTTCCCTTGTGATTGCATATTGCCTTCAACATCGCCGACTGCTGCCAATTTATTTTTCATATCTTCAAGCATAGTCGTGCCGATGTCTTTGTGCTGGTTCTCACGCCCGTAGAACACAACGGACACGCGGACCATGTCTTTCTTTTTAAGAAATCCTTCAATTTGCTTAACTTTGACTTCTAAGTCATGTGGCGCGATTCTGGATTTCAGGCGAATTTCTTTAAGAGATACTGCCTTTTGTTTCTTTTTCGCGTCTTTACTCTTTTTGCCCAGTTCATATAAATACTTGGAGTAGTTAAGTATTTTACAAACAGGCGGCTGAGCGTTTGGTGAAATTTCCACCAAGTCAAGCGCTTCTTGTTTCGCTTTATACAGGGCTTCTGAGGAACTCATTATCCCAAGCATTGTGCCATCAGATCCTATCAAACGTACCTGCGGCGCGCGAATTTGTTCGTTCTTTCTTAAAAGATCTTTACTGCTTCTTGTGTAATTTTGATTTACCATTATACAAGTCCTTTAAGGACACTAATATTATAGCAAATTATTTTCTGTTTTTGCAAAGGTATAAAATTTTCAGTTTGTGTTATGGCGATATTTGTATTTACGGTTCAGCATATCAGATGAGATATTTTTGTATTTTGCGGATTATCAAAGGACCCCTTGAAAAAAATATAAAATATATTTATAATAATAATATATGCCCTGAAATAGGCGCAGGAGATTGTATGAAAAATTTATTTAGGAAATTAAAGGTAAAACGTAAAAAATTGAAAGCAAAACATGCAAAAGGCTTTACACTTTTTGAAGTTTTGGTCGTCGTAATTATAATGGGTGTATTGGCTACAATAGCTTTACCGACATATAACAGAATAGTTAGGAACGGCCGTGTTTCAGATGGCTTAAACTCTTTGGATATGTTAGCCGGTGCACAAGAAAAATATTTTTTGGAACATGGATACTATGCACAAAATGTGGGGGATTTAAAAGCCCCTTTCAAAGAAGTAAGACCGGGCGACAGGGAAATTGTAACAACTAACTTTACCTATACTAAAAGGCCTTTGGATAACTGTATTCAGGCAATACCTGCAACAGGGGATTATTCCTTAGTAAAGAATTACAGAAGTAATAGAATAGTATGTATTGGTGAAGGTTGTTCGGAATTATCTGATTTTGTACAGGAAGTAAGAGCAGATAGTTATGCATCAGTCTGCCCTACGGAAAACGAATGTAAAATAAACCAAAACATGTGCGGTAATGCGCATTTTTTTGCAAGCATCTGTGAATGTAAGTGTACACAAAATGCGTATATACAGTGTGCAATGAACGGCGGGACATTTAATCCTAATTGTACTTGTAGTTCAACATGTTCAAACCCCTGTGGTAGTAACGGTATGGTTACCTCATGGCAGTATTCCGATACAGCTTGCGACGCCAACTCGTCCGGCGGTGGTACCGGTGGTGGTACCGGTGCTGGTACCGGTGCTGTAAAACCGATTGGTAAAGAAATTAATAAAGCTACCAGTGGCGGAAGAGGTTCCACGGGTAGTGGCGGTAGCGGTGGCTTGCAAGCGTATATAAAATGCGGTATAATGCGTCAAAGGTCACATTGTAAACAAAACTGTTGGGTATTAGATACAGAATGCGTTGATAAACAATTGTATTGTGAAGAACGTGGCCGTACGTTAAATCAGGAAACTTGCCAATGTGTAAATGGTTGTGATCCGCAGAATAAACCGAATTGTGCATCGTTATCGGGTGGCGGTTATCAGATATGTGACCCATGCCCCGGCGGTAGTTGCAATCACTGCGGTTACCAACAAATGACCAATCCACAAGCAACTTGTGTAAACGGTAAATGGGTTTGCCAAGGTTCTGGTTCATTGGGGTCATGCCAACCAGTAACTGGGGTGGTGATGAGTTTCCTAGAATGTAACGGTGTAGGCAGTGTTACAAGTGGTGGTACATTCGGTGAAATTGATCCAAACAACACCTGCGGAAAAAAAGATTTAGTTAATGTAAATTGTAGGCAAGAAGTTACAGGTGGTATACCGGAGTTGGCCCCTTCTTATAGTTCCACTTGTGTCTTAAAAGAAGGCAATGAATGTTTTGATGGTCAAAGAACAGAGGAAGGTTGCCAAGCAGGACAAGTTAAGATTTGCGATAATTGCGTATGGGGTCCGTGTATATCTGACGTCGTTGGTTGCAATTGTAACAACCAACCTCATTTGTCTATTTCGGAATTGCTTGTTCCGAATACCGGCGGATGTCAAGTGTACGCAGAACAATGTATTAGAGAAAACGGCGTTTGCCATTGGAGTATTAATCCAGACGTAGCTACTTTTAACCCGACAAACGGTGCTGAATGTATAGAAGGTCAAGAAAATTCAGATGGTTGTGCTCCCGGGGAGACGAGACATTGCGAAGATTGTCATTGGAGTTCTTGCCAATCTCTCTGTGAAGGCCTTCCCCCTTTACCTGACCTTAATGTTAATGGTAGTCAATGTCGTAAATATAAAACAAAATGTGCGCTGAATTCGGCTAACAATCACTGGGAGTGGATGTATGATTATGATCATACCGAATGGATAGCCTCCGGTTATAACTGCGAAACAGGTGATACTACCGATGAAGGTTGCCCTACGGGCCAACAAAAGACATGTACAGATTGTCAGTGGGGTTCTTGCCAACCTATCGGGCCTTGTGCCGGTATTCCAAAACCTAATTTGTATGAACCGGATGGTAACGGCAATCAATTTTACAAGAAGTGTCACACCTATAATGGCGTCACAGATGTTACAAAATATTGCGGTGTCCAAATTGCAGACGACGCAATATGTCAAAACAACAAATGGGTTTGGGACTATGGCCCGTGCCAAGACGTAGATACATTTGTAACTACCAGAAATTGTTCCGCTAGCGGTGGTATTTCATCGTGTTTGGAACAGCGCTTAACATCAACGCTTACTTGCGAGCAAGTTGGTAGTAGCGCGCAGTTCTTATGGTACCCACGCGAGAGTGATAGGACATGGTCAGCCTGCCAAATAAAACAGGGTAGCAACTATAATTGTGGGCGTCATATTTTGACCGAAGGTAATAGTAACCAAGTATGTAGATACGGTACCTTTAATGGTGTACACAAATGCAAATTGGTAACTTGCCCCTCAGGTTCTACAGCGATAAAAAGTCAAGGAGCGTGTATTAAACCTGTAGTTAACCGTGGGCAGACTTTTCAAATAGGATATACTAATAGTTCTAATCCTAATGGTTTGAATGCATGCTATGAATGTGCTGATAAAAAGGCTTGTTACAGTAATAGTGCTTACTTTAATCCTACTTACCAGTATGGTTGTGAGTATCAGGCAAGCAGTTCCCAAAAAGGGTGTACACATATAGGTGGTAATGCTATTAGGTGCCAAGTAGCATCAAGCCCGATGGAATTATGTACCGGCGGTAATATGAATCCCGGTGTACAATTGACGTCAAATGGGACTGGGAAAGGTAACTATGTACAATGTCAAAACGTTACACCTAACCCGTAATAATATCTAAACAATTAATCCCCCGGTTTTACGCCGGGGGTTTTTAATTATAATGTTTCATTATTTTACCGATAAATAAAAGTTGCAAAACAGGTAAAAGATAGTTATAATAATTGAGTAAGCTTTTTATATATCAAGGAGATAATATGGTTAAATTATTTAAGGAATTACAACCAAAACACGGAAAAGGTTTTACACTTTTTGAAGTTTTGATCGTAGTACTCATAATGGGTGTGTTGGCAACAATAGCTTTGCCGACATATAACAGACTGGTAAGGAAAAGCCGCGTTTCAGACGGTTTAAATGTGCTTAACACATTAACGGGTGCGCAAGAAAAATATTTTATGGAACATGGGTTTTATGCACAAAATATAAACGAATTAAAAGTGCCTTTTAAAGAAACAAGGCCCGGCGGCCCGTATGAAGATGTTGTAACCACAAATTTTACTTACAAAAAGGATAGGAATTGCATAAGAGCGGTTTCAAATGTCGGCGTCAATTACACATTAGTAAAGAATTTTAAAACGAAAGAAAAAGTAGTATGTATGGGGGAAGGTTGTGTTGATGTGGCTGAATTTGTGGAGGAAGTACCTTCAAGCCAATATGCGGCTCTTTGCCCTATTGAAGAAGAATGTTTAAAAAATCAAAATATTTGTGGTGAATTACATTTTTGGCCGGAATTTTGCGATTGTAAATGTAAACAGGAAGATTATATTCAATGTGTTTCTCAAGGTTATATTTTTAATTATGATAATTGTTCCTGTAACATTAGCACCGCTTGTGATGAAGCAGATAAGCCTGAATGTACGTTGATCGGGGATCCATATCGTATGTGTGACCCTTGCCCCAATAAAGCAAATAATGGCCCTTTGAATAAGACCAAAGGAATTAACCCTAAAAATAATCAAAATATAGATCTTTGTTATCACTGCGGATACCAAAAGATTAGTAAAGTGCCTGTTTGTGATACTTCCACAGGGGAATGGCATTGCCAAAATATTTATGACAGTTGCGTAAGTGCAGATGACAGTGGTATACAAGATTTTAAAGATTGTGACGGTACCGATTTAGGTTTGGGTGCAATTGTTCCGGGTAACACTTGCGGTGAACAACCGTTAGTTAATACTGATTGCCAAGTGCCGGGCGATACACCTACTGCTATTATTATACCTAATTACGGAACTTGCGAACTTAAAACAACCAGTGCATGTTTTGACGGGCAGGTAACAACTGCCGGTTGCCCGCCGGGAGAGTCAAAAACCTGTGTTGATTGTCAATGGGGTTCTTGCCAATCTGCATGCCCGACGGATCAAACAGTGTATAACGGTTCCCAATTTATGGCATGCCACACATTAAACGGTGTTACTGATCCTAATTTATATTGCGGTACGATGACTGCTACAAAGAAATGTGACGCATCAACCGGTTATCAATGGGAATGGGATTTTTCAAATTCTACTTGCGAAGATGTCACTACAGTAAACAAAAACGGTATTCAATGCGGTGCCGGCGGATGTGGCATAAAACAATTCTTATCAGCGGAATGTTCTTTGTATAATGGCAAATATATATGGCAGAATTACCAATATAGCAATACTTGTGAACCCAGACCGGGTGCTGACTGTCTTACCCCCGGCGAAAGTTATGCTAATAATTACTATTGTATGCATAATTGCAGAATTGCTAAATGTACTAACGGTTCAGTTTATAATGCCGCACATTGTTATATGCCGGAAAGGTTGACCAGAAATGGTTATACTAACGGAAGCCAACCGAATCCGGCCTCAGCAACTATATGTATGCAAGGCAAAGATGTTTTGTATGGTGCTAATTATAACTGCCCTCAAAACCCGATGTGTGAAGCTAATAACTATGTAACTAATGAGGCTAATATAACTACAAAAGCTGATGCGGGTGACTATTGTAAAACCACAACTCATCCGGGCGAATTAGCATTAAAGGTTTATAGCCTACCTCTTAATTCATATTCATGTTCTTGTTGGGGGAATTCAGGTTGCCCAAGCCAATGTAACGGTAATAATTCTTGCCCTAGATTAGATAGGAAATGGAGTACCGTGTACAAATGTACCGAAAATGCAGACAATTATCATTACCTAAATTAATATAATTGCATATAATCACAAAATCCCCCGGTTTTACATCGGGGGATTTTTTAAAAAAAGTTTTTTAAAAAAATACTTGCAAAACAGTTAAAATATATTTATAATAGTATTGTAGGTTCTAATATATCAAGGAGACAGTATGGGAAAATTATTAAAGGAATTACAGTCAAAACATAAAAAAGGTTTTACACTTTTTGAAGTTTTGATCGTCGTAATTATAATGGGTGTGTTGGCAACAATAGCTTTGCCTACATATCATAAAGTTGTAAGAAAAAGCCGCGTTGCTGACGGATTAAATTCGTTAGACATGTTGGCCGGTGCGCAAGAAAAATATTTTATGGAGCACGGATTTTATGCTCAAAATATAAACGAATTAAAAGCGCCTTTTAAAGAATCAAGGCCTCAAGATCCAAGCAATCCGTTCACAGATATTATTACCACAAACTTTACTTATAGTAAAGATGCGACGAGAAACTGTATCGTAGCAAGATCTTCAACAGGTAATTACTCCTTAGTAAAAAATTATAAACAAAAGGGTAAAGTAGTATGTCGGGGTACAGGTTGCCGTGATATAACTGATTTTGTAGAAACAATGCAGGGCAATATGGAAGATTTATGTCCTGTGGAAAATGAGTGTTTAGGAAACCAAAACATGTGTGGTGATTTGCATTTTTGGGCAGATAAATGTAATTGTAGGTGTACCCAAAATGAATATGTACAATGTGCTATGCAAGGCGGAACACTTAATTATAATGACTGCAGTTGCAGTGGCGTATGTGAGTCCTCTTGTGACAGTGAAGGGCAGGTTACCCCTTGGGTTAATACCAGTGAAATTTGTCATGGTCCCCTTGCATCCTCAAAAGGTATAGGGCCAATAAACCCAGGCGTTCAAGAATTTATTAAATGCGGTATAATACGTGAAAGAAAAAATTGTAAACATAACTGCTGGTTACTTGAAAGAGAATGTATTGACAAAAAATTGATATGTCAAGAACAAGGCCTTGTATTGGATGAAAGTGATTGTGAATGTTATCCGCCTTGTGATCCTGCAGCACAACCACAATGTTCTTCAACATTAGGCAGTTATACAATTTGTGACCCATGCCCGGGTGGTAATTGTTCTCACTGCGGTTACAAGCAGACAGCTAGTGCTTCCCAGGCGGTTTGTGAGCATGGTGTATGGCAATGCCAAACCATCGGCAGTTCAGGGGTATGTACAGAAGTTACCGGCAATATACCTGCAACCCAAGATTGCGATGGCGGTTATGCAGGTAATACTTGCGGTAAAAAAGATTTAATAGATACAATTTGTAAACAGGAAGTTACTGGCGGTATACCTGAATTAATTCCCCAGTATGGTGCTTGCGAATTAAAAGCAGGTAACGAATGCTATGACGGCCAAGATGATTGGGGTGAATGTACACTATCAGATGGTACCGCAGGTATTTATCACTGTAATAATTGTAAAGCAACTTGTATTGCAAAGACATGCGAATTACCGGAACCGATCGTTTTTATACCTAATTCCAATAAGTGTAAGAAATACGGACAAAAGTGCGTAGAAACTTCCCCGGGTGTTTTTGAATGGCAAAATGATTACAGTTTAGGTCAATTATGGGTAACTGATTATGGTTTAGATGAAAATGGTCAAACATTAAATTGTGTTTCAGGAACCAAAACTTGTACTACTGCAGATGGAATACAAGGGAAAAGAACATGTACCGATTGTAAATACGGTGACTGTGTACCTTACTGCGATCCTGCAGATAAACCCCAAGATACTAACTGTGTCACCTATGAATGTAAATATAAATCAGGTAATTGGCAATGGTCACCCGTTTTGCTACCGACTGCACAATGCGATCCGAACGGGACATTTAACCCAGCCAACGGTATAACGGGTTGTAACCCGAATACTTGCCAAATCATATGTAAAGGCAATGGTGTTTATAATACAACTTCAAAAAAATGCTATGGAGCAGATCTGCAAGATTTAATTGCAGAAGTTTACAGAGTACAATCTAATCAACAAACTAACCAGACATATATTGAAGGTAGAATACATTATAAGACTCCAAATGGTCAACAAGGTGTTACGACTTGGTCGGATGGTTGTGATTGTTATAATTCAAACTGCTCTCCTGTTCGTAGAATGAGTCCTGTAGTTGCCAACGCGGGTGGTGCCGGTTGTGGGCCACATGCAGGGAGCAACGGCAATAGTTTCCTGACTTGTAACTGGATCGAAGCCAACAACGGATGGGCAAACATAACTTCAGATACATGCCGCAACTACTGTGGTAGTGGAGGTAATGGAAACCTTAATAAGTATTGTGTATCTACACAAGATAGTGGTACTGATTTCACATACACTCAGACCTGTCGTTACAATCAGTCACAGACTCATTATTGGGTTCCTAAAAAGGTTAATAAGGTTTACAAGTGTGTTATAGCCCACGATTAGTAGTTTAAATTCAAAGCCCCCAAGGAAACTTGGGGGCTTTTTATATGGGTAAAATTCTATCTATATTTTAAAACTTCCGTACCACATTAAAAGCATGTGGGCTTTATACTGCTATAAAACCCAAGTAATTATCTATATTATTTCGGGTTTATAATTTAATTAAGCGTTATTTTAGAGATTATTTTAAATACTGTACTGCATAGTCTGGGGTAATGTCATATACTTTATCGCTTGCAATTTCATTCATGGCAGGTTGGTAGGTATATTTTTCCGCCTCATTAAAAGCAAAGACAATAAAGGTTCTTGCCTGGCCATTGCCCAGCGTTTCCTCATAAAAACTTATACGAATAGGCTTTTCTTTGTAATTAAAACGTTTTTGCATTATGGAATTTAAGTAAATAGAGGCAGGCAAATTAAAATTGTAAAATTGTAAAATTTTGCCTTGGTCCGTTAAAATTTTTTTAAGCACACTGCCCTTCGGCATTTCATTATATGGTATGGTGTAAGGCATCATGGCTTTATCAATAACGACAAAAGAAGCATACGGGTTGCCCAAATAGCCTACCATATTTATTTGTATTGTTTTGCCATTTGGAACTTGCATATAAGGGTCATGTGTAATGTCCCATGTCATTTCACTTCTGCTTAACGGTGTGTTAGGTTTGTTATAGTATTTACATTTTCTAACTGGTCTATACTCTTTTATTTTATAGTGTTGTGGGGTTATTGTTTTTACTGCTTTTGCTGCGGGGCCTCGTTGGGCAGGCAGTTCTTGCTGTACTTGAACTGCAATTGCTTCTTGGCCTATTCTGCAAACTTCAAAACGATAATAATCGGTAGATGTCGGCAGCATTTCATCATCTATATTCAGCGGATCATATGCTTGGTATATTGCAATTTCCTGCTTTTTAGGCGGTGTAACACCACTTAGTACCTGAACTTTTTGTGCCCAGGTAATTGGGGTTAAAGATAAGACTAAAGAAAATATTAATATCTTTCGCATCAATATAATAATAGCAAATTATTTGGAAATAAGATATTGATAAAAAGACCTATGCTGATAAAAGGCCCAAAAGGAATAGTTTTATCTTGTGGGTTCTTCTTTAAAATAGCCAAGACTGCATAATAAACTAATGCAGCAAAAGAGGAAATAATCAAAGTTGAAATAAGCCCGCTTATTCCCGTTAAGGTACCTACGCCGGCAATTAACTTAATATCACCGCCGCCCATGGCTTCTTTTTTAAAGATTACACTTCCTACAAACGCCAATCCCCAAAGCCCGAAAAAGCCTATAACACCGCCGACGAGGCTTTGCGTAAATTTTGCACTCAAAGATCCTGCAAATGCCGGGTTAATGAAAAATACCAAAAGCCCTAAAATTGCTAAACCTATTGAGAATCTATCCGGAATGATATAAAGCTCAAAATCTATTATTGATAAAATTATTAAACAGTATGTAACAAGCAAGGCAATAGCTGTCCAATAATTTAAACCTAAGACATAAACAACAAGTAATGTTAAAAGGGATGTTAATGCCTCAACAATAGGATATTGCAAGGAAATTTTTGCTTTGCAATTTCTGCATTTTCCGCGTAAGATAAAGTAACTTAAAACAGGAATATTGTCGTAAAACTTAATTCTTGTTTTGCAATTTGGGCAAGTTGACGGTGGCCACCAAAGTGAAATATTTTCCGGTATCCTATAAATGCAAACATTTAAGAAACTGCCTATTATAGCGCCGAAAATCAAACTAAAAATGTAAATGATAGGTTCCATAGTTGTTAATTACACCTCAGCATTCGGATAGATTTCGCAATAATCTTTATCGGATTTGTTGTTGATATACAACCAACCGCCCGTTCCGTCAAAAATTTCTTGATAGGAAGAACCCTCTTTAATTTTATCACTTGCCACACCTTTATGAAAATGTGGGGGGAAGTTATCTAAATACTCACCTTTAAGGTCAGCCAAATGTATAGGGCAAAGGCCTTCGTTGTCACCACGATAAATGGCCAATGCTTCCCTGATAATTTGTTCGTTTTTTTGAGAAATGCTTTCAAGTGCCAAGCCCTTCAAATCCCTGACCTTTTTTACACATAAGACAGAGAGTAAAATAATCAAAAAAACTGTTATCAATATTTCCCTTGTAAAGAGAGTTTTGTTTTTCATACCGTTACTTTAAATGCGTCAAGACGTAGACGAGCAATTTAACATCGTCTAACACGAAACTCAAACGTGTTCTTTCGTTCGGCCCGTGTGGATTACTGTAAATTTTGGAGCCTACAACTGCCGGCAAACCTAAATTCCTTATATCGGCTGCAAAAGTTCCGCCACCTACACCGATAATCTTTGGTTCCACTTTATTTACTGCTCTTACTGCTTCCGCATAAGCTTTAACCAAAGGTGAATCTTGCGGTGTTGCTTTGGATGAAATATCCATTACCTTTTCAAAATTAACTTTTACTTTAAAATCGTTTTCTACGGTATCTGCTATTTTTTCAATTTCTTCTATTACAGATTCTTTTGAGTAGCAAGGAAATATACGGCAGTCCATATAAAATACATCGGTACCGGGGATTATGTTTACGTTCGGAACATTTGCTTCCTTTTTGGTTAATTCAAATGTGCTGACGTCCGGGGAAAATAATGTGTCCTTCTTATTAAATTTTTTCCTAAGGCCATCAGTTAAACGGACAGCCAAATTTGCACCTGCTTCAAAAGCATTTTTGCCGACATGGGGTATAGATGCATGGCATTGTTTGCCCACGACGGTAAATTTAAACCATAAAACGCTTTTTTCTGCGATTTCGATTTCGCGCCCGTCAGGGTCACCGGAGTCTTGAATTATGAAAAGGTCATTTTTGCCGAAGATGTCCGGGCGTTCTTTAAGCAAATATTCAATGCCGTATTCATTGCCTTCTTCTTCGTCGCTCAAAAGCATAACACCCAAGTTTATCGGTGGGCGTTTACCGCTTTCTGCAATAGTTTTTGCTGTAAGTATTGCCGCTACAATAGCTTGTTGGTTATCTTCAACGCCGCGGCCGTAAATTGTATCTTTATCTTTATCTAAAGTAAGTTCAAAAGGATTTGTTTTCCATAAGGATAAATCGCCTGCAGCTACGACGTCCATATGTGCCATAAGCCATAAGGTTTTGCTTTTATCTTCGCCGTAATATTTTGCAATAATATTTGGGCGTATATTGCCTTCTGCGGTATTATGGGGAGCATCGACGTGGAATAATTCGTCAAATTTAATTTTATTTAATTCGCCTTCAAGATATAAAGCTTTTTGATATTCGCCCTTTCCGCCTACACTGGGGGAAAGTGCCGGGCGGCAAGTCATATTTTTTTGAAGTTCCAAGGCATAGCCTTTTAATTTGCTGATATTATCAAACATTTTTTCCATACATTCTCCTAGAAGGGGTTTTTAATATCTACAAATTCCGTGCTCACTTTGTACTTTTTATCTATATACTTTTTGAGCGCCAAAATTCCTAGTTTTTCAGAATTATAATGCCCCATCGCTATAAAATTTATTTTGCCTTCTCTTGCAAGTTCTTGCACGTATTCATCACGTGAACCGCAAATATAAAGATCCGCATTTTCTTGAATTGCTTCTTCAAGCATATCATGCGCACCGCCGCTTACAATGGCAACGGTTTTTATAAGTTTTGGGCCGAAGTTTAAACCTTCGCCGCCGAGCATCTTAAAAATACTTTCAAAACTTTTCGGTTTAGCTAAATTGCCTTTGAAACCAATCTTTAAACCTTTATATGTTCCGAAAGGTTTCAAATTTTTTAAACCGAGTGATTTCGCAAGTCCTACATTATTGCCCAGTACAGGATGTTTATCTAACGGTAAATGATATGCTACAAGGTTTAAATCATTTTTAATTAAAAACCTTACACGCGCGCCGAATACTCCGGTTAATTTTTGTTCATGCCCCCACAATAAACCGTGATGCACGATAATCATTTGTGCACCTTTCTTTACTGCGGCCTCAAACAATGCCATATTGGCTGATACCCCAAAAACAATTTTTTTAATTTCTTTAGAACCTTCAACTTGAAGGCCGTTTTGTTCGGGGGTTAAGTCAATTTGCAATAATTTATTTAGGTCTTTAACGATTGTGCGTGCAAACTCCATATAATTATGTTATCATTTTATTAGGATGAATAAAATACCTTTTTTATTTTCTTTACTGTTTTTGACAGTTGAAATTTTTGCTTTACCCGTCGCGCCAAGCCTTGAAGTTAGGGAAAAACACCCCGGCAGAATTTATCCGATAACGGTTGAATATCCGCCCGAAGGTGCTAAAATAAACGAGGGGGCAAAAGGTATTTTTATTTTCGGTAAAACTTTAGGCCCGGGCCTTTTAACCATAAACGGTCAAAAAATTGATTTATATGCAACGGGTGCTTATTTGGGTTATGTGCCTGTAAAAACCGGTGTAAATGAATTAGTTCTTGAATATGCTAACGGCGATAAAACTTATCAAGCAGTCCGCAAAGTAGAAGTCCAAGGCGTAGATAAAGACGAGTATTTCAAAACCCCGCGTTTGCTTGAAGGCACTGCATTCCCTAGAGGGGATAGTGAATTTGCAAATACCGCGGAGATTACTTTTAAAGTAGAAGCAAGCCCTTATCATAAAGTTACAGTTTCATTGCCGCCACTATTCGAAGAAATGGAACTTGAAGAAGAAGTTTTAAATCCCAACATTTACAAAAAAACAGTAGTTCTTGGGCCCGGGAAAATTTTAAATAAAGGTAAAAAACCTGTTTACCGCATTTATAATTACAGTGGCAGATATAAAAATAAAGTGACCGCCGGGGGTAAATTAAAAATTATACCGGAAGAAGAAATTTTAAAACCGAGGAAAGTGCGTGGCCAAAATTTGCGTTTACGTTTGCAACCAAACAAAATAGGCGGTTATGATTACCAAACACGCGCTTTCAACACCGTTTTAACAGAAGGGAAAATTAACGGCTTTTATAAAGTTATTTTAGATGAAAATAAAATCGGCTATATGGATGAAACTTTACTTGATGAAAACAAAAAAGTTTCTTTGCCGCGTAATATCGCTTGGCAAATTGCGACGGAAGAAGATGGTAACAAAACAACAATAATAATAAAAAATACTGAGCGTATAAGTTTTTCCACCTCTCAAACGGATCAATCTTTCAGCATTATTTTATATAACACTCAAGCAATAAATACTTATAACACAGATGTGCAAACAAAACTTGTTAACGGGCTTGAATATGAGGTTGTATCACCTGTAACAAAAAAAATTACAGCACGTTTTAAAAGCGGTAAACGTTTGCGCGGTTTCAATTATAAATATGATGAAAACAATTTGATTTTTGAACTTTTTACTTCCCGCGATTTTAAGTTTACGGATAAACAACCCCTTAAAGATTTACGTATCGTTTTAGACCCGGGGCATTCGCCCAAAAGAACTGTTCCTTACGACGGTGCCGTAGGGCCTAGCGGCTTGCTTGAATATGAAATGAATTATAAATTAGCACTTGCGGTTAAACGTGCATTGGAAAAATATGGTGCGGTTGCTACCCTAACAAAAAATGAAAAAGAAACTTTAGGTTTAAGTGATAGGACTTATCGTGCCTCTTTATCTAATCCGGATTTGTTTTTAAGTTTGCATTTAAATGCTTTGCCGGATTCTATTAATCCGCTAAAGCGTGAGCTTGGATTTTCTTTTTACTATTATTATCAACAAGGTATACCGCTTGCAAAGGCAATGGAAAAAAGTTTTTCAAAAAATATCGGCCTGCCGGATAACGGTTATTATCAGGCAGATTTTGCCGTCGTGCGCGGTATGCCGCAAGTGCCTGCTTTGCTTATTGAAAGTTTATATATGATGGTACCCTGGCAGGAAGAACTTTTAAAACGTCAACGTTTTATTGATTTGCTTGCATCTACTATTGCCGAAGGTGTTTTGTATTTTGAAAACCCTAAGTGGGCGCAAAAGAATATTTCCCTTGAAATGGAAAGCCACCGTAAAAACTTAGAAGAAACCATTTTGAAAGCCGAAGATATTAATTCTAACGAAAAGAGATAAATATTATTCCCCTTTAATTATTTAAATTTGCCTTGACGGTTTTTTTTTTTTTTCTATAATTACCTATATTGATAAAATGTGTAATACAGGAGATATTATGAAAAGTAAAAAAGGTTTTACCTTACTTGAATTGCTTGTAGTTGTTTTGATTATCGGAATCTTGGCAGGTATTGCTTTACCGCAATATGAGTTTGCAGTAGAAAAAACGCGGTTAGCCGAAGGTTTAGAAAATTTGTCTTATATTAAAAAAATGATAGATTTAAAAGCTTTAGAATGTGGCTATAATGGTGAGTGTATAGCAGGCAATGGTTTCGATTATATAGAACTACCTTTTGAAGGCTTATATTATGATACTAAATATTGGTCATATGACGTAGACAACGAAATTATAGCATATCGTAATAGTGACATATATGCTATAGGATATTATCCGTTAGATGGCTGGTCTGATTTACCGAATACTACTAAATTTTGTGAAAGTTATTCTACTCTAGGCAATAAAGTTTGTAAATATTTGGAATCGCAAGGTTTTGAGCCCACGTATTACGAAGAATAAAATTATTATCAAAAAATAGGGATGGAAAGTAATTAATTCTTTGATATAAAAGGGGATTTCCCTACGGTAAAAATTCTGACGAATTTTTCCTACGGGCCCGGGCTCGCGGTTTTTGCCTTGCTTCGCAAATAAAAACAACGTTCCGCTCTTCAAATCCCAATGCGGCTTAAAGCAGTTTAAGCCGCTTCAATCTCACAAAAAAATAAATTACCCTAAAGGGTAATTTTATTTTTTTGGGCGAGAGGGGATTTGCCCTGCATAAATTTTCTGACGAAAATTTTGCTAGGGCCTGCCCTCGCGGTGCTCGCCTTTGCCTTCGGCAAAACTC
>JAEEGL017340435.1_pt1 | contig 18849 bp, 16 predicted proteins | sample 9134231 | NCBI WGS metagenome assembly JAEEGL01 (sample SAMN16246548, study PRJNA631951) | gut metagenome | biome: gut microbiome; feature: rumen; material: fiber-attached | host: Bos | place: Iran: Karaj | collected 2018-10 | reverse complement strand
TGTTCGGCTATAAATGCACGCTGCTGACCGATACCGAGGTCATTACCTATATTATGGATTATCTGATCCGCGTTCAGGGCCTTACGATGGAGGAGGCCGCCAACGTGATCGCGGCGCCCTTCTGGAGCACGATCGAGCGCGAATGGGACCGCGAGGAACGGCAGAAGCAGGCATATCTGCGAACGGTCTTCCCGAGCCTGCTGGTGACCGGTCCGTTCTCGATCGTTCTTGGGTTTACCGGCGGGCTGATGGCGCTCAACGACCGCCTCAAGCTGCGCTCGATGGTCGTTGGCGAAAAGGGCGACCGCGTCTATATCGCAAGCGAAGAAGCTGCGATCCGCACCATGGAGCCGGATGCGGAAAGAATCTGGGCTCCGGCCGGCGGAGAGCCGGTCATCGTCCGCGTGAAAGAAGGTGCCTTTTGATGGGAATCGATTTCATCTATCCCGAATTTGAAGTGGTCCGCAACGAAAGCCGCTGCATCACCTGCCGCGTCTGCGAGCGGCAATGCTCGAACGAGGTCCATTTTTTCAGCCCCGAGCGCGGGATCATGATGAGCGACGAGACGAAATGCGTCAACTGCCAGCGCTGCGTCTCCCTCTGCCCTACCCGGGAGCTCAAAATCGTCAAAAGCAACTGCACATTGCGGGAAAATGCCAACTGGCAGAACGATACGATCCGCGAAATCTACAAGCAGGCTTCCAGCGGCGGCGTGCTCCTCTCTTCCATGGGAAATCCGAAGCCGCTGCCCGTCTATTGGGATAAGATCCTGATCAACGCCTCCCAGGTGACAAACCCGCCGATCGATCCGCTGCGCGAACCGATGGAAACCCACGTCACGCTCGGGAAAAAGCCGGATCAGATCCGCCGCGACGCGCAGGGGAATATCCTCCGCGAGCTGCCGCCGCAGATCTCGCTTTCCATGCCGGTCATGTTCTCGGCGATGAGCTACGGCTCGATCAGCTACAACGCACACGCCTCGCTCGCGCGTGCCGCTACCGAGCTCGGGATCCTCTACAACACCGGCGAAGGCGGCCTGCACGAAGATTTTTATCAGTATGGCCCGAATACGATCGTACAGGTTGCGAGCGGCCGCTTCGGCGTCCACGAGGATTACCTCGAAGCCGGCGCCGCGATCGAAATCAAGATGGGCCAGGGCGCAAAGCCCGGGATCGGCGGCCATCTTCCGGGGGCGAAAATCGTCGGCGACGTTTCACGCACGCGCATGATCCCCGAAGGCAGCGACGCGATCTCCCCGGCGCCGCACCACGATATCTATTCGATCGAAGACCTGCGTCAGCTCGTCTATTCCTTAAAAGAAGCAACAGAATACACAAAGCCGGTGATCGTAAAGGTTGCGGCGGTCCACAATATCGCGGCGATCGCAAGCGGAATTGCGCGCAGCGGCGCGGATATCATCGCGATCGACGGCTTCCGGGGCGGCACGGGCGCGGCGCCGACCCGGATCCGCGACAACGTCGGCATCCCGATCGAGCTCGCGCTTGCGGCGGTCGATCAGCGTCTGCGCGACGAAGGGATCCGCAACAGCGTCTCCCTCGTTGCCGGCGGTTCGATCCGCAGCGCCTCCGACGTCGTCAAGGCGATCGCGCTCGGCGCGGACGCCTGCTATATCGCAACAGCCGCGCTTCTGGCCCTCGGCTGCCACCTCTGCCGCACCTGCCAGAGCGGAAAATGCAACTGGGGCATCGCCACCCAGCAGCCCGAGCTCGTCAAGCGCCTCAATCCCGAGATCGGAAGCGAACGCCTCGTGAATCTGATGACGGCCTGGCGCCGCGAGATCATGGAGCTTATGGGCGGCATGGGCATCAATTCCATCGAAGCGCTGCGCGGCAACCGTTTGATGCTGCGCGGGGTCGGCCTCAATCAAAAAGAGCTGGAGATCCTCGGTATCTCGCACGCGGGGGAGTGATTTTATGAAACGGGTATACGTCAACGAACAGTGGTGTCTCGGCTGCCACCTCTGCGAATACAACTGCGCCTTCGCTAATTCCGGGTTGACCGATATGGTATTGGCGCTCAAGGGAAAACCGATTTATCCGAGGATCCATATCGAAGAAGGCGAGAAAATCACCTACGCCGTCTCCTGCCGCCACTGCGAAGATCCGCTCTGCGTCAAGAGCTGCATTGCGGGAGCGCTCTACAAAGAAGACGGCGTGATCCGCATCGACCGCGAAAAGTGCGTCGGGTGCTATACCTGCATCCTCGTCTGCCCCTACGGCGCGCTCGCTCCGAGCGAAGAGGGCGTGATGCAGAAATGCGAGCTCTGCCTTCAGAATTCCGCCGGCGAGCCTGCCTGCGTAAAGGGCTGCCCGAACCGTGCGATCGTCTACGAGGAACGGGGGGAAGCGCAATGAAACGGTATGTGATCATCGGCAACGGCGTTGCCGCCGCGGGCTGCATCGAAGGGATCCGCAAAATCGATCCGGCGGGCGAAATCACCGTCGTTTCCGAAGAAGACCGCGCGGTCTACTGCCGCCCGCTGATTTCCTATTATCTGGAAAAGAAAACCGATCTTTCGCGCATGCAGTACCGCAGCGCGGATTTTTACGACCGCATGGGCTGCCGCGTGCTTTTGGGTAAAAAAGCGGTCCGGATCCAGAACGAAAGCCGCGAAATCGAGCTGGACGACGGCGCGCTTCTTCCGTATGATGCGCTTTGCCTCGCGGTCGGCTCTTCGCCGTTCGTCCCGCATTTTGAGGGGATCGAACAGGTTGAAAACGTCTTTTCGTTTATGACGCTCGACGACGCGCTCGCGCTCGACGCGGCGGTCGGGAGCGACTCCCGCGTGCTGATCGTCGGCGCCGGTCTGATCGGCCTCAAATGCGCGGAGGGACTCGCCGGGCGCGCGGCAAGCGTTGCCGTCTGCGATCTTGCGGACCGCGTTCTCTCAAGCATTCTGGACGCCGAATGCGCCGCGATGATGCAGAAGCATCTGGAGGCGCACGGAATGCGCTTTTACCTCGGCGACAGCGTCGGAAAATTCGAAGGAAACACCGCGATCCTGCAAAGCGGCGCGGCCGTCCCGTTCGACGTTCTCGTTCTCGCCGTCGGCGTGCGCGCGAACACCGCGCTGCTTCGGGAGGCCGGAGGCGAGGTAAACCGCGGCATCCTCGTCGACGAGCGGATGCAGACCTCTCTGCCCGCAATTTACGCCGCGGGAGACTGCGCCGAAGGGTTCGACAGCTCCATCGGCGCCCGGCACGTCCTCGCGATTCTGCCGAACGCGTATCTCCAGGGTCACGCGGCCGGCGTCAACATGGCCGGAGGAAACGAAACGCTTGAGAACGCGATCCCGATGAACTCGATCGGCTTCTTCGGGCTCCACGCCATGACGGCCGGTTCCTACGAAGGGACGCTCTACGAGGAAAAAACGGACCGTTCGATCAAGCGCCTGTTTACGAAGGACGACCTCCTCAAGGGCTTTATCCTGATCGGATGCAGCGAACGCGCGGGCATCTATACCGCGATGATCCGGGAAAAAACGCCGCTTTCCTCGGTAAACTTTGAACTTCTCAAAAAAACGGCGACTACGGCCGCTTTTTCACCGGAGATACGTAGAAAAAAGTTCGGAGGTGTGGTATAATTTATGTTGATTCATGCGCAAGGCCTGGATCACCGGGCTTTAAACGAAGCCGTTCGGGCAGCGGGGCGCGATTGCGAGATCGACGGCTGCTGCGGGCAGCGGTTCATCGCGGCCGGAATGAGCGATAAAAATATCACCGTTTCCGGAATTCCGGGCAACGCTCTGGGCGCGTATCTCAACGGAGGGACGCTCACCGTTCTCGGCAACGCGCAGGACGCCGTAGGCGATACGATGAACGCCGGCAGAATCGTCATCCACGGAAACGCGGGCGACGCGGCCGGCTACGCCATGCGCGGAGGAAGCATCTTTATAAAGGGCGACGCCGGCTACCGCGCCGGGATCCATATGAAAGCCTATCAGGACAAAATCCCGCAGATGGTGATCGGCGGAAGGACCGGAAGCTTTCTCGGCGAATATCAGGCGGGCGGCCTGATCGTCGTTCTCAATCTGTTCTCCCCGAAAGAAAAGATCGTCGGCTATTTTCCTTGTACGGGAATGCACGGCGGAAAAATGTTCCTTCGCTCAAAATGCGAAGGCGTCGTTTTCCCCGAGCAGGTAACGGCAAGACCGGCCGGAAAGGAAGATCTTGCGGAGATCGAGCGCTGCGTTCGTGAATTCTGCGAACTGTTCGATTACGATGCGGCGGAAATCCTTTCCGCCCCGTTTACCGTCGTCACGCCGGACAGCAAGAATCCCTACCGGCAGATGTACGTTGCAAATTAAAAATATCAGGAGGCCAGCTATGAAATATTCAAAGGAAGAGGTCATCGCATACGCGCAGGAGGAAGACGTAAAGTTTATCCGGCTTGCGTTCTGCGACGTTTTCGGAAAACAGAAGAATATCTCCATCATGCCGGACGAGCTGCCCCGCGCCTTTGAATACGGCATCGCGATCGACGCTTCCGCGATCGCAGGCTTCGGAGACGAAGTAAAAAGCGACCTGCTGCTGCATCCGGAGGCCGATACGCTCGTTCCGCTTCCCTGGCGCCCGGAGCAGGGGCGCGTCGTTCAGATGTTCTCAACGATCACGTATCCGGACGGAACGCTTTTCCCCTGCGATACGCGCAGTCTGCTGAAAAAAGCGATCGAAGACGCCAAAGCAGCCGGCTGCGAGTTTACGGTCGGCGCGGAAGAGGAATTCTATCTTTTCCTGCAGGATGAAGACGGAAATCCGACGAAAAAGCCCGTCGACGAAGCGGGCTATATGGATATCGCCCCGGAGGATCACGGTGAAAACGTCCGCCGGGAAATCTGCCTGACGCTTGAAAAAATGGGGATCCGCCCCGAAAGCTCCCATCACGAGGAGGGCCCCGGACAGAACGAGATCGATTTCCGCTATTCCGGCGCGCTTGCGGCGGCGGACAACGTCATGACCTTCCGGCGCGTGGTCAAAACGGTTGCGAACCGCAACGGCCTGACCGCCGATTTTTCGCCGAAGCCGCTTGAAGACGCGCCGGGCAACGGATTCCATATCAATCTCTCCCTAAAGCCGCTGAACGATCCGGACGTGTTCTCTTCGATGATCGCCGGGATCCTCAAAAATGTTCGCGCGATGACGGCGTTTCTCAATCCGACGGAGGATTCTTACCGCCGGCTCGGGAATCACAAGGCGCCCGCATACCTCTCCTGGTCTGCGGAAAACCGCTCGCAGCTCGTGAGAATTCCCGCCGCGGTCGGAGAATACCGCCGCGCCGAGCTTCGCTCGCCGGATCCGGGCGCAAATCCGTACCTCGCGTTTACGCTTTTGATCTATGCCGCGCTCGATGGGATCCGGCACCGCCTCGCGCTGCCGGAACCGGCGGATTTCAACCTCTTTACGGCCGATCCCGAGACGCTTGCCGGCTTCGAAAAGCTTCCGGAGAACCGGGAGGAAGCCTGCCGCCTTGCCGCCGAAAGCAGCTTTATCCGCGCTCATATTCCCGAGCGCATCTTAGCGATTTACTGCGGTGCATAACCGCTTTTTCCTTAGTTTTCGAGAAAGGAATCCCCTATGAATCTGGAAGAGCGAATTTACAGCGTTCTCGTCGTTTCGGCGGCGGAAAAATTGAATACGTCTCTTTCTTCGTTCCTCGCGCAGCCGCGTTACGCGCCGGTGAAGTTCGTCTCCGGGGTCGGCGCGGCGAAACGGGCGCTTGCCGAGCGGGATTTCGATTTCGTGATCGTCAATTCGCCGCTGCCGGACGATACCGGCCTGCGCTTTGCGATCGACACCGCCGCCTCGGGAGAAGCGGCGATCCTCCTGCTGGTGCGCTCGGAGCTGTTCGACGAATTCTTCGAACGGGCCGCGGTCAACGGCGTCTTTACGCTCTACAAGCCGCTGTCGCGCCCGATCTTCGCGCTGGCGCTCGGCTGGATGGAAAGCGCGCGCGAGCGTTTGCGCAGGCAGGAGAAAAAGACGCTCTCCTTTGAAGAAAAGATGGAGGAGATCCGCCTTGTCAACCGGGCGAAATGGCTCCTGATCTCCGAGCTCAAAATGGACGAGCCGCAGGCGCACCGCTATATTGAAAAGCAGGCCATGGACCGCTGCGTTTCCAAGCGCGAAATCGCCGAAGAGATCATTCAGACGTATGCATAAGCCCCCGGCGCTCGACCGCGGGATCACAGGAAAATAAAAAAGCCGCTGAGAAATCAGCGGCTTTTTTGCTTTATGGATTTTTCCTCTCTGGCAAACGGTCCGGCTTACCGTTCGCTTTCCCAGGCGGCTTCTTCTTTGCGATCGGCATAATACTGATGCACCAGGCTGCGGTAGCCGAGGGCTTTGAGCGTTTCGTACCGGATATTGAAGCGGGCTTTCGTCCGCGTTCCACTCATGAGATAGCGCAGGCAGTCCTGCGCGTAGCGGTCGATTTCCCGAAGGCTTTCCGCCGTATTGATCACGCTGAAAAACCAGCGGCCCCAGCTCAGCTCGTTGTCGCCCGTCGTCTCAAGCAGTTTTCGGTTGAAAACGCGGATAAACGCCGCTGCGGCCCGCTCGGGATCGTGGTCGCTGCGCGCGCGCCAGCGCGTCAGCGCCCGCGCTTTGCGGCGCATTTTTCCCTTTAATTTGGAAACGGTCGCCGGGGCGATATCCACCCTTCCCTGCCGATAGGAAAAACCGAGAAATTCCCAGCCCTCCTCGGGGGAATAGAAATGCTCCTTCCCGCGGTTGACCGAAAGCCCGCGCGAGAGAAGGAAGCCGCGGATCTGCTCGGCGTATGCCTGCGCCTGCTCGCGGCTGCGCGCAAAAGCGATGATATCGTCGGAATAACGCGCGTAGGGGATCCGCTTCTCATAAAACTGCCGATCCAGATCGCGCAGATAAAGATTCGCGTAAAAGGCGGAGAGCGGCGTTCCCGCCATGATGCCCTTCTCTTCGGAAACGGGCGCGCCGTTTTCGAGGACGTTCGGCTCGCATAGCAAGCTTTTCAAAAAGCGCAGCAGCGCCGGATCGTCGCCGAGCGTTTCCTCCAGCATCGGCAGAAGCTGCCCGATCGGGATCGAATTGAAATAGTTGCTGATATCGACCTTGTACGCGTAAAAATCCCGGATGCCCGGCGTCGCGCAGAAACGGCGCATCGCGTCTTTGGCGCAGCGTCCGGCGCGGAAGGAATACAGATTCGGCGAAAAAAGACCGTCGTACCGGCGAAGGAGCAGATACGTCAGCAGCTTCAAAACCGTATTCTCCGCCCGGGGATAAATATAGACGGTCCGCTTTTTCTGCGAGCTCAATTTGCTGATGACCGCTTTGCGCGGCAGAGGAAAGGGCTCGCCGCGCCCGATCGCCGCGCAGACCTCTTCCCAGCCCTTGCGGTCGATAAACGCGCGCAGCTCCCGCGCAAACTGCTTCGGGCAGGCAAGCGAAGTTTTGTATTCGTAAAAGCGCTCCCAGGTTTCCTTTTGGGAGAGCAGCGTCAGCATTGACATTTCGGATTTCCTTTTCAATAAATAAAAAAGCAGAAAGAGAAATCGTTAAAGCCCGGATAATTCCGGTCGTTACCAGACCGTACACGAACCGGCTGCCTGCGAAGCCGATGATTCGGTTCGTGCCGGGTCCGCCGCAGGCGCAGGGCGTTCTCTTTCTGCTTTTTTTCGGTTTTTACGCGCCCAGCGCGCCGCGGGTGCGCTCGATTACGTAGGCCTTGGTATTCCACCAGCCCTCGTGATCGTAGTAATAACGCAGATAGGCGATCCCGTCCGCGCGGCACTGCTTGCGCAGCCGGTACGCGTCGCTTCCCTGAGAAAGCAGCTCTACGACGAGCGCCTTGGCGTCCCCGCGCCGGAAGGTGAACACCGCCGCCTTCATTCCGCCGCGCGGTTCTTTTTCAATCCGGTAATCCGGGAAGTTTTCGCGGAATATTTTTTCGAAATATTCCACGTAGGTGCCGCTATAATTGAACTGATTTTCCTCGTCGGGCATGACCTCGCCCCAGGAAAAACCGGAAGGACCCGTCGCCGCGGGGATCGGCGCAACCGAACCGCCGCCGACCTGCAGCGGCTGCGTCTGCGGCGCAGGAGCCGGCTTTTCTTCCCCGGTGATCCCTTCCACCGCCTCCTGAACGATCCCTTTCAGACGGTCAAGCGCGGATTTATCGTTTTTATCGCCGAACAGCTTCGAAAGAATTCCCATTTTCCCTGCTTCCTTTCTTTTCTGCCTCCGGGCAAAACCCGAAAACGGTGTATGCGATTCATGATTGATTCTGAATTTTATTATAAATCAAACGAAACGCTTTGTAAATAGGCGTTTTGCCGGAAAAGCCCGGCTTTCCGCAGGCGCTCACGCATGTTTGGGCGCCGGATCCGCATTTTTGAAAGAAGCGGAATCTCCCCTTGTAATTTCGGCGGTTTAATACTATAATAGAAATTAGAACACGAAGCAAAGGAGAGCATCATGGAAAAATCAAAGGTATATTTTACCGATTTTCATACGACCGGCGGGATCACGCTGCCTCAAAAGCTGCGCAAGCTCGTAAAAATGGCCGGCATCGACAAAATGCAGTTCAAAGACCGTTTCACCGCGATCAAGATCCATTTCGGCGAGCTCGGGAACCTCGCGTTCCTGCGCCCGAACTACGCGAAGGTGATCGTCGATATCGTCAAAGAAAACGGCGGCAAGGTTTTCCTGACCGACTGCAACACGCTTTACGTCGGCAGCCGGAAAAACGCGATCGATCATCTCGATACCGCCTATGAAAACGGCTACAATCCCTTCCAGACCGGCGCCCACGTGATCATCGCCGACGGCCTCAAGGGAACCGACGAGACGATCGTCGAAGTTCCGGACGGCCAATACGTCCGCCACGCCAAGATCGGCCGCGCCGTGATGGACGCGGATAACCTCATTTCCGTAACGCACTTCAAGGGTCACGAAGCGACCGGATTCGGCGGCACCTTCAAAAACATCGGCATGGGCTGCGGCTCGCGCGCCGGAAAAATGGAGATGCATTCCGCCGGAAAGCCGTTCGTCAATCCGGAAGTTTGCGTCGCCTGCAAGCTCTGCACGAAAAACTGCGCCCATTCGGCAATCTCGTTCGAAAGCGGAAAAGCGTTTATCGATCACAACAAATGCGTCGGCTGCGGACGCTGCATCGGCGCCTGCCCGATGGACGCGATCGAAGCCGCATCCGACGAAGCCAACGATATCCTCAACAAGAAGATCGTGGAATACACCGCCGCCGTGGTGCGCAATATCCCGAGCTTCCACGTCAGCCTGATCTGCGACGTCTCTCCCTTCTGCGATTGCCACGCGGAAAACGACGTTCCGATCATCCCCGACGTAGGAATGCTCGCTTCGTTCGATCCGGTCGCGCTCGACAAAGCCTGCGTCGATCTCTGCAACGCGCAGAAAGCCGCTGCCGGCAGCGTGATCGACGGGATCGACGACCACGATCACTTCCATGCCACCCACCCGACAACCCACTGGCAATCGTATTTTGAGCAGGCCGAAAAAATGGGCCTCGGCACAACGGATTACGAACTGATTTCCTTCAAATAACCGAAAAACACGAAGACGCCGGTACGAAAAAAGTACCGGCGTTCTTTTTTATTCGCAGATTGCCTGCGGCTTCGATATTCAGCGGGCGTTTCGCCCGAGCAGGCGGAAAAACGGCGATTCTTCCGGGGTTACTTTGAACTGCGCGCGGTCGAAGGTCAAAAGCCCGTTGAGCTCGTCTTCGACGTCGGTAAGCTGCGTATAGACGCAGGCGGAAAGGCCCTGTTCCTGCGCCGGAAGGATCTGCCCGACAATCAGCGCCTCGAGCGCTTTTGCAAAGCCCTCCTGCGTTTCGATTTTACGGTAGCCGAAGTTTTTCTTCCCTTCGCCGTGGCCGGAAATCCTGAAATTATAGCCGCCGAATTCCGAGAGCACCTGCGCGCGCCCGAGGCGGTCCTTCGGCAGGCGGAATTTTCTGAAATAGACGTGCATGCTCTGCAGCTCGCCGATCTTCTGATCGTGCCATCCGCTCGCGTGGTCGATCGTCCGGCTCTGATCGAGCGACCGGATCTGCTTTACGGCTTCTTCGGCGTCGAACTGCCCCCAGCCTTCGTTGAAGGGGACCCACGCCGCGATGCAGGTGCAGTTGTAGAGGCGGTCGATCATTTCCGAAAGCTCTTTCCGGTACTGCGCGCGGCCTTCGGGATCTTTGCGGGCAAAAAGGCGGTAGTGATGATCCTTCAGGTGGATTCCGGTGACGAGCGGCGCGGAAACGGTGAAGAGCGAATAGCTCCCGCCGCCGTTCGGCATATCCTGCCAGACGAGCATCCCGAGCCGGTCGCAATGATAGTACCAGCGCAGCGGCTCGATCTTGATGTGCTTGCGGATCATATTGAAGCCGAGCTTTTTGGCGCTTTCGATATCGCGGACCATCGCTTCGTCGGTAAGCGGCGTATACATCCCGCCGGGATAATATCCCTGATCGAGCACGCCGCAATGGAAATACGGTTTTCCGTTGAGAAACAGCCGCTTTACGCCGGTCGAATCGGTTTCCACCGAAAACTTGCGCATCCCGAAATAGCTTTCGACGCGATCTTCGCCGAAGGTAACCTCGAGCGGATAGAGGTGCGGATTTTCCGGGCTCCAGGCGGTAAATCCGGGCAGCGCGAGGCGGCAGGGCTCATTCGCCCCGAACGTCGCTTCGATCTCTCCGATTTTTGCCCGGCAGGTCCCCGGTTCGTTTGTCAGTACGGTCAGCTCGACCGCGCTTTCGTCGTAAAGCGGCGTGATGCGCAGATTTTCGATATAATCGAGCGGCACGCATTCGAGCCAGACGCTCTGCCAAAGACCGCTCTGCGGCGTATACCAGATCCCGCCGCGGCGGATTTTCTGCTTCCCGCGGCTGTGGTAGGAGGTATCGCTCAAATCCACGATTTTTACCGTCAGGACGTTTTCCTCCTTCAAAACGTCCGTTATCTCAAACGAAAACGGCGTATATCCGCCGGTATGGCTTCCGAGGCGCACTCCGTTGAGAAAGACTTCCGCGATCTGATCCGCGGCGTCGAAATGGATCAGCACCCTTCCGCTGCGGAAGTCCTCCGGCAGGGAAAAGCTTCGCCGGTACCAGGCAAAATCCGTTGGAGAAACGGTTTTCAAAACGCCGCTCGGCGCGGTTTCGGGGGAAAACGGAACGAGGATCGTCTGCGAAAAGCGCTGCGGCGGTTCGGGCGTTTTCGTGATCTCAAATTCCCACGTTCCGTTGAGCGAATAATAGCTCTCCCGGCGCATCTGCGGGCGCGGATATTCGCCGAGGGGGATTTTGTTCTCTTGCATAAAAACCTCCTTATCAAAGCCGGAGATTGTATCGATTGACGTTCATGCCCGATTCGTCGCCGCCGACACTTCCAGAAGGCAGAGCTCGCCCATATTCGTTTCTCCTTCTTTCCGCCGGTTTTCGGGCGGCTTTCTTTATACGATCTGGAACAGATAAAACTTCAGGTAATCCGTCTCGGGAACGTTCCAGAGAATCGGATGATCCTTTGCCTGCTGGCGCGCCTCGATCTGCCGCAGGGAGACCGCGGCGTCTGCAGCCGCTTCGCTCAGCATTTTTCGGAACAGTCCGTCGCTCATAAAATGCGAGCAGGAGCAGGTCGCGAGATATCCGCCGCGCGGCAGGAGCTTCATCGCCTTGAGGTTGATCTCCTTATAGCCGCGGTAGGCGCTTTTCTCCGTACTGCGGCTTTTTGTGAACGCCGGAGGATCAAGGATGATAAAATCGTATTCCCGGCTCTTCTTTTCGGCAAGCTCCGTGAGAAGATCAAAGACGTCGGCACAGAGGAACGAGACGTTTTCGAGCCCGTTGCGCTCAGCGTTTCGCTGCGCTTCGTCCAGCGCCGTTTTCGAGACGTCCACCGCCGTAACGTGCTTCGCGCCGGCCGCGGCGGCGCAGAGCGCAAAGGGGCCGGTATGGGTAAAGCAATCGAGGACGTTCCGCCCTTTCGCGAGCGCGGCGGCCGCGCGGCGGTTGTATTTTTGATCGAGAAAATAGCCGGTCTTCTGGCCGTTTACGTAGTCGACATCGAAGAACAGCCCGTTTTCGCAGATTTCAACGTGACCGAGAAGGTCGGTTTCGAGCCCTTCGAGCGCGTAAAATCCCCGGCCCTGCGAAAGGCCTTCCTTTTCACGCAGAGAAACGTCGTTCCGCTCGTAGATCGCGCGGATCTGCACGCCCATTTCGCGCAGGATCTTCACCAGGCTCGAAAAGATGAGGTCCTTTCGCTGATCGATCCCGAGGCAGAGCACCTGGGCGACGAGAACGTCGGAAAAGCGGTCCACCGTCAGCCCTGGCAAGCCGTCCGATTCGCCGAAGATCAGCCGGCAGCAGGAAAAATCCTCCGCGTCCATAACGGTTCTGCGGTATTCGAGCGCATAGCGCACGCGCCGCTCAAAAAACGCCGCGTCGAACGTATCGTTCGGATTTTTCGACAAGATCCGGATGAGGATTTTGGAACGGTCGTTGATAAAGCCGCTTCCGAGCCAGCGGCCTTTGCGGGAGACCACGTCGGCAATGCCGCCGTTTTCCGGCGTGCCGGAAACGAGCGTCGCTTCCTCCCCGTAGACCCAGGGATGGCCGGCCTTGAGGCTCCGCTGTGCCTTTTCGGTAACAGAAAAGACCGGAAAATTTCTTTGTGCCTTCATTTATGACTGCTCCTTTGCGGCTTCGTAGATCAGATCGCGCAGCGTCGGATGGATCACGCGGTAAACGTCGGGGCATTCGATCACGTGCTGGGCGTAGAACGCCGTCAGGCCGTATTCCGGCGAGATCGTCACCCAGGCGCCGGCGGCGCTGTCCCAGCCGAATTCGCCGACCGGCGCACCGCGGCCTTCGTCCGTCATCACGCGCACGCCGAGGCCGTAGCCGTATTCATAGCGCATCCGGTGGAAATCTTCGAGCGAGCCGCCGCTCATCTGATTTTGACGCAGAAGCTCGACCGTCTCCGGCCGCAGGATGCGAACGCCGTCCTTTTCGCCGAAATTGCAGAGCGCGTCGGCAAGCTTCAGGTAATCGTCGACGCTGCCGACGAGCCCCGCGCCGCCGCTCTCGTAATTTTCGCCGAGCGCGTACATATTGTATTTTTTCCCGTAGGGGATCGCTTTTTTCAAAAGCGGATCGTACGTATACTGATCCTGCATCGCGTCATACGCCGCCTGATCCGGATGGAAGGTAAAGGTTTTGATCGAAAGCGGCTCGAAGATATTTTTCCGCATGTAATCGGAGAACTTCTCTCCGCTCGCTGTTTCGATCACGCCGCCGAGGACGTCGTGGGAAAGGCTGTAGAAGAAATGCTCGCCCGGCTCAAAGACCAGCCCACGGGCAGTCAGCGCGCGCAGGAGCTCCTGCGTCGAGGCCTTCCCTCCGGTTTCACGCATCGTCTTGAGCACCCAGGGATTCTGCAGCTCGTAGGTCAGGCCGCTGCGCATCGTAAAGAGATCGCGGAGCGTTGCTTCCCGCTTCGGCGGTTTCGGCCCATCGGGCGTTTGAACCGGAAGATTCTTAAAATACGGAAGATACTTCGAAACGGGATCCTCAAGCGCGATAACGCCGCGCTCGAGCAGCTGGAGCGCCGCGGTGCAGGTAAAGAGCTTTGAAGAGGAATACAGCCAGTAAACGTCTTCGCGGGAGGCTTTTTCCGTTTTTTCGAAATCTTTATATCCGCAGATACGGCGGTAAACCTCTTTGCCGTGAAGATGGACGCTCAGATCGCAGGCGGGGATCCCCCAGTCCTTTTCGAGCGAATCGAGATAGGCGCCGATTTTCTCAAAATTCATATTTCGTCCTCCTTGTTCGGTTCAGCCAAAGATGCTTTCTTTGAGAAAATTCTATCATAGAATGAGGCCTCTTTCAAGAAGAAACGCCTTCGCGGGCAAAATTGACTTTCCGCCGAAAAGCCGGTATACTGAAAACAGAAATACAGAAAGGGGCGATCCCATGTTCCAAAGAAATCCGCTTCCGCGCGTCTCCCCGAGCGAGGCCGGGCTCTCCTCCAAAGAGCTGCTGCGCCTGATCGACGATCTTGAAAACGGCTGGGAGATGCACGGCATCCTCCTTGCAAAGGGCGGCAAAATCTGCCTGGAAGGCTTCTGGCAGCCCTACAGCGCCGAAATGATCCACTGCCTCTGGTCCCAGACGAAGAGCTATACCGCCTCGGCGATCGGCTGCCTTTACGACGAGGGAAAGCTGAATCTCGACGAAAAAGTCTGCGAGATCCTCGCGAAATATATGCCCGAAACGATGAACGACGACCTGCGCGCGATGACGGTGCGCGATCTTTTAACGATGCGCTCCGGCCAGCACGGCCCTCAGAGCCGAACCGATCCCGAGTGGGAAAAGCTCTTTTTCTCGGGCGAATTCTCCGGCACCGGGAAGGAATTCGGCTATTCCGGGATCTGCTCCTCGCTTTTGGGCGTGATCCTCAAGGAAAAGACGGGCATGGATCTGCTCGAATATCTGCGCCCGCGCGTTTTCGATAAAATCGGCATCGACGCCGATCAACTCAAATGCCTGCGCCATCCGGACGGCATCGAATACGGCGGCGGCGGAATGATGACCACCTGCGAGGATAACCTGCGCCTCGGCCTGCTCTATCTCGGCGGCGGCCTCTGGGACGGGGAGCGCGTTCTTTCCGAAGAATGGGTCCGCGCGGCAACCTCAAAGCAGACGGAGACGACCGGCGACTACGAAAACGACGGCGGCTGCGGCTACGGCTACCAGATCTGGCGCTGCAAGCCGGAGGGCGTTTACCGCTTCGACGGCGCGTTCGGCCAGTACGTCATTGTAGACCCGAAGCGCGAGCTCGTTCTCTCGATCCTCCAGGCGGGCGGCGGCCAGCCTCAGCTTGACCGGATCTGGGAATATCTCGAGCGCTGCGAGAGCGCCACGCCCGAAGCGGACGAAGCGCTGAAGAAACGCACGGCGCGCCTCGCGCTGCCGGCGCCGGACTGCGGGCCGGTCTCCCCGCGCCAGGCGGAGCTTTACGGAAAAACGTTCTGCTTCCCGGAAAACGGCTGGTACCTTTTCTCAACCTCGGTCGCCGCGTTCTCCTACAAGGTGCCCAAAGGGATCGAAGCGATCCGCTTCTTCCCCGAGCGCGGCGCGCTGCGCCTTTCCCTGCGCTACGGCGGAAAAGAGCAGGAGCTCCTTTTGAGCCTCGACGGCGCTCTGCGGATGAGCGATTTCAACTATGCGCCCGATCTGCCGCAGTTCGTTTACGCCAACGGAAAATGGACCGCGCCGGATACGCTCGATTTCACGCTGCGCTTTATCGAGGGCGCTTTCACAACGCACCATATCCTCACGCTCCTGCCCGACGGCCGTCTGCGCCTTGCGCATCCGCCGGCGCCCGCGCCCCGCGGCGCTTTTGCGGCGGAGGAATCTGAAATCGAATCGCTGTAAACGGCAAGAAGGCCGCCCGGCATGGGCGGCCTTCTTTTTTTGCTTTTTATTCTTCGGGATAGATCGGCTCGCGCCGCAGCGGCAGCCATTCGCAGATCGCCTTGCGGAAATAGAGATCCCAGAAATCCCATTCGTGGCCGAGGCCTTTTCCCTCTTCGTAATAGACCGGATAACCGAGCTCCTTTAAGTGCTCGTAGTCCTTTTTGACGCGGTATTCGATAAAATCGTTCTCGCCGACGCCGATAAAGACCTGCGGGAGCTTTTTGCCTTCGTCCACGTTCTTCTTCGCGAGATAATAGAGATCGTGCTCCGTATTCTCGAATTCGTCTTCGCCGCGGAAGAAGTTCTTCATCCGGCCGCCCATCCAGCTCATCTGATCGCGGTAAACCTCGCGGTCGAGCGTCAGGCCGATGCCGCCGGAAAGATCGACGACGGCCGTATAGAGCTCGGGGAACATCATCGCGAGCCCCAAGGCGCCGTTGCCGCCCATCGCGGAACCCATGATGAAATTGTTTTCCGGCTCGGGCGCCGCCGGGAAGAGCGTACGGATCACGAGCGGCAGCTCCTTCGTGATGTAATCGATATAGCGCACACCGGCCGTGGTGTTGTTGTACATCGTATCGTGCGCGAGCGGCGTGACAAGCATCACCTGATTGTCCTCGGCGTAGCGCTCGAGCGAGGTCAGCCGGTAGGAGGTCAGATCGTCGTCGCCGCCGCCGTGGAGAAACCAGATTGTCTGGTATTTCATCCCGGGTTTATATTCGAATTTCGCCGACTGCGGGAAGCCCGCCGGCGCCTGACCGATCTTCTCGCCGAAAACCGTCTGGTTATTCGTCGGGATCACAACGGTCACGCTCGTATCGCCGAGGATTTCGGAGCGGAATTTGAATCGCATCAATGCCATCTCGGAACTCCCCCTCTCTTATTCTTCACCGGGGTAGATCGGTTTCTTTTTAAGAGGCAGCCACTGCGAGAGCGACTTTTTGAAATAGAGATCCCAGAAATCCCATTCGTGGCCGAGGTCTTTGCCTTCTTCATAATAGACGTTGAAGCCGAGATCCTTTAAGTGCTCGTAGTCTTTTTTGACGCGCGGCTGCACGAAATCCCTTTCGCCTACGCCGATAAAGATCGGCGGAACGTCCTTGCCCTCGGCGAGGTCCTTTTCCGCGATATAGCGCAGGTCGTGGTCGGTATTCTCGAAATCGTCCGCGCCTTTGAGGCAGCCGACCAGGCGGTTGCGGCCCATCGAATTGCGCGTCATCTGCTCGCGGTAGACCTCGCGGTCGAGCGTCAGACCGATGCCGCCGGAGAGATCGACGATGCCGCTGTAGAGCTCGGGATGGATCATGCCGATCGCGAGCGCGCCGTTGCCGCCCATCGCGAAACCCATGATGAAGTTGTCTTCGCGCTTTTCCGAAGCCGGGAACAGCGCGCGGATGACCTTCGGCAGCTCGTCGGTGATATAGTCCATATAGCGGATGCCGTATTCCGTATTGACGTACATGCTGTCGCGAACGGAAGGCGTCACCAGAAGCACCTGGTTTTCCTCGGCGTAGCGTTCAAGCGAGGTGAAGCGGTAGGCGGTGGTATCGTCGTCGCCGCCGCCGTGGAGGAACCAGACGGTCTGGAATTTCATCCCCGGAACGTATTTGAATTTTTCGGGCGGAGCCGGAAGCTGCACGCCGCCTTTTTCCACCGGTCTTGCCGGCGGCCGGTCGAGCACGGTGAGCATGCCCGTCGGATAGCAGATCGTAACGTCCGTGGTCATGCCGATGATTTCGGAGCGATAGTTAAATCTCATAAGTCCCATAGTTCTTGCCGCCTTTCTTTACTGTTCTTCGTAGATCGGTTTCCGTTTGAGGGGGAGCCATTCGTACAGCGCTTTGCGCAGGTAAAGATCCCAGAAATCCCATTCGTGCGCGAGGCCCTTCGCCTCTTCGTAATGAACGGGACAGCCGAGCTCGCGCAGCGCCTCGTAATCGGCTTTTACACGGTAGCGGATAAAATCCTTTTCGCCCACGGCGAGGAAGAGCTGCGGGATCTCGAGCCCCTGCAGCAGATCCTGCTCGGCGATATAGTAAAGGTCGTGGTCCGTATTGCGGAATTCCTTTGCGCCGCGCAGCGTTTTGCCGAGGGAGGCGGTGCCCCACTCCATCTGATCCATGTAGTTCTGCCGGTCGAGCGTCAGGCCGATGCCGCCGGAGAGGTCGACCGCCGCCGCATACATCTCGGGATGCAGCAGCCCGAGGCCCAAGGCGCCGTTGCCGCCCATCGCCGAACCGACGACGAAATTATCCTCGCGCTTTGCGGAGGAAGGAAAGAGCGTGCGGATCACGAGCGGCAGCTCTTTCGTGAGATAATCGAGCGCCCGGCCGCCGGAGACGGAATTGACGTACATGCTCCCGCGCACGCAGGCGGTCACGAGCATCACGTTGTTTTCCTGGGCGTAGCGCTCGAGCGAGGTCAGGCGGTAGGTCGTCTGATCGTCGTCCCCGCCGCCGTGCAGAAGCCAGATCGTCTGGAATTTCATCCCCGGTTTGTAAGGATATTTCGGCGGTCCCGCCGGACGGGCCCTGTAGCCCGGGGACGCTGCCGGCGCCGGAGGCTGCTTTTCTAAAATAGTGAGATTATCCGTCGGCAGCACGACCGTCACGTCGGTTTGGCTGTTGAGCTCCGAACGGTAATTGAGCTGCATGATCGCCAATTTGCATTCCGCCTTTCTTTAAGAATGTTTCTGAATTTATTATACCCCATCCGAAAAATAGCCGTCAAGGCGGGGCAAGAAAAAAGCTCCGCGATTTGCGGAGCTTTTCCTCTTTTCCGGCAAAGCCGGTTTATTCTTCCGTCAGTTTTTTGAGATAGGCGCGGCGGCGCTTGTGTTCGATCGAGCGAAAACGCTTCCACTGCCCGCGCACGGCGCGGTTGTCCTCTAAATTGAGGTTCGTTTCGGCGTATTCGAGCCCGTCGCGCTTCATCATCTTCATCAGCTCGGCGCAGACCGCGGCGTTGATCCCGCGGCTTAGGTACTCCGGCGCCACGCCCACGAGCCCGAGGTCGATCGTCTTCGGGCGGCGGATCGCGCGCAGCAGGCGCAAAAGCGCCGCCGGGGTCAGCTTGCCGCCGGATTTCTGCACCGCCTTCGAGAGCGAAGGGAAGCAGATCCCGAGGCAGACGATCCGCTCGTTTTCATCGAGAATCACCGCAACGTATTTTACGTCGACGATCAGGCGAAAATTGTCGATCATCATCTTTTTCATGCCCTCGGTAAAGGGAACGGGCCCGTAGATCACGGCGTAAGCCGTATCGAGCAGCTCGAAAAAGCGGTCGGCATAGCGCTCGATGAACTCGCGCGTGTTTTTCGCCTCGCCGAAATGGAGCTTGTAG
>JAEEGL015107733.1_pt1 | contig 18849 bp, 19 predicted proteins | sample 9134231 | NCBI WGS metagenome assembly JAEEGL01 (sample SAMN16246548, study PRJNA631951) | gut metagenome | biome: gut microbiome; feature: rumen; material: fiber-attached | host: Bos | place: Iran: Karaj | collected 2018-10 | reverse complement strand
AGATTATGCGCCTATCTTTCGAAAAATGATGAAGGTAGAACCTGCTAAAGCATCTATAGAGCAAATGCGGAATTTCTATAACAAGTCCCCATGGAGTAATGAGGCAAAAGCAGAGATGATGATACAAATGGCTTCTTGGAAGGGGATTTCAATGTACAAGGGGATTCCACTGTACATAGAGTTTGAAGTCAGGGTGCCCAATGTGAAGTTCCTTGATTTTGCACTCACGATAGAAAATCAGTTGTATGCGGAAGAAGACAGTATTTTGGATTCCATTTATAGAGACACAATTCTCGCAAAGCCCTTTCCCGCAGCGGGTGATCGGTCCCATAAAGAATGGCAAAAGGATATAGATAAGATTCTGGGAAATAAAACCGTCCGCGTGGGGAATGTCAACGTGCGAGCTTCCTGGGTAGCCCGTTGTGCTCTTTTCCAGGCCGCTCTGCGATATTATATTAAAAAGCTTGCTAATATTGACCATGGTGATTGTGCTTGGGAAGGTCAATCTGTGAGTGAGGGCCTGGGAGTTTTTGCCGTATATAACACGTTATTTGGTGCCAACAGTGTTGAACGCCAGAAGTTGATGAGTGATTTACTAAAACAGCTTACAAGAGTTGTTTCACTGTACTGGATCACTGTTGAGACCTATGGAGATGGGGTTTCTGTGAAAAAGAAAATTCCCCATGCAGGGAAAGATGACGAAGTGAAAGCATTATACGATGTAGAAACAATGATGAAAAGAAACGGTGGCAAGGGATTAGACCCGAAAGATCCTAATTTGAAAAGGATGAAAGACGCGCGAGGCAAAGTTGCGGCGGAACAGGTGCGGCAGGTAATGAATATAACGGGAGGGAAACGCGAGATTCCGTACAAGCAGTTGGTATATTAATACAATAGTAAACTAACAATAATCCCCCCGCATAATGCGGGGGGAGGATTGTACGCTACGGAAGCCCTGCTGAAAAGAAATGGTGGCAATGGATTAGACCCGAACGACCCGAATTTGAAAAATATAAAAGACATGCTAAGTAGAATTGCTGCGAGCCGGGTGCAGAGGAAAATGAATAGCAAGTAAGTCACTGCTTTTTAAAAACCCGTTCTTAAAGAGAACGGGTTTTTTATTATTTCTCAACGGGGTTTTTAAAACAAAAAAGGAAACACAAGGTTGCGTAAAGGTTCAGGCCTGTTTTATCAAACTGTTACCCTGCGGTGAGTTTCCGTAAAACAGCACGCGTAGCAAGGGAACGTTAGTTGTTCTCCTTCATTTTGATAATAAAGTAACCGGGAATGAACCCCGTGAGCAAAATGCCCAGTGGATAGGCGAGGCGGGCGGACAAGTGTAAACACTCCGGCGCAATAAGAAAGTAAGTTGCACTTACCGCCGTCATGAAAATTGCCGGGCGAGCACGTCTTAAAATAGACCCGTAAAAAGAACGGGTCTTTAGGGTTGGTTGCAATCTTGCACTTTAAGCCAACGGTGTGTAAAAGTTTAGAAGTTACATTCTAAACTTTCTCCGATCTATTCGATACGGGCCTCCACTATGTCCTTAAGTACTTGCGTAATACGCAACCCACCGTTGGGAAAATCTTGTCGTACTTTAGTTCTCGCTGCGCTCAAATCGAAATTATTCAGAGCAATAATTTTATCTTCAGAATTCAAAATAGGTCCGCCGCTATTTCCGTTCGTCATATCTGCATTATGATAGACAAAATGCTCGTTGAATGCTCCGATGGTCCCTTCTCCTACCCACAACGTTTCTAGCGGTTTATCACCGCCGCGCCCTACTACCCTAATATCTCTATCGTCAAACAAATCGTCATCGGACAGAACCGCCAGCTCCAGATAACCTGCCTGATCCCCTAACGGTGTATCCAAGTTAATAATACCGTAGTCCAGCATCATAAGTTGCTCATAGGGCAGCCCTCGGGTTAAATAATTCACTGGTACCCACTTTTTGGTGGATGACGCGGAGGGAATCTTTTCTTGGGGCAGATTTTGATCTTGGTCTTCTATTATAGATTCTTTCTCCAATCCCGTCGCATACACAGTAACTGTATCAAAATAACGTCCTTCGTCCACCAAACAATGTGCCGCAGTTAATACCGTCCTCGGACCAATCAAACTCCCTGAACAAAATTTCGCAGCAGTGCCATCTGCATCCCTCATTACAAGAACAACAGCTGCCCGTAGAGAACCTGAGGCAATACCGGTAATTTCCTGGCGGCTGTCATTCCCGGTAATATCGGGCCTGGCCCAAGCCAACAGGCCGAGCATACACAATACGAACGTTATCAAAAATTTCTTATTCATAGAATTTCCTCGCAAATAGATGCTTTATACTTTAAGTATAAGGGTAAACAGCAAAATATCAAGGGTACTTTGTAATACTTTTACGGCTGGCGCGTAATAAGTAGTGAGGACCCTAAAAGGAGGTATCCATGAAAGCCAATAAAACGTTGCTGTCCCTGGTTGTTAGTATGTTATTTGTGACCCCATCCAAGGGTAATTTAATATCATTCCACACACAACGGGGGCAACTCGCTATAAAAAGAGGGAGGTCTTTGCGGTACAAATTGGGCGGATGTAATCCCCGTAGCATTGAATTTGATACGGCAACAAGAAACATCGGAACATGCTTCCAAAATGCCGTCGTCTTTCGCGGCGTTATAGCCGGTGTAGGGGAGACTATACCCCCGACGCTCCGGATACGAAACGGAATCGCGTATTTGACGGACCAAGGCCACTTTTTTATTGGTATCTAAGCTGGCAAACGGAGGATTGGAAGCGAACACATCGCCCAACTTTTTCTGCAACTTTCGGCAAAGCTGTTCTTCCCGCTTGCGTTCCAGTTGGGGCCGTTCCCATTCTTTTTGATATCTATCTTTATCCCATTTTTCCAGGTATTCTTCCAAGCTGTGCGTAAATATTTCAAAATGACCCGGAGCAAAAATATCGTCTTCTTTAAACGAATCCCACCCCTGCATGCAGCGGGCAAAATGTTTGATTTCTTCTTGATTCTCGGGCGTGGGGGAAAAAGCCGCCAAAAAGAGATCCCCTACGCGGTGTGATAGCGCGCGCGGAATGGAAGTTTTGCTCAGGGTAGTGTATGGCTTGAAAAATCCGGACCGTTGTTCCAGTTTAATTATACAGTTGTTTTCGCTCCCCGGGTGCAGAGAGAAAAAAGCTTTGTATCCCGCACGATTGTTCCATAACTGATAAAAAAGGTCGTCGCTGTAAGCGCGTTTGTAGGAAGTGCAATCCCGCAAACTGGTGGCCAGTTTTTTGGTTATCGGAACATCAAAAAAACGATACCCTTTGTGAAGCTGGGCGGAGGTGTCCGGTGCGGTCCATTTCCAGGGGGCCACCAACCACAAAAGAACACCCAACGCGAGGATGATACCTACCTTTAATTTATGCGTGCGCAAAAATGATAATGCTTTTTTCATGTTTTTCGTCCTGTTTGAATATGGTTTTAGTCTACCAAAAAAAGGTAGTACCGTCAATTTGCGGCCATTTGAAAACGCTTTAAGTTTCGCTTTTATGAAATGCTTACAACCGTTCTACGCCTTCGGGCAAGCGGGATTGCATTTCTTTGCGGCGGTTATAAAATTCGCCGTCGGCAAAGAAGGTGCCGTCTCCGTTGGCGTGGAGTACGCGGCGCTCTTTTTTAAGCGTGTTTTCCCACAGTTGCACGCCTTTTAGCACCAGTATTCCGTGGGGCTCTATGTAATCTATGAGTTTACATTCCACGGCGGCCAAACAATCGGTCAAAATGGGGGATTTTACTTTGGCCGGGGTTTGTTTTTTGAGATGAAATTTTTTGAATTTGTCGCACTCGGACGCGTGCACCGTGCCGATACCGACCACCTTATCGAGCATATCCGCCGCGGGCACGCACAGCGTGCATTGTTTGGTGCGAAGGATTGTGTCAAAGGATTCGTTCCACCCGCCCGTGCAAATGGCAAAGCGCGGCGTAAAGTCAAGCACCATCTGCCAGGAAATCGTCATTACGTTGTCTTCCTTTTTGTCATGCGTGGTGACGAGCAACACGGCGCCGGACTCCAAATACGTAAATGCTTTTTCCAAATTTCCTTTTCGCATGAGGCCCCCTTTTTAATAGGAGAGTTTCGCGGCTAAATGCTTGACAATTTCCCGGTTGACGGCAGGTGCGTCTTGTGTGAAATTGTGGTCAAACCCGTGTAAGGTTTCCAACCATACACTGTCGTAAATTTGGCTAAATTCCACACCGTAACGGTACGGAACAAGTTGGTCATCTTGGCTATGCACCACCAACACCGGGCCCGTGTACCGTTGGGCGGTTTCATAAATTTTTACGCGGGGCGTTGTCGTCAAAAACGCGCGGCCCACCTTGAGCCCGTTGGGTAAAGTGATATATCGGGGCACATTTTTTGTGTTGTAGCGCACGCCGAATAAATTGCCTTTGGCTGTATCTTCCGTGAGTTCCGGCGCCGGAGACATCAGCACAAGGGCTTTAATTTTATCCGCCCCTAATTCGCCGGCCAACATAGCCACCACCACGGCGCCCATGGAGTGCCCCGCCATAGAAATAGATTGGACATTGGGCAATTTGGCAGCGTACGCATACACGCGGCGTGCGTCTTCCAGTTCGTTGGGGATCGTCATATCCAAGAACGACCCCTCACTAGCCCCGTGACCGTTAAAATCAAAAAGAAGCGTGCCGATGCCGCGCGCGTTGAGTTGCTGGGAAAGATTGGTAAGTAAATCCATTTCTTTATTTGCGTTGAACCCGTGCGCGATGATTACAAGCGGATAGGCCTTTTTGTTTTTTGGCGTGTGCAGGACGGCAGACAATTTGCCGTGGTCGCCCTGCAGGGTAAAATCTTTACGGACGGGCTGGCTGGCGCATGCGGCGAGCAGCGTTAACGAAACACATAATAAAAGTAGTTTTTTCATAGTTCTATTGTAACATTTTGACAGAGCAAAAAACCCCGCGTTTGCGGGGCTTTTTGTGTATTTTAAAACGGCGGTTTATTTGCGTTTGCGGGGAGAAACTTTAGGTTGCGGTTTGGTTGCGCCCGCTTTTTTATTTCTGGCGGCTTCTTTTTTGCGCCCTTTATAGTTTTCACTTGTTTTGGTACCCGTTGTGGCAGTGGCAGCAGTAGCGGCTACGGATGCTTTGCTGCTTCTGACCGCAGCTTTTGTGGCCATCCGAGTAGTTGTAGCGGTTGCGGCGGTTACCGTAACTCTTCGGATAGTCGTTGGTGCCACTTTGTTTGCCGCCTTCTTGCTATACTTGGCGATTTTTTTCAACGAACTTACCTGCTTTTTTGCCCAACGGCTTGTTTCGTATATGGAGCAGAGGGCTTCAGATAAAGAGGCAAAAGAGAGGAACGCGGAGGCAAGGAAAATTGCCATATCGGCGTATTCACTCATCTCCTTTATTTTGCGGATTTTTTTATAACGCGCTTGCGTATCTACATACCCCTTTGAAGTAGGCGATAGGCGCGGGAAGGTTCCCTTCTTTGTCAGGGAGTCCCCGTAGGCCATTGCAATATTAAAGATGCGCAGATACGTGCCCGCATTGATATCCCAAAATCCTTTGGCAAAAATGTATTTTATTAGTTGCATTGCACCATCAAGATTGGGGGTTACGGACCACGGTTTATTGGCCTCAACGGCACCCTTCATAATCCCTACTATCACCGGCCAATGCCCGTTATGAAGTGTGAGTTTGGGGGCATCAATGGTGGCAACCGCGGGGGCGGCACCGCCCGTTGTAATCCAATGCTGGCGGGGGGAGACGGACGGGTGTTTCTTGTTTCTGTATTCTACGTAGGAAATGGCAAACTTCATAATTTTTTTGGCTAATTTTTGGGCGTGTTTATTGCCGTCTGCCGCCTCGCGGCCGATAAGGTATCCGATCTCCTCAAACACGTTGTTGTGGGGGTATTGAAACGCCGGGTTGTTGTAAGGATGTTTAAATCCTTGTTTCCTTGCCTCCGATTCGTCCAAATAAGAAAACTGCATATTTGAATTGTTGTGATAGCGTGTGGACATGGCGTATCCTACCGAGTTGAATCTAATTCCCAAATCGGCGATTCCTTCCACCGTCAGCAAACCGAGCACATCGAGCAGACCGTTGGGCAACGAGGTTCTTGTCACAAATTTCTCAATCTCATCCCAAGCGGCGGGGGTATCCAGTACACTCAGGGCAATTATCGTCCCTTTAACGACAAGTCCCCCATCATTGGAATTCCATTTTTTCTTCAAAATTTTGCTGGCGATTTTGCACGCTTCTTCCTGTGCGGTGTCATTTTGTTGGGTTGCCAAAAAAGCAAGGCCTAACAGGGCAATCATCTCTTCGTGACAGGTATTTTTCCCTTCATTTCCGCATGTAGAGGGATAGGCGGCCCCTCTAAAATAGTTGCTTAAAGCTTTCAGGTTTGGATCGTAATAAACGCCCCACTGGGACACTAATTCCAATACGTCAGGTGCCGTCTCGCGAACAGGGAAAGGGTCTGTTTTGACGGTATAAATTTTGTCGCTTCCCAAAACTTTCGTATGTTTATGGTCGTAATATAACCACAAATTTTGAGATTTGGATACCGCGGCATGCACAGCCCCTTGCGCAAACGCTACAGCTTGGAGGCATACTTTATCTTGGGTCTCAAATTTGTTGGTAGGGATGCACACCGTTGCTTGCATCGGATTTTCTGCCTGAAGGGCCGGTTTTAAAAGATTTAGTACACACGCTATTCCTCCCGTATCGCAATTAGCTTGTGCCAATTCCTCCCCTCTTTCCACCCAATAAGCCATGCTTTGCTCTCTGGCTGCGTTTTCCACACTCCGGCGTATTTGAGTGTTTTTTTGCTTCGTTGGCTTGGCAGCATAAAGGGCCGAACATTGGTTCGCCAGAAGAGCAAAGATAATAGATAAAGAAATCCATTTCTTCATATTCAAGAGCATCATAGGTGCTTCCTGTACATGGTAAATATTCTTTGTACTACTAATAGTATACGGAGATAAGAAGAGAAAAAACAGGGTCTTTAGTCCCAGACGCGACGGTAAATAGGGCCCAGATAAAAATAGGACCTATTTTAGGGCCGGGACTGTGATTTTTGCTACACTGTATGTAATACGGAGGAATTATGAAAGATTTAACGCTGTTAACGAAAAATCTCCGCATTGCGGAGATTTTTCATACCCTGCTAATCATCAGAATTTATGATACTCTGGATGATCTTCCATAAATTTTCGTTTCCATTCCTCGTGTTCTTTTTCTGCCTCCTTTCTGCTATCTTCTTCCAACTTCAACCATTGTTCTAACGCCTTTTCGCGTTCCTTTTCGAGTTCCAGCAATTCTTTTTTCTGCTGTTCACTGATGACACCTTTCCCATTTTGATATCGGTTTCTCTCTCCGCAAAAACCATTCCACCCGTCCGTAACGCGAGAACTTGGGTATGCTGTCCATGCATCAATCAAATTAACCAGTCCCTCCGCATCGTCACAAGTAAGAACAAGAGGTTCAAGACCGTACATTACGGAGTTTTTAGGCATATCAACAGACCTGTATGTTGTCGAATTATTTTCCCTTGGATCATGATTTATTAAACCTTGATCTTTCAGTATCTGATCCAAAAGAGAACTACCGGTTGTCAATTTTGGTTCTTGATAATAATACACATATAGATCTCCCAATCCCAGGATGTGCCCTAGCTCATGCATATAGGTACCAAATAGCGTGTTTTTGCTGACGACCATCATGGACGTGCCCCCTGTTATACTGGCACACGCGGCCGCATTTTCGTTGCTGCATATATCGTGCACCCCTTCTTCCGTCCGAAGTACCAGTACGTACAGGTCAACTTGCTCGGGTTGACTTGCTCTCTCTTCGGATACAAACTTTATCTTCACTCCCGAATGCAAAAAAGGCAATATATCCGCGAATTCTTCGGTGCGGTTGGGGGTCGGTTCCTCTCGGGTGGCCGGAGCATACTTCGGATCTATCCATTTCACCGGATAGAAAAGCCAAATTTTCAATCCTTCTCTTATAAAGTTCTGGGCTTGCTTGATTTTCGAAAGAGATACACCCTTTTCTCTTACCACTGCTACCCGAATCGTTTTCCCCTCCATAATCCGCGGCAACACAAGCCCCCTATCATATTTTTTGGCAATTAGGGTCGGAGATCCCGCAACAGGTTCCGCTGATGTATTGGGTTCATCGGTAGAAGGAAGTCCTACTTTCAGTCCGGCCCAGGGATCCTCTGCCATGATGAGCAGGGACGCACATAATAAAAAACAAATCAAAGCATATTTTTTCATATTTTCTCCTTAAATGAAAACCCGGGAAAAGCCATATTTTCCCTTGTTATTATATAATAATGGTTTTTTTGAAAAATTCAAGGATATTAAAGTAGGCCCAAAAACCGCCCCCTCACAAACGGGAGTGTGATTTTTGCTACACTATACGTAACACGGAGGAATTATGAAAGATTTAACATTAGAAAAAACAATACACATTCGCTATTCGGACAGCGACTGCAACAACCGTTTAAAACCGTTTTCTTTGCTCAACTTTTTCCAAGATTTAGCGGCAGAAAGTGCCGAAAAATTGGGCTTTGGCTATTCGGTTATTTACCCGCAAAAATTGATGTGGGTACTTTTGAAATACCGTATTGAATTTACCGATTATCCCGTCCACGGCAAACCGCTGACGATTAAAACCGAACCGCGCGGCTACAACCGTTTGTTTGCGTACCGTCAGTTTGAAATATACGCAGACGGTAAACTATGTGGCCGTGCGTTTAGCGTGTGGGCGCTTGTGAACGCCGAAACAATGGAGATCGCGCATGTGGAAAAAGTAATCGGCGGGAATGAAAATATGCCTAAATTTGCCCCGCGGGAGGGAGACCTCAAGTTCGGTAAAATCGCCCCGCTGTCGCAAACCGACTACGAAGAAACATTTAAAGTGCGCTACAACGATATTGATGTCAACATGCATGCCAACAACGGCAATTATATTGTGTGGGCGCTCGAGCCGCTGCCTTACGAATGGAAACACGAAAAGAAACTCAAAAATATAGACATCGTGTTTAAAAAAGAAATCAAATGCGGCGAATCCCTTATTAGTAAAGTGCAAAAGGTAGACGAACACACCACGTTGCACGCGGTCGTGCACGCACAAACGCAGGAAGATTTGTGTTTGATTAAATGCGAATGGGCGTAAAATTTTCATGAACACAAAAGCATGGGTATACATCCACGGCAAGAGCGGTAGTGCGGACGAGGCCGGCCACTATAAAACTCTTTTGCCCGATTACCAGGTTGTCGGGTTGGACTACCGGGGCACTACACCGTGGGAAACAAAAGACGAATTTTTGCAGTTTTTCCGTTCTCTTGCCAAGCAATACGCAAGCGTGAGCATTATTGCAAACAGTATTGGAGCGTATTTTGCCATGAACGCCCTAGCGGATGAGAAAATCGAGCGCGCTTTTTTTATTTCGCCCATTGTGGATATGGTGGGCCTGATTGCCAATATGATGGCGGCCCTGCACGTTACGCCCGAGGAACTGGAAAGGAAAGGGGAAATTCAAACCCCGTTTGGGGAAACGCTTTCCTGGCAATATTTTTTATACGCCAAAGAACATCCTACTAAATGGGATGTTCCTACGCATATTTTGTACGGCGGGAAAGATACGCTTACCTCTTTAGGAGCAATTACTGCTTTTGCCAAGCGTGTGGACGCCACGCTTACGGTGATGAAAAACGGCGGACATTGGTTTCATACCGATGAACAAATGAAATTCCTGGACTGTTGGTTCCAACAATATTTATAATACATATCACTTTTTCGACTCACTGGGTTTTTATAAGTCAAAATCTGTCACTGCGAACCTATTAGTAACAAGTATTGTAGCGATCATATATCAAATTCCGAGATTGACCAAATAGTGAAGGATATGGAAAATTGCGGTATGTCGAAACTATTAAAAAAATACGGAATTGAAGTAAACGCAGTAGCAAAAGAAACTTGGGAAGGTTGCGATTAAGTGAGTATCTTTCATTAAAGATATATTTTAAATCCCCCGGGAGCCCGGGGGATTTTTTAATACATAAAACTAAAATTTATGCATTAGAAGAACAATCTGTACAAGAATAAGATTACAACGATAAGTCCGATCCAGTAAATAATAGTTCTCATAATTCGCTCCTTAATGTTGGTAAGCAACTTTTAGAGAGGTTCGTGTGGAATCTAAAATATCACTTACAATTTCATTATACATAAAACGTACCATATTGCAAGCCCCTCTGTTTAAAATTTTTGTTATCATTTTTTGCGCAACTGCTATAATGAAAAAAGGAGGGGGTATGAACGGTATTATTAAAGCTATAAAAGAGCGGCGCAGTATCCGCAAATTTAAAACACAAATCCCGCGCAAAGAAGATTTAATGCAAATCATCGAGGCCGGGCTCTACGCGGCCAACGGCCGCGGCAAACAGGCGGCCATAGTGCTGGCTATTACCAACAAACAAATGCGTGAAAAATTGGTTAAGGCAAACTGCAAAATCGGCGGGTGGCCCGACGGGTTTGACCCTTTTTACGGGGCGCCGGTTATCTTGGTAGTGCTGGGCGACAAAACATGCCACACGCAACTCTATGACGGCAGTTTAATGATGGGGAATATGATGCTGGCGGCCCATTCGTTGGGGCTGGGCAGTATTTGGATTCAGCGCTCCAAAGAAGAATTTGAACAGGACGAGTGGAAAATACTGTTGGCCGGTTTGGGCGTACAGTGCGAATGGGAAGGAATCGGCCACTGTGCCGTGGGTTATACGGAGGGGGATGTTCCCGCCCCCGCGCCGCGCAAAGATAACCGCGTGTTTTGGATTGAATAATTTGTACCGGACTTATAAAACGCCCCGCCGCGGCGGGGCGTTTAATTTTCTACAATGTACGTATGACTGAACTAAACGTGATTCAAGGGGATATCACAAAACTGAAGGTGGATGCAATCGTAAATGCGGCCAATCACACGTTGCTGGGCGGCGGGGGCGTGGACGGCGCCATACACCGCGCTGCGGGGCCGGAGCTTTTAAAAGAATGTCGCACGCTGGGCGGTTGCCAAACGGGCGAGGCCAAAATAACCGCTGCTTACAATTTGCCTTGTAAATACGTTATTCATACGGTAGGGCCGGTATGGTACGGCGGGCATCATCACGAAGAAGAAAACCTGCACAACTGTTATGTGAATTCCGTTAAATTGGCGGACGTGCATAATTGCCGAAGTGTGGCGTTCCCGTGCATTTCCACGGGCGTGTATCACTTTCCCAAACAAGCGGCTGCGCAAATTGCGGTAGAGGCCGTGAAACAAACAGTACCCTCTTTACAATCGGTTAAAGAAATAATTTTTGTGTGCTTTGGCGAAGAAGATAAAAAAATATACGAAGCGTTGTTACGTGATTGTTAAGCACAATAATTACATCAAAAAACCCCGCAACCGCGGGGCTTTTTTAATGGAAAAATAATTTATTTCCCGGAGGGAATTTTGGGAGGGTAAATATTTTCCGGATCTTTTGCGTCCGAATAAATATATTCGCCGCCCGGTTCTCGTTGCTGTGCTTGCATGGTAACATGATTACTCATTACTCCCTCCATTCTTTCATCATCAGGGGACAATACAAACGTGACTTTGCGCTTCCAGCCAACGGGATTGCCATTTTTGTCCCATACAAAGCGTTGTTGTTCAATTGCTTGGCTTGATCTGTTTAACAAGCACTCAGCCGTGACCGGCCATCTTTGTGCAATAGCTTCTTTGCTTTGATCGCTTGATGGTAGCATTTGCCGGGTTACATATTCGGAACGTTCAAAAGACTGGTTGGGGAAAGGATGCCCGGGGAAATAGGAGATTTCTTTCCCCCAGGAACCAAACACGTAACTGTGCGCTTTCCCGTCATTTTCGGTTGTTTGAAGGTAAAGTCGCCAGACCCATGTTTGATCCTTTTCTTTAAACCAAAATTCCGGTTCCGCGTCCGTAATGCGGAAAGAGGAATCCAAACTGTGTTTGAATTTTGCCCATTCCTCACATTTGGGCCATTTCCGGCATATTTGTTTAACGTATTTGTTATCGTAAACAACGATTTTTTGTTTCTTGGCTTTGCTTTTTTTAGCGGCGCGTTGAATGCGGAGGGGATCTTGTTGCATTTTGCTTGGATTTACGATAGGGGCGGTAAAGCGGTTTAGATACGTTTTATCGGCTTTTTTCTGCGCATAAGATGGTAAAGATGTCGTGGCTAACATCACAACTATGGTCCACATTGCTAATTTTTTCACAAGAATCCGCCTCCCTATTTTGTAGTTCTTTTGCTGCATGGAAATGCCATGACACTAATAGTATAAGGAAAACGAGAAGAAATTCAAGGGGGGATAATTTTTTCAGGGGAGCATTTTAAGCAAAATCTCTCATTTAATAAAACAAATATACTGTTACTTTAAGAAAAAAGTCGATTTTTGGGGTTTTAAAAGATTAGCTTTTTAAATTTTTAAGTGCGTCTGGATTATTTTTGATAATCTTTCCGACCGTCGGGCATGTTGGCAGTTGCGCGCAATCGCCGCAGGTGTTTACGCCTTTCTTCAAGGCGCATTGGCGGACGGCACAGAGTTTAGCGCAAAATACGGTTTTCACGCCGTTGGCGCGGCACCCTTCGCAACGGATATCTTCGGGCAAAATAGTGATGTGGTTTAACTCACTCCACCGTTTAGCTGTTTTTTCGCGCAAGGATTGATCATTGTGAACAGTGGCCAAATAAGCATCACATTTTTCACAATCAAGCCCGCAATACGCAATCCGTTTTTTCATACAATCAGAAACGTTTGTTCACGCGCAGTTGAAAAGACATATAACTTAAACGGCGGTTGCCCACCCCTTTTACGGCGGAGGGAGCGTCGCGGGTTAAGCGGTCTGTGTCCACGCTAAACGCATTGTAGCGCGCTTCCAACCCCATGGACCAATCGCTCCCGCGGCCGAAGTCAAATTCAAAGCCGGCGCCCGCAAACCAACCCAACGAAGTATCGGTGGCGCGGTTTTCGTATTGTGTGCCGCCTTTATCAATGTGCAAGTGTTGGTGAGAGGTTGTAATCCCGATTCCCACCGGCATATACAAACGGAACACACCGGACGGATTGGAAGTAAAACGGGCCGAAAAAAAAGTGTTAAAAAGGCGGGTTCTGTCGCTTACTTTATCGGAAGAGACAAACAAATCGCCCCCGTCAAAATCGCCGTACGATACGTCCGCCCCGATGCCTACTTTGTCCGTTACCAGATAGTAGTAAGACAGGCCGTATTCCGCCCCCAACGAACCCCAGTCCACGCGGCTATAATCGGAGTAAGATACCCCGGAATTTTCCAACTGAAACCCCAGTCCCAGTCGGGCGCCGATGAGCTGGTTGCCTTGCGCAAGTTGTGCAAAACCGGGCAAGCAAAAAAAGAATGCAGCAAGAGAGAAGATTAGTTTTTTCATAGTTACCTCGTTGTCGTAGCATGTAGGTTGTCTATTCTACATCAAAATTAAAATAGGTGTCTTTGTAGGGTTCGTCCTTGAGTGTAAAGTGCCACCATTCGGAATCGAGTGGTTTGAACCCGGCGTTGACCATCGCGTCGCGCAAGATTTTGCGATTGCGTTTTTGTTTTTTGGTAATTTTTTTGTAATCCGGGTGAGAACGTTCGCTAAACAAATCAAACGTACCGCCCATATCTACAAAAGAGCCGTCCTGCTTGACGATAGTTAAATCAATCGTACTGCCGCGCGTATGGCCGGATTTGGGCATAATATAATCCCCGGCGATTAAGTCATCCTTTTCAAGCTCCGGATAAAAACTTTTGTTGCCCGGGTCGTTAGGGTCGTTAATCCACTCTACAAAGTGGTCCACCGCTTTTTGCGGGCGGTACGAATCCCACACCAAAATACGGTACCCTTGCGCGCGCAAATCGGCCGCGGCCACGGCAAGCGCTTGTAATGCTTCTTTGGTCATATAGGCCACAGGGGCTTTGTAACCGCGAATTTTTGCGCCTGTAAAATTGTAGGGGGAATAATAACGCAGGTCAAAGACAGCATCATCTATGACGTTATATATTTTATCAAAGCCGCTTTTATCGGTAGAAATCGTATCCGCGGCGGCCGGAAGTATACTGCATACAAATAGCATCAACAGACAAGTTAGTTTTTTCATAGCCACCTCGTTCCTATTTTAGCATATCGCAAAACGAGGCGCGAGCGCCACCGAGAGGAAAATTATTTTTGTTTGGGCGTGTATACGATAGGGCGGTGCAGTTTGGCGCGGATACAAGCCATGTTGGCGGTAATGCCCGCATCATACGAAATACATTTGAGGAAAGCGTTGTTGTTTTTTTCAAGGAGGTCCTCTTCTTGTATCCCGTAGGTTTCAAAGTTGTCCATCAACCCTATAAACGCACCATACTTCAGATTGCTTTCTACAAAAACTTTCCCTCTTTTATATTCACTTGCCACTTCACTTATCTCAAACTGAAGGTGCTTGCCCGTTACGTAAGAAGAAAGAGGAAAATGATTCCACAGAAAGTAGTTGTCGTCCTTTTCTCCCCGTATATAATGCGCAAATTTTTCTATCCATCCCCGTTCCCAACTTTTCCCATATCTGCCTGTCAGTTGAAGTGATTCCTCTACGGTGGGATAATGATAAACTCTGTGGAGCGGGTGAAATTCCTCGTTGATGATTTTTTTAGGAAAAGAAATGGGCGCATCGGGAACAACATGGGCCAGATATTCACGCAGGTCCACAAACGCACCGTATCCGGCCGCCGAACGCACATTGATAAACCGTTGTAACGCGGGCCAATCCTCTAGGAGCAGTAACGCGTGAAGGGCGATATAATCGTTAAATAGTTGGCGATCGATAGGGGCACGCAGGGCCGCATCTACAATTGCATCCCCTGCCCCGGGTTGCCCTAACAAACTTAACCCGGTAAAAGCATACAATACTTCGGCCCATTTAATGTGTGAATCCGCTAAAGTATTAAGGTAATAATTGCCGCCTGAAAAATCGCCATATATGTTTCGGCCTTTTAAAAATTGTTTGTAAAACCGGTCCGCTTCTTCCACTTGTTCCGTGCGCAGGATAAAAGAAGAACTACCGGCCGGACGAAAAAATAAATTGGGAAGTGTTAAAAGATAAAATTCAAAAGCCCCTTTTGGGAACAGGGCATTTGTATTTGCTACGGCAGGGATGGGTTCAATAGGGCCCGGCGTGCCACGCTTCCCTTTTGGCCCGATAGAGAAGGGGATTGCTTTTTCCACATCACCCGCTTGGGAAAGTGCTTTTTTTACGTTGTTGGCAAGTGCCTCTGTATCGGAGGCAGGCATTGTGGGTTTTGCGAGGACAACTTTGCGCGCTTTTTTTGCGGTCGCTGCCATACTTTTAACGGCGTGTGGTTTGCGGGGCAACTTCTTCGGGCCCAGCCCTCCAAACGACGGCAATGCAATAACGCTGCACACCCATACGATCAGCAATTTTTTCACTTTTCACCTCTTAGTTCTTGAGGGATATATACGGTAGGGCGGTGCAGTTTGGCGCGGATACAAGCCATGTTGGCGGTAATGCCCGCATCATACGAAATGCATTGGAGAAAAAGGTTGTTGTTATTGCCGACCCGTTGGTGCGGTGTTACTGTCTTGTCTACGGTGTTTTCCTGAATAGAGTAAAAGAGAGATTTTTTTCCTTGTATATGTTCTGAAAAGCCGGTTATGTTGTACGTGCCTTCCAAATTACTCCATGCCAAGGCGGTTAAGCGCTGTCGGAAAGAAGGATAATGGTAACGGTAAATTCCAGCGGCGAGATCTTCGCCGATTAATTGTTTAGGGAAATAAACAGGGGTTTGAACGGTGCCTAAGTATGCTCTTAATTCCGGGAAGCCGCCATGACCGGAATTGGAGCGGACATTGATAAACCGCTGCAACGCGGGCCAATCTTCCAAGAGAAGCAAAGCGTGGACGGCGATATAATCGGTAATCAGGCGGTACTGTCTTGGGGCGAGTAAGGTAGCATCTACGATGGCATCTGCCGCTCCTTGCGTGCCCAACACACTCAAGCCGGTGAAAGCACGCAGTACTTCAGCCCATTTGATATGGGATTCTTGCAACGGGCAACGGCCGTTTGGCCCGCGTCCGTCGTAGTTTTCATATTCCCCGTAGATATTATCTCTCTTGAGAAAATCTTTATAAAACCGGTCTGCTTGTTCCACTTGTTCCAAGCGCATCACAAAAGGCGTGTCGGACGGTTGCAAAAACAAATTGGGAAGTGTTATGAAATAAAATTCAAATATTTTGTCATCGGCTGTTTTTATTTCCTCAAAAAGCGCATCCGTTTTTTGAAGAGCAAACGCTTGCGTGGGAATAAACGACAGTTCCAACCTGCGGGTAAGCGCATCCACTGAGGGGATTTCTTGTATGTTTGGAACTTGAATCGGCGCAATAGGGATAGACACGCCTTGCGTGACGGCGCGCGTAATGGATTTTCGTAAAGAGTTGGTAAGGGACTCCGGTATTTGCGGAAGGACGCCGTCTCCTATTTTCGGAGCGGTCGGAGAGACCTTCGGCCCCGTATGTGAAATTTGCCCGGCTCTATACACTGCCTTTCGGGCGGCATCCGCGGCCAGTTGAGCAGCGGACATGGGTTTGCGGGGCAACTTCTTCGGGCCCAGCCCTCCAAACGACGGCAATGCAACCGTTACCGAAAGTGCGATTAGCAGTAGTGCAAATAATTTTTTCACAAAAATTCTCTCAACTTTTAACATTCCGTATATATGCATTGTATCGTTTTGTGGTTTTTACCCACAAGGGTCTTTAGACCTAGGCGGGAACTGGGCCTTTACGGCTAAAATTGTGGAATTTTGCTTTATTTTTAATAAGAATTTTAAAAAATCCCCCGCGTTTTGGGCGGGGGGAGGAGAAGAACGTCTTTACTTATGAAACAACTTAAATACAATCTTGGTATGTGTCTTTATGGTCTTTTGTAGTAATGTAAACGATAACACCGTTTTGCTCCAACAATTCTACACGCGGGCTGTGGCGGACCAGGTCCACGGCCCCTGTTTTTTGTTCAGGCGTATAATTGGGGCAAAGATACTCTACAACCTGAGCAATCGGTTGACCGTGTTTTTTCATTTCGTCACGCAACACGGTAATGAAATGAATGTTTTTATGGCCGGCGGCTTCATAAAAAGCATCCCCGACTATGGGTTGTTTTTTATCGCGGTAGAGCTGATTGGGGTCCGCTTTGGTTTGGAGTAAAGCCGGGATTACTTTTTGCAAGGCGGCGCGGTCCCGGATGTAGGTAGCTACTTTTACAAACGGCGGCATTTGGGGATCCGCCCCGGGGCGCATTTTTTTAAAACTTAGCAACAATGCCGCGGTATCGGCTTTTTTGTTTTCAATGGCAACGTCAAACAAATTTCCGCCGCTGTTTTCGCACTGTACTTTTAATAAAGAAGGATCCTTCGCTATCATATATTTGACCAGCGCATTGTGCCCGTTTGATGCTGCCACACAAATAGGATAAACGGGTTGCGGGCTGTTGATCTTTTCCCGTAAAAATATAATCCACGAGTTGTGTTCCACCAGGTTTTGTACCGTTTTTAGATCTCCGGCCCAAACCGCACGTACAAATTTCTTTTTAAGTTGTTGTGTGCGGGTGGAGCTGAGGATTGCAAGCGGTTGCGGCTGAAACTTCTTTTGGGAAAGGGATTGGCCCATCACCGGCATGTAAGCGGCCGATAAGAGGTACAGTGCCAAAAGTATACCCATGGAACGTTTCATCAGATTGTTTTTGTTTTGTGTGTTCATACGTTTTCCTCTAACGATTTGTTGATAACTATTCGCACCCCACGTTACCCACGTAAGCTTTTACGTTCGTTTTAACATTATAGGCGCGCAGTAATTTTGCTTGGGGGGAATCGTATAAGTTCTGTTTATCTTTATTTACACTCACGGAGCCGGGACAATAAGACACTCTCAATTCCGCAACCGGTTGTTGCCCGCGTTTTTTTAGTTCGTCACGCAACGTGGTGATGAAAGAAGTATGGTTGTTATTAGCGGCGTGAAAGAATCCGTCTCCTTCTCTGCCACCCTGATGGGTAATAAACACATCATTGGCATGTACCCCTTTATTCAATAACATCGAGATGAGTTTCTTTAACTGGGTATCATTTTTGATAAACATAGCCACTTGTACAAACGGCGGCGTATCAAAAATCCGTTTCAACGACTGGGGATCTACATCCGAGTTGAGCAACATGATAGCCGTATCACCGTTCCCGTTTTCAACGGCAGCGTCCCACAAATTCCCGTAGCTGTTTTCACAGTTTACGTTCTTCAACGAGGGGGCAACCTGTAACATATACTTGGTTAAAGAGGTGTATCCCTTCGCGGCGGCTATGCAAACCGGATAGGTGTTGACCGTTCCCAGCGTGTTGGTTGTTGTGTTCATTTTGATTCTTAAAAGCGATAGGTGCAAAGCATTTTTTCCCAGGATTTCTTTTACCTTTTCAATGTCGCCTTTATAGACCGCACGCATGAAAGCCGGCTTGTCTTTGTTAATATTGGTTTCAAGTGCAGCAACCGGCTTCGGCTGATACTTTTGACTTGCCGGGGTAGTATTCTTCAGTTGGCCCATCACCGGCAATGTGCAAAGTGCCGAGAGGATACAGAGAGCCAATACCTTGCTTGTGTTGCGTTTCATAAGTTTCTCCTTGTTTTTGTGTTCCTACTTTTTCCTTCCTCAATAGAATAGGAAAAGAACCCTGAAAAAAACAGGGCCCTTTGGCCCAGAAATACGT
>JAEEGL014029259.1_pt1 | contig 18849 bp, 13 predicted proteins | sample 9134231 | NCBI WGS metagenome assembly JAEEGL01 (sample SAMN16246548, study PRJNA631951) | gut metagenome | biome: gut microbiome; feature: rumen; material: fiber-attached | host: Bos | place: Iran: Karaj | collected 2018-10 | reverse complement strand
TTAAGTGATAGGATATTTATATGTCCAAAATGTGGACTTAAAATAAATAGAGATTATAATGCGGCAATAAATATAAAAAAATATGTCCTTGAACACAAGGACATAGATTAAATAAATAAAACAAATACGTATACGTTCGTGTGGAATTAACGCCTTTGGAGAGTTAATACCAACTAGAAATATAGCTATAAATGTTATATAATAGGGCTCGAAGAGAAAGGAATCAAACAGAAATTCTATAGTATTATAGAGTTTTATAGGTTTTGAAGAACGGAGAATTATGAAATTTAAATATTTAATTATAGGCGTTTCAATCGCTATATTAGCTATAATTTCATATTTTATTTTTGATGGTGTAATAGCATCAGTTTCATTAATTTTATTAATGATTACATCAGTCTTTTTCTTTATGCTAGAATATTATGAATTTGAAAAAAAGCCTAAAGATTATAAAGAAACAGTATTATGCTATATCATAAAAGATGATGAAGTATTAATGCTAAAGAAAAAAGATATAAAGGATGATATGAATTCTAATAAGTGGCTTGGAGTTGGTGGTCATATAGAAGAAGGAGAACATCCTGATGATGCAATCTTAAGAGAAACAAAAGAAGAAACAGGCTTAACATTAACATCATATGATCAATTAGGAATAATTAAATTTTATATGGATGGTAAATATTCAGAAAAAATTTATGTTTATGTTGGTTATGAAGTCAAAGGTGAATTACTTCCTTGTGATGAAGGAACATTACAATTTTTTAAAAAAGAAGAAATATTAAATCTTCCTCTATGGGAAGGAGATAAAATATTCTTAAAGCCATTATTAGATAATAAAAAATTTAAATGTAATTTGTATTATAATGGTGAAAAATTAACAAATTATAAGATAAAATAAGAAAATTCTCTACAAAATGTAGAGCTTTTTTATTTTATACACAAATTTAAATTATGATGTGTAATACACTTAATGTCATAAAATTTACAAAAAATATCACTAATGGTAAAATATTTTTAGATAGTACATTTTTATAATTTTATATTTTATACCTTTTATTTCTTAAATTATAAAAATTTAAGGATGTATTTATTATCATATTATAGAAGGGAGAATTGATAATATGAGAAATAAAAATAAATTATTTAGGGGATTAATTACAATATTTATGCTATCTATTGTAGCATTTTTTGTATTTGGATTATTTGGACCAAAAATAAAAACATATGCAAAGACATATGATTCTGGAGAAGTGACATTGTCTAGCTTAAATGTTGGTGATTCAATCCAAAAAGGAGCATCGATAACTGGTCCGGATGCGGAATGGTTGGTTCTTATTGATACAGATAATCAGTATGATAGTAGTGTGAAAACGATAGATCCAACTGTTGATTATTATCCTGATAGTTTTGATGCGGATAGAAATTATACAGTTGTTATGAAGTATACGGATACAAGCCCTAATAAATTGTATTTAACTAAACATGTTGGTGTTGAAAAAACATTAGCAGTTGGTACAGAGTGGTATTTTGGAGATATCTTTGTTATATCAGGAGGCAGTAAATATCTAACTGTTAGTACTCCATCTTCTTATGCACCTAAAGTAAGCGTTAGTGTTGGAAAATATGTTGTTCCAAGATATTCTACTGCAACTAGTGGTTGGTACTTTTTATTAGATATGTTTGGTTCACAAGATTTTGGCGTTCCAGATAATAGAAGTGATAAGACTGTACCTGAAGGTGGATTTAGATGTAGCGGTGGATCTGGTACAGATACTGACCCATATACATTTGAAGTTATAGATAGGCCTGATTTCAGTAATGAAATACTTCAGGTAGGATCTAACTTTTATACAACCATGGAAGAGGCTGTTGCTGCATGTCCTGCTGATGGTACAGTTAAGTTATTAGCTGATATAGACCTAACTGGTGCTGGATTGATTGTACCTAATGGCAATATAACAATCGATTTAAATGGTCACACTTTAAGTAAAACTGGAACAAACGAAGATGGCTTTACAGTTGGTGGCATTAATCTTACTTTGCTAAGTAGTGCAACAGAACCGGGTAAATTTAATTGTTATATTTATTTTGGCTCAGGCTCTTGGAGGGTAACTCATGGAAATGTTTATATTACAGATACTTTCCAAGGATATCAAGAGCTTGTAGGATACAACATATATAAATTAGTTGAAGATAATAAAGCCTATGAAGTAGATGAAAATGATCCTATGTATGATTTAGGATATAGAACTCGAATTGGAGAAGCTCAATTGGAAGGCGATGGTTCAGAAAGTGATCCATATAAAATTACTTCAAAAAAGGACATGGAAAATTTCCGTGATATAGTCAATGGATTAAATGGTAAAGAAAAAAATAATTCTGCAAATGCAGTTTTAATGAATGATATAAATCTTAATGGTAATAACGATAATCAATGGAATCCAATCCTAGGCTATCGAGGAACATTTGATGGACAAGGTCATACAATTAGCGGATTATACATAAATAAAACTACAACTGATTATGGAGTTTATGTGGCTTTATTTGGTACTGTAACAGGTAGTGCATGTATTAAAAATCTTACTGTTAATGGTAGTGTTACATTAAACTTCAGTAGTTATAGCAGTAGAGATGTTGGTGCAGCCGGCTTGGTTGCTAAGCTTTCACAAGATGCATTTAGTGGTACAGTAATAATAGAGAATTGTACAAATAATGCAACAGTAAACAGTACTGATAAAGGTGATGCAGCCGGTATTCTTGCCTGGGGTAGTAAGGCTTATAGAATAAAGAATTGTGTTAATACTGCGGCAGTTAGAGGCGATATGGCTGGTGGTATTCTTGCAGAAACCGCTGCAACTCCTGGTGAAATAATATATTGCCACAATACTGGTACAATAACTGGAAAAAGTATTGGTGGTGTTGCTGGTGATTTTAGAGGTACTATTACACACTGTTATAATACAGGTAATGTAACAGGTTGGAATGAAGTTGCAGGACTTGTTGGATCAGCAGATAATATAACAATGACAAATTGTTATAACACTGGTGATATTGATGGTAGTACTGGTTCATATGGAAAAAATGGTGGAATTGTCGGATCTTCTAGTGGAACAAACACAATAAGCAATTGCTTTAATTATGGAAATATAACTGGAACATTAAAAACTGGTTCCTTAGTTGGAACAGCTAATGTAACTATTTCTAATTGTTATGCTCTTACTGGAACACATACAAATTTATTTGGTGAAGATGGCTTAACTAATGATGGCTCAAAATTCATTTCGGCTGATGAATTTAAATTAGATAATTCTTTTGTAAACTGGGATTTTGAAGAAGTTTGGGAAATGTCTTCAAAACATCCAGTATTATTACCATATGCTCCATATGCTGCGTTAGATACTACAACAAAGCCTAACATTTTGGTTCCTAATAATAAAGAAAAAGCAGAAGAAGGCGATGTGATTTCTGTTGATACAACTGCAAATCCTATTTCTGTTAAATGGTATTATGATGATGATAAAGACGGATTACCTGATGAACCAGAAAATCCAATTGATACAAATAATAAACATAAAATAAAATTCCCAGAAGATAGTGGTCATGTAATAATTGGTATAGTAGAACAAACTAAAAAATCTGATGGAACAGAATATCCAAAAGATGAGATTCCTACAGTCACTACTAATCCAGTTCAAGTTTCTGGTGAAATTATTCATATTCATAAAATAACTTATAAAGCTTCAGGTGATACAATCACAGCTACATGTTCAGCTAAAGATTGTCCTACACCAACTACTACATTAAAGTTATTGCCTCCATCATCTTTAACACTTGAAAATAAAGGTGATACATTAGTGGCTAGTTTCCAACAAGGTTATGATGAAGATATATTCAATAATCCTGTTATTTATTATTATTTAGATGGTAAATATGTTCAACAAATTGACACTAAAGGTCACTATATGGCAAAAGTTATATTTGGTGATGCTATTGCAATGATCGAGTTTGATGTTGATGCATTATTCCATGAACATGATGATATATTGTTTAATGCTTGGACATCTACTAATTCATTACCTTCTGAACCAGGTAATTATTATTTAGCTAATGATGTAACAGTTAGTGGAACTTGGAATGTTCCAACAGGAACAACTAACTTATGTCTTAATGGCCATGGAATAAAGAAAACAGGTTCAGGAAGTATGATGTCTATTAGTTCAGGTGCTACTTTGAAAATATATGATTGTGGAGATACTGAACATTATTTCGATTATCCATCAGGCGCAAAATATGCAACAAATATAAATGATACACCTGGTGCAAACAGAGTTAGTTTTAGTGGTGGATATATTACATCTACTGCTGATGCAAGTGCCATTTTAGTAAACGGTGGAACATTAGAATTACATAACGGTAATATTATTGGAAATCATTATACTCCATCTGGTAATAAAGGAGCAGCTATTCGTGTATATGATAGTGGTACATTTAAGATGTATGGTGGATCAATTTCATATAATTATGCTCAAAATACTGGTGCTGGAGTTCATGTTTCTAATGCAACGATGTATATGTATGATGGTTTAATTTCTCATAATTATACAGATTGGGCTGGTGGAAGTGCTATTGCAGCTCATAGAGGTGGAACAGTAGACACATATTTATATTTATATGGTGGCGTCATTGAAAATAATTATACAAAAAATACATATGGTGCGATTGATGTTAACACTGGAGATATGGATCATATTGTTATTCACGGTTCACCAGTTGTAAGAAATAACTGGAATGTAGATAGTTCAGATACAACTGAAAGAAATATTTCGATAAGAGCTGATCAAAGTACTCCAGCAATAATAGAATTTGATGGCACACTTGGAGCTGATGCATCATTTGGTGTTAGATTACATTATAGTAATGGATTTGGTCAATTCACAAGTGGCTGGTCAACTTATATGGGGGCTGAGAATTCTTCTAGATATATATGTAGTGAGGATAGTAACTTGTATATAAGTTTGATGAATGGTGAAGTAGCAGTAGTGCCTGACAAACAAATTGTTCAAGTTGGTGGTAATACATATTCTTCATTACAAATTGCATATGAAGAATGCTCTCCAGATGGAATAATAAAGCTATTGGAAGATATAGACTTAAGTCAAAAATACATTGATATAAATATTGCTAAGAATATAGTTATTGATTTAAATGGTAAAATTTTAAAATTTGGTGAAAATCAAATTGTTTTATCAGGAACATCTGTATTAACTATTGATAATAGCAAAATTCAAACAGGTGGTGTTAATGGTATAATTCCAAAACCTGCTACTACTGCTAAAGTTGTATTTAGTAATGCAAGAACTAACTATACAAAAGAAGAAATAGCTACATCTTCATATTTGGAACTTGCTGATGGATTTGCTGCATCAAATATTAATGAAGATGGTTCTGAAGATGCTAATGGATTTAAGACAATAATTCGTTCATCAATTCAAATTGCTGAAATAAATGGTGTAATTTATTCAGATTTCCAAAATGCTTATAAAGATTGGGAAGAAGGAGATGTAATTAAATTATTGGCAGACCTTGATTTATCTAATAAAGGAAAACCATGGTTTACTATTTCTAGAAATATTGTTATTGATTTAAATGGCTATATAATTAAATCTAATTTAGGTGCTATCTATATTAATGAAAATAATTGTGTTGAAATAATTAATAGCGTTGCTACAGCTGGCGGATTTAATGGTGGAATTATCCCTACTCAAAATAGTGTTAATTCAGAAAATGTATATTTTATTTTTGGAGCTGGGGTTCGTTTACCAATGGCTGCTGAAGATATCAATATGACTACAATGAACATATTTAGACTTCCTGAAGGCTATGTTGCTAAGAATATAAATAGCGATAAATCACCAGATGAAAATGGATTTGTATCAATCATTGCTAAATCCTACACTCCTCTTGATCCAGATGGTACTCCAACAGTTAATAAGCCAGATCATACACCTCTATATGTAGGTGAGGAAATAACTGTTTCAACCGATGCAACTCCAGTAGTGATTAAGTGGTATTATGTTGATGAAAACGGAAATCCAACAGGAGATCCTATTGGAGAAGAAACTACATATACTATTAAGAAACCTAACGATTTAGGCAAAAAGATAGTTGCTGTAATTACTCAAAATGAAGATGAAAAAGGTGATCCTTATGAAGAAGGTAAGGAACCTACACAAACAACTGATGTCTTCGAAGTATATAAACCAATTGATGATGAAGAAGAAGTTGAAATTAATACAACTAGAACAAATCCTATAAATGGAGATGAAATTTCTGTTACACCATCATTTACCCCTTCAACAGTAAAGTGGTATTATGATGATGATGAAGATGGAAAACCTGATTCAACTACTCCGATTGGTGAAGGTAATAAATATAAAGTAGTATGTCCAGATCCAAATGACGAAACACATGACGATACAGGTCATACAATTATTGCTGTAATTTCTCAAGATGTTGATGAAAACGGAAATCCTATTACAACAGAAATACCTACTATCACAACAAAGGGTGTAAAAATTTATACACCTCTTAATACTACAACTAAAACATCAATTAACACTCCAAATCATGATCCGTTATTAGAAGGTGATGAAATTAGTGTTGATTCTGATGCATCTGAAGTTACATTTGAATGGTTCTACACAGATGAAGATGGTAATCCAACAGGAGAGCCTATCGGTACTGAAAAGACTTATACAATTAAAAATCCTAATGATTTAGGAAAGAAGATTATTGCTGTAATTACTCAAAATAAGAAACCAGATGGTACTGATTATGCTGATGCTGAAAAGCCTAAACAATATTCAAATGTTGTTACAGTTTATAAGCCATTAGATACAGACCCTCTTAACAAGCCTGATGTTGAAGGCTTAGGTGAAAAGCCTAAGGCTGAAAATGGCGATGAATTAGAAGTCAAAGTTGATTATAATCCAGTAGAAATTAAATGGTATTATGATGATAATAATGATGGACAACCTGATGATCCTACAAAGCCATTAGGTACTGGTACTAAATACAAAGTTAAGAGTCCAGATCCAAGTGATGAAAATCATGATGATAAAGGTCATACAATTATTGCTGTAATTACTCAACCTACTAAACCAAATGGTGATCCTTATGAAGAAGGTAAAGCACCTACTCAATCATCAAAGCCAGTTGTTGTTAAGGGTGTAATTGGTGGATTTGTTCCATTAACTCCTGAACAAGAAATAACTGAGGAAACACCTGATCATACACCTCTTTATGTTGGTGATGAAATCACTGTTGATGTTTCTTCAAATCCTATAAAGGTTGAATGGTTCTATACAGATGAAGAAGGTAATCCAACAGGTAATCCTATTGGTGAAGGTACTAAATATACAGTTAAGCCAGATGATTTAGGAAAGAAGATTATTCCTGTTATCACTCAAAATAAGAATGAAGATGGTGATGATCTTCCTGAAGAAAATTGGGTAAATGTTAATGGTGATCCTATTGAAATTTATAAAGCATTTGATGAAGAAACTGATGTAACAACATCTTCTCCAGCTCGTATGCCACTTGAGGTTGGCGATGAAATTGAAGTTACAGTTGATGCTAACCCAGTAACTATTAAGTGGTATTATGATGATAATGAAGATGGTATTCCTGATAATTTAGATAATCCTTTAGGTGAAGGTAATAAATACACTGTTAAGGAAGAAGATAAGGAACATGCAATTGTTGCCGTAGTTACTCAAGATAAGAAGCCTGATGGTACTGATTATGCTGATGATGAAAAGCCAAGAAGAAATAATTCATTAATAGCAATTGATGGATATGAACATGTTCATAATTTCACATATGAAGATTTCGATAATCAAATCATGGCTAAGTGCACTGAACTATGTAACATTACTGAAGGCTTAGTATTAACACTTAAAGCTCCATCTGATTTAGGATATGATGGTAAAGCTAAGGTTATTACATTTGAAGAAGGCTACAGTAGAGTAGCATTCGACAATATCGTTGTTAAATATTACAAGAATGATGCAGAAGTTGAAGCTGCAATTGAACTTGGTGCTTATGTTGCAAAGGTTACATTCGGTGATGCAACAGCTGAAATTGAATTTGTAATTGTAAAAGGTACTCCAGTTGTTAATTTACCAAAAGGATTAACATTAGAAGTTGGTCAAAAACTAAAGGATGTAACATTACCTTCTGGCTTTGCTTGGGAAAATTCTGAACAAGTTGTTAATTCAACAGGAACTCAAAAGTTTACTGCTACATTTACTCCAACTGATGAAGATCATTATAATGACGTAACAGTTGAAATTGAAGTTACACCAACTTGGAACATTGAACCTACTGATGTAGAAAATGTTGAAGTTGAAATTAAGAATCCTGATGGTGTTGCTTTAGATGATAAGGTTTCTGTTAAGGTTGAAGTTAAGACTAATGTTAAGGCAACAGCTGAAAAGAAGACTTATAACAACATTGAAAAAGATTATGTTGAAAATGGTAAAGAAATTACATTTGTTTACAGCGTTAAATTAGTTAGAACTGTTGTTAAGGATGGTGTTGAAGTTCAAGAAGAAATTCAACCATCAGATATTAAAGAAGGAACTGTTATTGTAGTTACAATGAATGTTCCTGAAGCATTAAAGGGTCAAGCATTTAGAGTATTACATATTCATAATAATCAAGATATTAACTATGTTGATTATAAATTAAGCGAAGATGGTAACACTATTACTGTTGAAGTTAATAGATTATCTGAATTTGCCTTTGTATCAACAAAAGCTGATCATGGATTCTGTGTAGGATATGTAGTATTAATATTTGCTATAATAGCTGTTATTTGGTTAATAGTATATGTACTTGCATATTATGGATTAGTTGATAAATTAGCTGATTTATTTGAAGCTAAATTAGATTTAATTGGTTTAATTAGCTTATGTGCAGCAGCTGCTATCTTCTTATTCGCATTAATCGCATTAATTTTACATGTTTGTCCTGTTACTATAGTTTCATTCATACTTACATTTATAGTTTGTGCTATATTCTTAGTATTATTCTTGTTAAAGAAATTTAAAAAGAATAAAAAATCAATTAAAGCACAAAGAAAAGCTAATGCTAAAAAAGAAATTAAAGAAGAAGTAAAAGAAGAAGCTTTAGTTGAAGAGCCTCAAGAAGAATCTTTAGAACCTGAAGAAACTAAGGATGAACCTCAAGAAGAGGTAAAGGAAGAACAAGAAGTAAAAGAAGAAGCTTCAAATGAAAATTCAGATGATGAAGAAGAATTTGAAGATGAAGAAGAGAATGCTGTTGTAAGTGATAATCAAGGACATTTCTTCAAGCTAATGTATAATAAATCATTTACAGCTAAATTAATTCAAACTGATGATGATATTAAAAATTATTATCAGGAATTAAAGAATTATATCTTATCTTATAAAGGCACTGTAAGCCGTATGAGCTGGGGTAATGATTCTATTAATAAAGGACGCAATAATTTATTAAAATTCAGCTTCAAACGTAAAAATTTATATCTATATTTAGCATTAAATGCTGATGAATATGCTGATTCTAAATATAGATTAACTAAGGTTGAAACTAAAAAATATCAAAGCGTACCTTCATTATATGCAGTAAGAAATGATAGAAACTTACAATATGCAAAAGAATTAATTGATATAATATGCCAAAAGCTAGAATTAGAAAAAGGCGATGCTAAAGCTGATAATTATGTATTACCTTATGAAGATACAAAGGCTTTATTAGAAAAAGGTTTAATTAAGGAAGTTAAGAAGGCTTTATCTGATAAAAAAGAAATTAAAGTAAAAACTAGAAAAGAAGTATCTGAATCTGAAGTAAATTCATTAATGTCTAATGAAACAGCAAATTTCTTAATCGTTGATGAAAGAAAAGGACCTCGTTCAGGTAAAAAAGGTATTGTAAATATAGCTGATCTAGAAAGATGCTTTAATGATGGTGATACAGTTAATGTTGAAGCATTAAAAGAAAAGAAATTAATTCCAAGCAATATAATGCAAGTTAAGCTTTTATCTCATGGTAAATTAGATAAAAAATTGAATGTTGAATTACAGGATTTCTCTATTGAAGCTGCAAAAATGATTATTTTAACTGGTGGTACAGTTAAGAGAGTTTAATAAAAGATTGAGCGTGTTGGTAAAACTAACACGCTCTTTTTTTAAGAATTCTAGACAATTGTGTTATTTTTTCTTTTATAATTAATGAAAAAAGATTATAATCTAAATGATTTAGAAGGTGAATTTATGACTTATAAAAAGTTTATTAAAACAATGGAAGAAAAAGCTTCTTTAAATGATAAGGAAGAATCTAGTGTTGTTTTATTATTAGAAAGAATATTAAATATTGATTCATCTAAATTATTTTTAATTATGAATGAAGAAATAAAAGAAGATGAAATTAATAAATTTAATATTTTATTTGATAGATATTTATATAATAATGAACCAATTCAATATTTAGTTGGTAAATCTACATTTTATGGATATGATTTTAAGGTGAATGAAAATGTATTAATTCCAAGATTTGAAACTGAAGAATTAGTTGAAAATGTATTATATAGATATGATAAATATTTTAAAGGTAAAAAGGTTGATGTTTGTGATTTAGCAACAGGCTCTGGCTGTATTGCAATCACTTTATCTTTAGAAGAGCCTAATATGAATGTTACAGCATCAGATATATCTAAAGAAGCATTAGAGGTTGCCGAATTTAATAATAAAAATTTAGGAGCTAATGTTAAATTTTTATGCGGTGATATGTTAAAACCTTTTAATGGAATGAAATTTGATATATTTGTATCAAATCCACCATATATACCTGATGATGAATTAGTTGATTCTTTAGTTAAGGATAATGAACCTAATATAGCACTATTTGGTGGTAAGGATGGTTTAAAATTTTATAGAATTATCTTAAGTGGTGTTAAAGAATTATTAAAAGATAAGGCAATTATCGCTTTTGAGCATGGATTTGATAAAAAGGAAGAAATGATTGCTTTAGCAAATGCTTATTTTCCAAATTCTAAGGTTGAGGTTTTAAAGGATTTAGAAGGAAAAGATAGAATGACTTTTATATACGTAGGTGATTTTAATGAGTAAGGTTATTATATTTCCAACAGATACTGTTTATGGAATAGGTACTCCTATTTTTGATATAGAAGGAATAGAAAGAATTTATGAAATTAAAAAAAGACCAAAGGATAAGCCTTTGGCTTGTTTATGTGCAGATTTAGAACAAATTAAATCAATTGCTTATTTAAATGATAAAGCAATTAAATTAATTAATAAATTTTTACCAGGTGCTTTAACTTTGATATTAAAATCAAAGGAAGATGTTTTTAATAAAATTGGTTATAAAACAATAGGTGTTAGAATTCCTAATTCTAAAATTGCTTTAAACATTTTAAAAGAAAATGGACCAATGCTTACAACATCAGTTAATGAATCAGGTTCTGTTCCTTTAAATGAATATGATGATATTAAAAAGAATTATAGTGATTTAGTTGATTATATTTATGATACAGATTCTAAATCTTCTAATATTTCATCTACTGTTTTATTAATTAATGATGATGAATTAAAGGTATTGAGAGAAGGAGAAATATCTTTAGAAGATATAAATAAAACTATAAATAATTGAAAACTTATAGTATAATGAATTTAATGGAGATTGTTTTTTATGTTCTTAGATATTATTATTCCTCAATATAAAGAAAATGATAAATTAATAAAAAGAGCATTAGATTCCATTAATAATCAGCTTGGTATTGATTTTAATGAAATTGGAATCATTATGATCAATGATAAATCTGATGTAATTATAAGTGATGAATTAATTAATTCATACCAAAGATTAAATATTAAGTATTTAAAAAATGAAAATAATTTAGGTGCATCCTTAACTAGACAAAGAGGCTTAGATGAATCTAAAGCTAAATATGTTACATTTTTAGATGCTGATGATTATTTTTATGGTAATGCAGGTTTACAGCTTGTCATTGGTTGCTTAAAAGAAACTGATGCTGATGTTGTTCAAACTAGCTTTATAGGTCAAAGATGGATTGATGAAAAATTAACTGATGTTACATTTGATGCTGATTATACTAAAGCATGGCTTCATGCTAAATATATTAAAAGAGATTTTTTAATAAGAAATGATATTAGATTTTCAAGTGAGCTTAATAATAATTTTGAAGATTCTTATTTTTGTACATTAGTTACAGGATTTGAATATGATAATAAGAAAGCTATTAATATTGATTTTCCAACCTATTTTTGGACCTTTAATTTAGATAGCATAACAAGAAAGAAAAGAAAATATCATTATTTTGTTGAAGCTTATGATGATTATTTAAAATGTCCAAAACTAGTATATGAAAAATTAAAAAATCATAATAAGATTTTTGCGGATTATTATATTAAACAGGCAACGTTTAATCTTTATGGAATATTAGAATCTAAATTATTTAAATATAAAGAATTAATTGATTTAAAAAATAAATATGAAAAAGAATTATTGATATTTATTAAAAATCATATTGATTCATATGGTGATATTGATAAAGATTTATTTATGGATATTTATAAAGAGAAGATAAAAGGATTAGAAGATAGCTTAGGAATAAAAATTAATATTAAAGATATTGATTTATTCTTAAATGAAAATAATATATTCATTAGTTGGAGGAAAAAATATGAATGAAATTTTAGATAAGTATATTGATAAATTAATGACATCAGCTCCTGATAAGCCTTTATGGAACATTGAAGCTATAAAGCAAGGTAAAAAAATAAGCTGGAATTATATAGATGGTTGTATGACAGCATCATTAATAGAAATGTATAAAACAACTAATGATAAAAAATATTTTGATTTCGTAAAGAAATTTGCCGATTTCTATGTTCATGATGATGGTTCAATTTTAGGATATGATATCGAAAAATATTCAACAGATGATATGAGTGAATCAAGAATATTATTTGATTTATATAAAGAAACAAAGGAAGAAAAATATTCTAAAGCTATTGAATTAACATATCAACAAATTAAAACTCATCCTAGAACTAAAGAAGGAAATTTCTGGCATAAGAAGATTTATCCTAATCAGGTTTGGTTAGATGGTTTATATATGGCTCAGGTTTTTTATACTAGATATCAAACTGAAAGAAATAAAAAGGATTACACTGATATAGTTAATCAATTCAAAAATGTTTATAATATCATGAGAGATAAGACTACAGGTTTATATTATCATGGATATGATAGCTCAAAAACAATGTTCTGGGCTGATAAGAAAACAGGCTTATCTAAGAATTTCTGGTTAAGATCAATTGGTTGGTATACAGTTGCCTTAGTTGATGTATTAAGCTATTTAGATGAACAAATGTATGATGAATATGCAACAATTAAAAAAATATTTAAAGAAACAATTGATGCGATTTTAAAATATCAAGATAGTGAATCAAAAATGTTCTGGCAGGTTCCTAATTTCCCTAATAGAGAAGGTAATTATTTAGAAACATCTGGTTCTGCAATGATTGCTTACGCATGCTTAAAGGGTGCAAGACTTCATGCTTTACCTGAAAGATATTCAAAAATTGGTTTAGATATTTTTAATGGTATTTGTGATAAATATTTAACTGTTAAAGAAGATGGAGATTTAAATTTAGGTGGTATCTGTCTTGTTGCTGGCTTAGGTCCTGATAAAAATAGAAAAAGAGATGGAAGCTATGAATATTATATTTCTGAGCCCGTTGTTGAAAATGATGCTAAGGGTGTTGGTCCTTTAGTAATGGCTTATACAGAAGTATTAAAATTAGAAAAATAATTACTTAGAGTCACGTATACGTGGCTCTTTTATTATGGTATAATTTAATAAAGTGTTTTGAGGAAATAGTATATGGATGCAATAATAGAATTAGTATTAGAATTGTTTTTTGAATTTATGGCGGAATTTGGTTTTGTTTTAATTGGTAAAATATTTAATAAGGTTGAAACAAATAAAAAATCATTAAAGGCAGTAAAGATTACTGTTTATAGTATTTTAGCAATACTTTTAATTGCTCTTCTTGTAACATCATTAATATATAAGAAGGGGATAATAGTTGTTTTTGTTTTATCATATTTTGGTTTATTATTAGTTGCTTATTATTTAATATTTTTATTCAATGAAGTAATGGTAAGACCAATTGGTGCTAAAATAGTAAGATGGATTGTAAGAATTATTAGATATCCTTTTGCAATTTCTTTAATAATTTTAGCTTCTTTATATTTAAAAGATGATTTAGCTAAAGCATTAATGATAACAGGATCTATTATAGGTATTATTATTTTTATATTCATTGATGCGTTTAGGATTCATAGATTTAATAGTAAAATAAAAATAAAAGAAGACATTAAAGAATAATATTTTAAATTATTATTTAAATAGTGTATAATAAATATAGTTTTTTTATAGGAGGTTTTACCTTGATTAATGATGTGTATAAATTTAGAAAAGGTATGAAGCTGACTCAAGAGGATTTAGCTAAGAAAGTAGGAGTAACTAGACAAACTATTATTTCTATAGAACAAGGTAAATATATTGCATCGCTTCCTTTAGCTATAAAAATTAGTAGGGTTTTTGAAGTACCTGTTGAAACTATTTTTAAATTAGAGGACGGTGAATAATATGGAAAATATTGAACATTTAAGAAAAACATCAAAAATAAAATTAATTATAATGTGTTTAGCAACAATATTACCTATATTATTGCTAGTTATATTTGAGCTTATACCAAAGGATGATAAATCAGCTTTGGCAGATTTAATAATTATTAGATATGGTATTTTAGTTTTATTGGAAGGCTATATTGGTATTAAGATTGCTAATTATATTAAAATATTAAGCAGTGTTGATTATGCACAAGCAGAAGTTGTTAAAAGAAATGATGAAAGAAATAAATTCATTAAGCTTAAGACAGAATCAATGACAATTAAGGTTTGTATTTATGGATTAGGTATTGCTTTAATTGTTACAGCTTTTATAAATAGATATATATTCTATACTATTTTAGCTGTTGTGCTATTTGCAATTGTTTCATTTGTTATTTCTAAATTAGTTTATACTAAAAAATATTAATTTTTAGAAAAAGGGGTGGCTATTAATGAGTCCTAAATTAAAAAAAGGTTTAAAATTAGGCGGTTTTATAGCTGCCCTTATTACATATGTAGTATTTTCTATTTTAGTTTATTATACTAAGAATTCACCATCAGCTATGGATATTTTCTTTAGAGATTTATCTTACAATATAAGAGGAGAAAAATATGGCTTTGGATTCTGGTTTTTCAGAATAATAACTGAATTTGGTGATTATTTTTTTGTTGGTATTATTTTAATAATTTTTGGTATATATACAAAGCTTGATTATAGATTTTTTATATGTATTATAGGACTTGCTTTAGCAATATTAGCTGATGTTGCTGTAAAAACTATGTATTCAAGAGAACGTCCTATTTTAGAAATGCAGTGGATGAGTGAGGCTACATCTTCATTCCCTTCAGGCCATTCAACTGCGGCTGCTTATTTATATACATATTTAGCATATACTATATCTCATTTGGATATAAAGAAATCAACAAAGCTTATTTGGTTCATTTGCTTAGAATTATTAATAATATTAGTAGCTATATCAAGATTAATTTTAGGTGTTCATTATTTTTCTGATGTTTTAGCAGGATATGCATCAGGAATAATGGTTTGCTGTTTTGCGATGATTGTATATCATTTCTGTGATAAGAATAATATCTTTAAGGAAGGCTTAATTGCGTTCTTGAAAAAGGCAGATAAGGAATAATGAGGAAAATATTTGCCTTTTTATTATTTATAAGCATTATAATCCTAACAGGATGCAATGCTTTAGAAATAACATCCTGCAAGCCAATTTATGTAATGGATACTATTATTAATATTAAATTTTATAATGTTAATGATTATCAAACTCATTATAATGAAATAAAAAAAATATATAATACATATGATAAATTATCTGATGATTTTGAAGAATATGATAATAATATTTATAAATTAAATTTAAATAGAAGTGTTGAAGCTAGCGATGAATTAATTGAATTAATTAATTATTCAAAAGAATTAAAAGAAAAAACAAATGGTTATTTTAATCCTTTAGTTGGAAGATTAACTCATTTGTGGAAGGATTCAATTAAAGGTGAAAAAGTATTAGATAAAGAATTAATAGAAGATGAATTAGAAATCATTAATTCATCATCAATTGAAATTAATGATAATATTATATCTATTATAGGTGATGCAAATGTTGACCTTGGGGCAATCGCGAAAGGTTATGCAACATATAAAAGTGTAGAATATTTAAAATTAAAAAATGTTAATGGGTATTTAATAAATGCTGGTGAATCAAGTGTAGCATTAGGAGAAAAGGGTAATAATTATTTTAAAGCTACATTAGAAGCACCATATAGTAATAAAATTATTAAAAATTTAGAAATAAAAAATACATCAATTGCTACATCATCAGGTAAACATCAAAACGTAATAATTGATAATGTTAGATATCATCATATCATTAATCCTTTTACAGGATATCCTTCAAATATTTATGATAATGTTAATGTGATAATTGATAATTCAGCTTTGGCTGATTGTTATTCTACAGCTATTTTTTCTATGGAGCTTAATGAGGCTAAGGCTTTCATAGAAAAGAATGATTTAAAAGCTATATTATATAAGGATGATAAAATAATATATGAAAAGAATTAGAAATGATATCATTTTAATATTAGTAATCATTATTTTAGCTTTGGTTTTTTATTTTACATATAGAGCCTTAAATGATTCAAAAGAATTAGTATGTAAAATATATCAAGATCAAGAATTAAAATATGAAATAGCATTAGATCATTCTGAAGAAATAATAATTGATATAGATGATGATAAAATTATTATTGAAATAGATAAAACTGGAGTTTATGTAAAAGAATCTAGCTGCGAAGATAAGATATGTGTAAACCAAGGAAAAATAACAAGAGGTGGACAAATTATTACTTGTCTTCCTAATAAGGTTTATATCAAGCTTGAAGGAAAAGGAGCTGATGTATATCTATGAACAATAATTTAAAAAGATTAATGATTATAGCTATGCTTTTAGCAGCAGCTATTGTAATTAATTATTTAGAATCATTCATTCCTATTTTTATTCCTGGTGTAAGATTAGGATTAGCTAATGCTATTATTTTAATTATGCTATATGAATTTAAATGGTATGAAGCATTAGCTGTTGATATTTTAAGAATATTATTAGTTTCTTTAATTAGAGGTACTTTCTTATCACCTACATTCTTTATGGCTTTATCTGGTGGCATGCTATCATTTTTAATAATGTTGTTATTTTCTAGAATAAAGGTTTTTTCAAAGATAGGTGTTTCTGTTTTAGGATCTTTATTTCATGCGGCAGGTCAAATCTTTGTTGCGATGATATTATTAGAATCTATTGATTTAGTATATTATTTGCCTTTTATAGCTATTTTATCTATAGGAACTGGTATTTTATCAGGTGTTGTAGCAAGTCTTTATTTAAAAAGAAGTATTACGAAACAATTTGTATCTGATTAGAGTTTGACAAAAGATAATCATTTTAGTATAATTCAATGTGGGCAAAGGCGCTCAAATAATTATAAAAAGATAAGCAAAGTCGCTGTGGATTTATCCATATTTTTAGCGACTTTTTTTCTTTGCTAAAATTATATAAGGAGAAATTTAAAAATGAGTAGTTACACAAAAGAGGAAATCAGAAGAATTTGTAAGGAAGAAAATATTCACTATATCCGTATGATGTTTACAGATATTATGGGTAATTTAAAAAATGTTGAAATTCCTATTACAAGATTAGAAGATGCATTAGATAATAATGTAATGTTTGATGGTTCATCAATTGAAGGATTCGTAAGAGTTTATGAAGCAGATATGTTCTTACATCCAGATTTAGATACTTTCTTAGTTTTAAGCTGGGAAAATACTTTATATGGTAAGGTTGCAAGATTTATTTGTGATGTATATAGACCAGGTGTTAATGGTGAACATATTCCTTTTGAAGGAGACCCACGTGGTGTATTAAAAAGAAATGTTGAAGTAATGAAAAAGATGGGCTACAAGGCATTTAATTGTGGTGTTGAACCTGAATTTTTCTTATTTAAGCTAGATGAAAATGGCGAGCCTACATTAAGATTTAATGATGAAGGTGGATATTTTGATTTAGCTCCAGTTGATTCAGCAGAAGATTGTAGACGTGATATCGTATTAGAATTACAAAAGATTGGATTTACAATTGAAGCTGCTCACCATGAGGTTTCAACAGGACAACATGAAATTAATTTTAAATTTGATTCAGCTGTTGAAGCATGTGATAATGTTCAAACATTTAAGCTTGTTGTTAAAAATGTTGCAAGAAGACATGGCCTTCATGCTACATTTATGCCAAAGCCAGTTGAAGGTATCAATGGTTCTGGTATGCATGTAAACTGCTCATTAGTTTCTCAAGATGGCAAGAATGCATTCTTTGATGAAAATACTCCAAACCAATTATCAGAATTAGCTAATAAGTGGATTGATGGTATTTTAAGTCATGCTAAAGGCTTCTGTTTAGTTACTAACCCTATCGTTAATTCATATAAAAGAATTGTTCCAGGATTTGAAGCTCCATGCTACATTTCTTGGTCAGATTCAAATAGAACAACTATGATTCGTATTCCTGCAGCACGTGG
>JAEEGL015135856.1_pt1 | contig 18850 bp, 15 predicted proteins | sample 9134231 | NCBI WGS metagenome assembly JAEEGL01 (sample SAMN16246548, study PRJNA631951) | gut metagenome | biome: gut microbiome; feature: rumen; material: fiber-attached | host: Bos | place: Iran: Karaj | collected 2018-10 | reverse complement strand
TCGACGCCGGCGAGGTCGGCCACCTCGGGCAGGATGAGCGCCATCAGACCGCATTTCTGCATGAGCTTGAGCCCTAGCGAGGGGTTGGGGGAGAGCATAATCTTGTTGAGCTCGGTGGTGATGCGCTCGGCACTGACTATCTTGATGCGCTCGGCGTTGCGGCCGATGGCTTCGAATGTGTCGTCGGCAATGCGGAAGCCCAGTTGCGCCGCGAAGCGGACGGCGCGCATCATGCGGAGCGGGTCGTCGCTGAAGGTGATGTCGGGATCGAGCGGCGTGCGCAGGATGCCGAGGTTGAGGTCCTGGATGCCGCCGAAGGGGTCGACCAACTCGCCGTAGCGGTCGGTGTTGAGGCAGACGGCAAGGGCGTTGACGGTGAAGTCGCGCCGTCGCTGGTCGTCCTCGAGGGTGCCGTTTTCCACCACGGGCTTGCGGCTGTTGTGGCTGTAGCTCTCGCGCCGTGCACCGACGAATTCAAGCTGGTAGTGGGTATAGTGAAACGAGGCGGTGCCGAAATTCTTGAAGACGGAGACATTGCTTCCACCCAGCACTTCCGCCGCCGCTTTGGCCAGCTCGATGCCGATATGCACTTCACCTCCGTCGTCGTGGCCGATGCACACTACGTCGATGTCGGTGCAGGGGCGCTGGAGGAAGTGGTCGCGCACCACGCCGCCGACGGCATAGGCGTCGATGCCGAGGCGGTCGGCTTCCTGGCCGATAAGGCGGTAGAGGTCGAGCCCGAGGTCAATCATTCTGCAAACTCTTCTTTCTGCACCGGTTTCCCGTCGGCGCCATACATGGTGGTGCCGGCCAGGTTGCCCATGGCGTCATAGAATTCCCACTGGCCCGAGGGCATGCCGTGGCTGTACTGTCCGATGACGATGGGGGCACCGTTCTCGCGCATGCTGCGGTAGGGGCCCTCCTGGCGGCCGTCGACGTAGGTGGATTCCGACCATACGTTCCCGTTGGGATAGAACGAGGCCCAGCGACCTTCCTTGCGCCCGTCTTTGAGGTGCTGCTCGCTGAAGAGCTGCATGGTGCTATAGTATTGGAACTGGTGCTGCCAGGGGCCGCTGTAGTAGACCACGGTCTTGGGGTGGCCCTGCTCGCCGCGCTCGATGACGCGCATGGAGTCGTACTGCTGCACGGGCTCGGCGCCGTTCTTGTCGGCGATGAGCCAGCTGTCGTCGCGCAAGTTATGTGTGGCGCAGAGGGTGCTGTCGGCCGAGTAGAAATGCTGCTGTTTGGGAGTGGTGTCGCAGGCGCTGGCCAGGAGGGCCGCTGCCGCGAGGGTGATTATATGCAATCTCTGTTTCATGTCGGTATTTAGGAAGAGGTACATTATTAAAATGCAAAGATAGCAAAATAATCCATATCGCCCGCAAAAAATCTTTCTTGCGGCTGGTTGTCAATGGCTAACGGGGTGTCAGTCCACAGGTTGATACAGGTGTCCGGGGAGTGCCCTGACGGCTTTTTGCATCTCCATGTTGAAGATGAGGGCCGCCACCTTGGGCATCGTCAGACCGCTGAGCGACACTATCTCGTCGAGCGTCAGCTGTCCGTGTTTGCGCAGCAGCTCTACCAACTGCTGCTCTTCGGCCGTGAGGGTGGGGGTGGGGAAGAGCTCCTGCTGCTTCCCGCCCTGCTGAACCAGCGGCCAGCCCAGCTGGTAGGCGATGTCGTCGGCATGGCGCGCCATAAGTGCCTTGTTGGTGGCTATCAGGTTGTTGGTGCCTGTCGAGTAGGTGTCTGTCAGCCGCCCTGGCATGGCGAAGACGTCGCGGTGGTAGCCGATGGCGATGGCGGCGGTAATCAAGGCCCCGCCATGCTCCGACGCTTCCACCACCGTCACGGCGTCGCTCAAGGCCGCGATAATGCGGTTGCGGGCGGGGAAGTAGCCCGGGTTGATGGCCGTTCCCGACGGGTACTCGGTCACCAGGGCGCCGCCCTGCGCTACGATGTCGGCGGCCAGCTTCCGGTTCTGCGGCGGGTAGATGCGGTCCAACCCGTGTCCCAGCACGGCCACCGTGGGCAGTCTGTGCGCCAGCGACGCCGTGTGGGCCGCCGTGTCGATGCCGTAGGCCAGGCCGCTGACGATAGTGCTTCGATAAGGCACAAGCCCCGCCACCAGGCGGTCGGTGTTGTCGCGCCCCTGCGGCGTGGCGCGCCGTGTGCCCACCACCCCGATGCTGCGGTCGGCGTTCAGGTCGGCGCTTCCCAGCGCATATAGCACCACGGGGCAGTCCTGTGTCTCGTCGCGGTTAAGCCGCGCCGGATAGTCGGCCTCGGTGCAGAAAAGCACGCGGATGCCCTTCTCCTCGCAGTAGCGCAGCTCTGCCTCAGCGCGAGCATGGGTGCTCTTGGCCGCGATGGCGTCGGCCACGGCGCGGTGGCTCCCGAAGGCGGCCTGCAGCTCGCCCTTGGGCAGTGCGAAGATGTCCTCGTCTGGATAGGCGTCCAGCAGCTTGCGGCAGCTCGTGGGACCCAACCCGGGAATCATCGACAGGGCTATCTGGCTGACTTTATCCATTCTTTCGACAATGTTCTGAGGGTTCCGTAGCTGCCTTGCAGACGGCGGTGCCACTCCTCGGGGCTCACCCAACAGCCCGCCGTGATGCCCTCTTCCTGCTGTGGGTGCACATCCTGCCGCTCGGCCCGCATGGCGAACCACGACGTCTGCTTCAGGTGCCAGCCCCCGTAGAGGTTGAAGATGTGGTAGGTTTTAGTGGGTAGTGGATGGTGGGCAGTGGGTAGTGGGGTAACACCCGTCTCCTCCTCCACCTCGCGCAGGGCGCCCTGCAGCAGGGTCTCGCCGGCTTCCACCTTGCCCTTGGGCAGGTCCCAGCGGCCGTTGCGTTCGATGAGCAGTATTGTGCCGTCGGGCGCCGTCACTACGCCCCCTGCGGCACGCACCCACCGCATGCGCCGCTTCAGCAGCCGCAGCAGCCACAGCGGCACCTCCCAGGTGTGGTATTTGTATGACAGTTTCATCTCAATTCATATTTCAGCACCTCCTTGCCGCGCTGCCACAGCGTCAGTGTGTAGGCCGAGAGCACCATCTCGTCGGCCTGCGCTATCAGCGCCGTGTGGCGGCTCTCGGCGTTCATCTCCGCATCGGGGCATTGTGTGCCGCCGCCCGTCAGACGCTCTACCCGCAGCGTGTAGCGGTCGCCGTCGGGGGTCTGTGCCGTCAGCCGCGCTTTGTACGCGGCGCCGTAGCGGTTGCAGGGGCCCTCCATGCGCAGCGTCCCCGCCTCGGGGTTCAGCGTCAGCGTCATCACGTCGGCCGTGCGGCTCACCTCCTTGCCACGAATAGCTACCAGCTGCCACACCTGATGCTTCTCGGGCGTCAGCGCCGCCTCGGCGGCCGACTGGGTTGCCTCCTTCGACGTGCCGCAGCACGCCAGCAACGCCGTCATCGACAATAGGATATATTTCTTGTACCTCAGCATGGATACCATGTTTTACGACTGCAAAGATACGAAAAAAACTTTTCACCGCACCACCAACGCCTTTGCGCCGGTGCCCTCGGCGGTGTGGACAATCACCGTGTAGCGGCCAGAGGCGAGGGTCGAGATGTCGAGGTCGAGGCTGGTGCCTGCGGCCTCCTGTGCCAGCATCCGGCGTCCCTGCAGGTCGTACACCTCCACCATCCGCAGCACATCGCCGCAACTCACCCGCACACGCCCCGTCGCCGGATTCGGCGTCAACTCAGCAGATACGCCTTCCATCCCATCGATGCCCTCGCCGGGATTTCCAAAGCCAATCTCTAGAGGACCGCTCCAGGCTGTCCACTCGTCGCGGGCAAAGCGGCACCGCGCCCGCACAAAGATGTCGTACTGGTGCCCCGTCGCCAAGCCTGGCAGCACGCACTGTGCCGGCGGACAATCCACCACAGTACCCTCGCCCGCGGGCGTCCCCGCGGGACCGTAGCTAAGCTGCCAGTCGCGGTGGTTAGTCCCCGCATCCCACTGAACAAACGCCGTTGTCCCGCTCCCCAGCCTGCTCCACCGCAGTCCCTGTACCTCGGGACAGGTGTCCCCTTCAAATTCCAAAATAGGCCAAAGGCAAGAGGAAGTTCCCTGGTTGCAAATCTCGTCTTCCCAAGGAACAGATTCATCTGCTACTGGTAACGACCGATACCTTCTGTACTCATAAGGCAGCAAGGGAAAAGAATCGCTAGGACTTAATACTATAGGGCAAAGTTCATTCAATGCCAGCGGAGTGCCTGATATGGTATTTGTGCCGACCTTACTCATACTTATATAGAAATTGCCTGTGATACCAATACTAGTATTGAAATAGTATTCATGGACATGGTAATAGCAATGTTCTGCGAAATCATGTGGGTAAGTAGCCTCATAATGCTTGTAGTGCAAGTATCGCGCCGTCAAAAGGGTATCATGATTTACACTAACAGAATGTATTACATTCATATTTGTGTCGTACAAAGTGAAGTAAAACACTCCGGAATCCACATTGAAACGAACTGGCGTAATCCATGTGGAATCGTGATCATGATATCGCTCAGATGTGCCTTGCCAGCAATCATCACAAAAGGCAATTCCTATCACTTGAGTTGCACTATTCGGTTGCATGTAAACAGCAATTTCTTCAGCATCTATTTGATGCTGCATATTGCACCAGTATAGAGAAGTTATGGGATAATTATTACCCGCAGTGATTCCTTTCCATAAAAAACTTAAAGAGGCAGGTCCAAAACAGGAATGTAGAGGAGTATTATAACTGCTACATGGATAGTTGTAAAAGTAATAAGGGTAGTAATTCCCACGGAGTGTATCATACACATCTGCCATTTGTGAATGAATTACATTACCAATTCCTAAGAACAAAAACAATAGCAATAAAACCTTTTTCATGATCATTATTGATTCTTTTCCACACAGACTTTTGTTAATTTTGATTGTCTCCTTCTTGGAAGAATCTGATTAGTTGATAATAGTTGGTATAGATAGTGAACTTCCTGCGTATGTGAAGACCCATCTAATGGTATAGATATTACTGATAGTATTGTATCGCTTGTGCAAAGAGGCGTGGGGTTGTCAATATGCTGCCATATTCGCAAACAATGGGTCGGACTAGTGCCAATCAGCACTGTTTTTCCATTCACAAGAGAATTCTCGCATGCATCAAGTGTTTTATACATGCCATGAGCGTTTTCATGATGAAACACTGCGCTTGTCACAATCGTGTGGGAGTTATCAAGGAAAAATTCGATGTATCCTTCTCTCCATGTCGAATAACAATTGTTTAAAAACAACATGATACTATTGGTAGCACTATTGTATCTAAGTTCATTATTGCTCCAACAATGTTTCTGAATAAACCATCGGCTTGCGAGATTTCCTGCGGAATAATAGATATTCAGGAATGTTCCTGTGTCAGTGTTGGGATAAGCAAATCGGGTGCCATAGGCTACAGTGACGAACATATCTCCAACCATTTTATCCGATAAAATCTCTTTATACATGTCTGGAATATAATCGGCTCCGACGCCATGGGCATACGTCAATTGAGAGAAGTATGTATTCCCAGGCAGAGTTTGTTTGAGGAAAATATCCTGATTGGGTATAGTTGGTATCATATATTCTTGTATATATTCCCCGTTGGATTCATTCTTATGCCCCACAATAACCACATTATTCGACGTCACTTCGATATCATCGTAATAGTAAATACCTGTATTTTGTTGATGATACACCATCACCCAACCCATTCCATCGTGGTATAAATCGATGAGGCAGTGATTAAGTGTTGTCGTCATCCCACAAGAACCTTCTCCTGTCAGTAATAAATGGACCTGACCACCGAACTTCGTCGGCGTAATTCTTATCAGTTTCGATATGATGTCTTGCGCACTTGTATTGTCTGGACAAGGCATGTTTGGCGGAACTATCACATACCTGATTGTAGAATAACTATTGAACACAGAATCCACGTTGAACCACCCAATAATCGGGCTTGTATTATCTGCGCCACAGAAATAAACCATTCCGTCGAGAATTTCGAAATCATTGATGGTCAATGTAGTTGGTAATTGTACATCAGTGATTACCGCACCGTACATGTCTACAAGGTTAAACCATCTAGAAAAGAAGCCATCGTGCGTATACAATACAAATGAGTCTTCTTCATATTCTCTAACAATAGCGCTAAGATTTTTACTCGTAATGCTTGCGTGATCAACCACTGAATTCTGAGCCTTCGACACCGTCCAAGGTGTGGCGGAAATCAGCGCAATGGCACAGAAAAGCAATGTTTTAATTTTGTTTTTCATATGTTTAATTATTTAGGTTTTTACAACTGCAAAGATACGAAAATTTTCTGACATTTCTATCAAACATCACAAAAGACTGTAGTTCAGTATTATAATAACAATCCTGTTGCAGTGTTGCAGTTGCTGCAGTTATTTTTAGAGGTATCATATTCCAAAAATATCATTTATATCTATTAGATATAAAATTTAACTTTGAGTTTTCATATACCATATTTCTAACTGCAACACGACGGCAGACTACCCCAATGTCGTACACGATAATTCGCAGATTTGTAAATTTTTACCAGAATCATTCGTGGGCCGCAATGGTGAGGTCGTACTTTTGCATCGTGATTCTGAGAGAAATAGAAGGGTTGAGGAGCAGCTGAGTTGCACATGAGTAGCACATGAGTTAGGGATGAGGTCGGAATTAAGGGGAGATTCAGCTTCCTCCGCTTCCCCTCCGGTCCCGCTCCTATCCCCCTCCTATCATCTTCGGTCGGGTTGCGAGGAGGGGGCGACGAGGGTCCCGGGAGGACGGGCAGGGGAGGGGGAATTTTTTTCGGCGGGGACATACGAAAAGGGTGTCGCGCGCGTTAATAGTCCTGTATTGAATTATAAAAAGACACCCCGGATTGTGCTGGCGGTGACCAACGACGTGGCCACCGACCAACGTGTGGCACGCCATGCGGCGGCGCTGCAAGAGGCTGGTTTTGAGGTGACGGTAGTGGGTCGTCGGCTGCCCGACAGCCTGCCGGCGGAGTTCCCGTGGCGGGTGGAGCGCATGACGCTGCGCCACCGGCGCGGATGGCGTTTCTACGCCGAGTACAACCGGCGCCTACGGCAGTGGTTGCTGAAGGAGCGCCCCGACGTGGTGTGGGCCAACGACGCCGACACCCTGCCGGGTTGCTGGATGGCAGTTAAGAGTTATGAGTTAAGAGGTAAGAGGGCGAAGCTGGTCTTCGACGCCCACGAGCTCTTCTCCGAGGTGCCCGAGATACAGCACAAGCCCGTGGTGAAGTGGGTGTGGCGCACCGTGGAGCGGCAGCTGATGCCCAAGTGCGACGCGCGGCTGACGGTGTGCCAGAGCATCGCCGACCACTATAAGAAGACGCTCGGCGTGGAGATGGCGGTGGTGCGCAACCTCAGTAGAGACGTGACACGGCACGTCTCCACCGATGCGGCATCCTTTGAGACGTGCCATGTCACGTCTCTACTGTATGGGGGATGTGTGAATGTGGGGCGGGGGGTGGACTGGGCCATCGACGCACTGGAATGGTTGCCGCAGTGCCGCCTCGTGGTGGCGGGCGACGGCGACCTGCTGGAGCAGATGAAAGCCTACGCCGCCCGGAAGCCGTGGGCCGACCGCATAACGTTCACCGGCCGTGTGACGCCCGAGGCGCTGTCGGCCCTGACCGCCAAGGCCGACGTGGGGCTGGTGATGCTCGAGGACATGGGGTTGAGCTACCGCTATGCGCTGCCCAACCGTGTGGGCAGTTTCGTGCAGGCAGGCGTGCCGATAGTGGTGAGCGACCTGCCCGAGATGGCCGCCGTGGTGCGGCGCTTCGGCGTGGGCGAGGTGATTGAGGAGTTGGGAGTTAAGAGTTATGAGTTAAGAGTTAAGGCATTGGCGGAGGCCGTGGAGCGGGTGCTGGCGCGCCAGTGGACGGAGGCCGACTTCGCCGCCGCCCGCGAGGATATGGACTGGAACAAAGAGAAGAAAAAACTGTTAGATATATGCTATACGAAATTTTGTTGATTCTGTACTTTGTCGGAACACTATTCGGACTGTGGTTTGTGTTCCAGAAGGCTGGACTGGCGCCGTGGAAGGCGCTGGTGCCGGTGTGGAACATCGTGCTGTGGATTAAACTGTGCGGCAAGGACTGGAAGTGGTACATCTACTTCCTGGTGCCTGCCATCAATGTCTTCGTGTTCCTGCTGCTGGTGGTGGAGACGGCGCGTGTGTTCCGTCGCTACAACTTCTGGGAGCAGACCTTCGCGGTGATATTCCCGTGGATATACCTGCCGCTGCTCGGCATGGGCAAGAAGATGGAGTACCACGACCCGCGCACCGACCCGCCGGCCAAGGTGAAGGAGGGACGCGACTGGCTCGATGCCATCGTCTTTGCCATCATCGCCGCCGTCATCATCAGGGGCAACATCTTTGAGTTGTACCAGATACCTTCGTCGAGCATGGAGAAAAGCCTGCTTGTGGGCGACCACCTGCTGGTGAGCAAGGTGGCCTACGGGCCGCGGGTGATGATGACGCCGCTGAGCCTGCCGCTGATGCACAACACGGTGCCGCTGGTGGGCGGCAAGTCGTACCTCGACTGGCCGCAGCTGCCCTACCACCGCTATAAGGGCTACACGCATGTCAAGCGTTTCGACGCCGTGGTGTTCAACTTCCCGGCGGGCGACACGATCCTCAGCGGGTTCCCCGACGGCAAGTACACCTACTACCAGGCGCTGGACGACTTCGGACGCGAGCGTGTGTGGAGCGGCAAGGAGGTGGTGAATGTGGGTGGCGACGGGCCGCAACCCATAGGCATGCCGCGTGTGCGGCCGCTCGACAAGCGCGAGAACTACATTAAGCGCTGCATCGGCCTGCCGGGCGAGGAGCTTCAGATTGTCGACCAGACGGTCTATATCGACGGCAAGGCAGTGGAGCGTCCCGCGGAGTCGCAGGTGTGGTATGCGGTGGCTTTCCGTCAGGGCATCATGCCGCAGCGGCTGCTCGACGACATGGGCGTCAGCCTGGCGGATGTCAACACGGCCCCGGGCTGGATCGACAGCATGGGGGCGGTGAACCTGATGCTGCCGCTGACCGAGGAAATGGTGTCCAAGATGGGAAACAACTACGGCGTGCTGTCGCTGCGCAAAGTGCCCGATGGCCCCTATGGTATTGGCCGCTTCCTGGGCGACGACACGACGCTCACGGTGCTCTATGCCGGCACCGAGCGGCTGGGCTGGACGGTGGACAACTACGGCCCCATACACATCCCCGCCGAGGGCGAGACACTCTCGCTGACGGCGGACAATATCGAAATCTATCGCCGCGTCATCGTGGCCTATGAGGGCAACAGCCTCGAGGTCAAGGACGGCAAGATATACATCAACGGCAGCGAGACCGACAGCTACACCTGCAAACAGAACTACTACTGGATGATGGGCGACAACCGCCACAACAGCCAGGACAGCCGTTTCTGGGGCTTCGTGCCCGAGGACCACATCGTGGGCAAGGCCCGCTGGGTGCTGTGGAGCCGCGACAAAGAGCACGGCAAGATGCGCTGGAACCGCTGCCTGAGGAACGCGAACGCACACTAGTGACAAGTTAAGACTATGGATGAAATAGAAGATATCAACCCCATCGACGAAGAGCGCGTGGAGAGCCCGCAACAGGAAGAGGGCGAGGGCGCGACGATGTCGCTGGGCAACATGTTCAAAGACTACTGGATAGACTATGCCAGCGACGTGATACTGGACCGCTCGGTGCCCGACATCGACGACGGCCTGAAACCCGTGCAGCGCCGCATACTGCACGCTATGAAAGAGACCGACGACGGCCGCTTCACCAAGGTGGCCAATATCGTGGGTAACACCATGCAGTATCACCCCCACGGCGACCAGAGCATCAAAGACGCGCTGGTGGGTCTGGGACAGAAGGAGCTGCTCATTGACTGTCAGGGTAACTGGGGCAACATACTGACCGGCGACGATGCCGCTGCGGGCCGATATATCGAGGCGCGCCTCTCGAAGTTTGCCAAAGAGGTAGTCTTCAACCCCAAGACCACACAGTGGAAGCCCAGCTACGACGGCCGCAAGCAGGAACCTGTGAGCCTGCCTATCAAGTTCCCGCTGCTGCTGGCACAAGGCACCAAGGGCATCGCCGTCACCCTTACGAGCGTTATCATGCCCTATAACTTCTGCGAGCTGCTCGAGGCCAGCGTCAAGATACTGCGCGGCGAGGAATTTGAGATATTCCCCGACTTCCCCACGGGTGGCCTGATAGACGTAAGCAAATACAACGACGGCGCACTGGGCGGCCGCCTGCGCATCCGTGCCAAGATGCACTACGACGAGAAGCGCAAGGCCATCGTTATCACCGAACTGCCCTATACCGTCACTACCGACGTGCTGATTGACAGCATACTGAAGGCCAACGAGAAGGGCAAGATAAAGATCAAAAAGGTCGACGACAACACCGCCGCCGAGGTGGAGATTGTGGTCAGCCTGCCGTCGGGAGTCAGTCCCGACCAGACCATCGACGCCCTCTATGCCTTCACCAATTGCCAGATAAGCTTCTCGCCGCAGACTTGCGTCATTGTCGACGACAAGCCCGTCTTCATGACCGCCAGCGACATACTACGCCACAACACCGACCGCACACGCGACCTGCTGCGCCAGGAGCTGGAGATACAGCTGGGCGAGCTGGAAGACCGCTGGCACTGGGTGAGCCTCGAGAAGATATTCTTCGAGAAAGGCATCTACAAGAAGATGGAGAAGAAAGACAGCAAGACGTGGGACGAGCAGGTGGACGAGATGGTGGCGGCCTTCGGCCCTTACAAGAAAAAGTTCAAACGTGAGATAACGCGCGACGACGTGCTCAAGCTCACCGAGAAGCCCGTGCGCAAAATCAGCAAGTTCGACATCAAGAAGGCTGCCGACGAGATAGAGCAAATAGAGATGACTATCGACGAGGTGAAGAACCACCTGGCACACCTCACCGACTATGCTATCCGCTATTTCCACGACATCCTGAAGAAATACGGCAAAGGGCGCGAGCGCAAGACCGAGATACGCAACTTCGACGACATCGAGGCTACGCAGGTCGCCATTGCCAACGAGAAGCTCTATGTCAACTACCAGACGGGCTTCGCCGGATGGGGCCTCAAACGAGAAGAGGGGGTCGAGGTGGCGTGCGAATGCTCCCGCATGGACGACATCATCGTCTTCCGCCGCGACGGCACCATGATGGTTACCAAGATACAGGAGAAAGGCTTTGTGGGCTCGCAGGGGTGCAAGGAACTGCTCTTCGTCTCTGTCTTCCGCAAGCGCGACGAACGCACGGTCTACAACCTCATTTATCGCGACGGCTCCTCGGGCTACGCCATGGTGAAACGCTTCAGCGTCACCGCTGTCACCCGCGACCGCGACTACGACCTCACCAAAGGCACCCGCGGGTCGAAGATTCTCTACTTCACCGCCAACCCCAACGGCGAGGCCGAGATTGTCACCGTCCACCACGTCAGCAATCCCAAGCTCAAGAAGGTCTCCTTCGACTTCGACTTCAAGACGCTTGCCATCAAGGGGCGCGATGCCATGGGCAACATCCTCACTCGCAACGCCGTCCGCTCCATCAACCTCAAGGACGAAGGGGTGTCTACCCTCAGTGCCCGCAAGATATGGTTCGACAAGAGCGTCAAACGCTTAAATGTGAATGAGGCTGGCCGCTACCTGGGCGAATTCCACGGCACCGACCGTATCCTTGCCCTCATGCAGAGCGGCACCTACCGCACCACCACCTTCGACTTGGCCAACCACTATGACGATGACCTCATCGAGTTGCGCAAGCATCGTCCCGATGCGCCCGTCACCGTGCTCTACCGTTCGCCCGACGGATTCCCCTATCTCAAGCGTTTTATTCCCGAAGCCACCGACCGCAAGACTTCCTTCCTCGACGATGAAGGGTCTGTACTTATCGCGCTCAACCTCGACTTCTATCCCCGCCTCGAGGTGGTCTATACCCCCGACAGCGGCAAGAAGATAGCGTCGGAAATCATCGACGTCGACGAATTTATAGCCGTTAAAAGTAGCAAGGCCCGTGGCAAGCGGGTCACCACCTTCCCCGTCGAAAGCTTCAACTGGCTCCAGCCTTTGAAGGAAGATCCGGAACCCTCCAACCCTCCAACCCTCCAGCCCTCCGACCTCACCGACACTCCCGACGACCGCCAGGGCTTCGCCGAAGGTACCCAAACCCAATTGTTTTAGCACATGAAGATACTTGTAGTTTTACCACGGTTCCCGTATCCCCTTGACAAAGGCGACAAGCTCCGCGCCTACCACCAGGTGGTCGAGCTCTCGAAGCAGCACGAGATATACCTCTTCTGTGTCAGCCACGACAAAGTGAGCGACGAACAGCGCGCCGCCCTCGCCCCTTACTGCCGCGAGATATGCGTCGTCAGGCTCAACCGCCTGGCGTGCTACACCAATATCCTCCGCAACTGGTTCGCCTCCAAGTCGCTCCAGATGGGTTACTGGAACACCTCCCGCTCCAAGCGCCTCTGCCACAGCTTCGCCAACCGCATCCAGCCCGATGTTGTCTACAACCAGATGGTTCGTACCATGCCGTTGGTCGCCAGGCTTCCGTTCCCAAAAGTGATGGACTTCCAGGACGCCCTCAGCCTTAATACCGAGCGGCGTATGGATCAGAGCCGCGGACTCTGGCACTACATCCTCCACTTCGAGTTCAAGATGCTACGCTCGTCAGAGTATAACGCATTCTCCATTTTCGACGCACTCACCATCATCTCCGAAACCGACAGTGAAGCCATACCGCACAAGAAAAACGGCGAAATCCATATCATCCCCAACGGTGTGGATTTGGACTACTTCGGTCAACGCGTTTCAGCCGACAGCCCGAAGTATAGCGTCTGCTTCTGTGGAAACATGGCCTATGCGCCCAACATCGACGCTGTGCGCTATCTGGTGGGAGAAGTGATGCCCCTCGTGTGGGAGAAACTGCCCGATGCTACAGTCCTCCTCGCTGGCACCGACCCCAAGCGCAAAGTGCGCTCCCTTGCTGCCGACAGCCGGGTGCATGTCCCGGGACGCCTCCCCGACATACGCACCGCCTATGCCTCCTCGCGCCTCTTCGTCGCTCCCATGCGCATTGGCTCCGGCCTCCAGAACAAGCTCCTCGAGGCAATGGCCATCGGCCTTCCCTGTGTCACTACCCCGCTTGCCAATGCCGCCCTCGGCGCCGTCCATGGAGAGCACTTGATGCTCGGCGATACAGCCCAAAGCCTCGCCGACAGCATCGTCAGCCTGCTCACCGACGACAGCCTCTGCCACCGGATTGCTGATCAGGGGCATAGTTTCGTTACCGACCACTACAACTGGAGCTCCGCCGTCCAGCGCCTTGAAAACGTTCTTGCACAAGTATGCAAAAGCAGGACATAAGCACTGCGCCGGTACCCGAGAAAGCTATCCTCGTCGCTGTCTGTCCGGCAGGGCAGACCCTTGAGCGCACCGAGGAATACCTTGCAGAACTCACTTTCCTTCTCGAAACCGCCGGCGGCATCGCGGAGAAAACAGTCATTCAGCGCCTCGAGCGCCCCGACACACGAACCTACGTTGGCTCGGGCAAGTTGGAGGAGATAAAAGAGTACAGACAGGCGCTCGAAGCCGACCTCATCGTTATAGACGACGAGCTCTCTCCGGCGCAGCTCCGCAACCTCGAAAAAGAGCTGGAGTGCCGCATCCTCGACCGCACCACACTCATCCTCGACATCTTCGCCCGCCACGCACGCACCTCTATCGCGCGCACCCAAGTCGAGCTCGCCCAGCTCCAGTACATGTTGCCGCGTCTGACCCGCATGTGGACCCACCTCGAGCGCCAGCGCGGCGGCATCGGTATGCGCGGCCCGGGTGAGACGCAGATAGAGACCGACCGCCGCCTCATCAAAGAAAGGATATCGGCTCTCAAGATCCAGCTGTCGAAGTTCGACACCCAGAAGACCCTCCAGCGCAAGAACCGCGAGTCGCTCGTCCGCGTCGCCCTCGTCGGCTATACCAATGTAGGAAAGTCCACACTCCTCAACCTCCTTGCCAAAAGCGATGTCCTTGTTGAGAACAAGCTTTTCGCCACCCTCGACACCACCGTCCGCAAGATAGTTGTCGGCAACCTTCCTTTCCTGCTCTCCGACACCGTCGGCTTCATCCGCAAGCTCCCTACCCAACTTGTTGAGAGCTTCAAGAGTACCCTCGACGAAGTCGTCGAGGCCGACCTGTTGCTCCATGTCGTCGACATTTCGCATCCCGACCACGAGGAACAGATGGCCGCCGTGCACCGCACCCTCGAGGAGATCGGTGCCAACGACAAGCCCCTCATCACCGTCTTCAACAAGATTGACGCATACACCTATGTCGAGAAGGAAGTCGACGACCTCGCCCCGATGACCAAGGCCAACTGGACCTTAGACATGCTCCGCGAAAGCTGGATGGCCAAACAGGGCAAGTGCATCTTTATCTCCGCCGCCCAGAAGGAGAACATCGACGCCCTCCGCCAGATGCTCTACGACGAAGTGAAGCGCATCCACGCAGTGCGTTACCCGTACAATAATTTCCTCTACTGATTCCGGAAGTGCCCGTAGACAACCTCGGCTTTGGCCGGCCCGATAGCGGCTGCCAGGTCGTCGAGGGTCTGTAGTTGTATCTGCTTAACGCTGCCGAAGCGCAGCAGCAACTGTCGCGCCGTCTTTTCGCCGATACCGGGAATGTCCGTCAGCGATGTGCGGAATGTCCCCTTTGAGCGCTTCTCTTTGTGGAAGGTGATAGCGAAGCGGTGCACCTCGTTCTGTATCTGTTCCAGCAGGTGGAACACAGGGTCTGTGGGCTTCAGCCCCACCACGGCAATGTCGCCCCGCTCGTCATATCGCAGCAGCTCGTGTGTACGGTGCCGGTCGTCTTTGGCCAGTCCCGCTATCGGTGTATTGAGGCCGAGCCCGTGCAGCACGCGCCGCGCCACCTCCATCTGTCCCTCGCCGCCGTCGACCATCAGCAGGTCCGGCGCGGGATTCTTGCTGTACTGCCGCTCGATAATCTCCGCCATCGAGGCGTAGTCGTCGGGTCCCTCGACAGTCTTGATATTGAATTTGCGGTAGGCGCTGCGGTTGGGCTTTCCGCCGCTGAAGCGCACCATGCCCGCCACAGGGTAGGCTCCTTGGATGTTCGAGTTGTCGAAGCATTCTATCTCCATCGGCAGCGTGGGCAGGTCGAGGGCTTTCTGCAGCCGCTCCAGCACCTTCACCGCCTGCGGAGCCGCGTCGCCCTGCGTCAACGCCCGCTGGTGCAGGCACTGCTTGCGGTAGCTCTCCACGTTGCGCAGCGACAGCTCCAGCAGTTTCCGCCGGTCGCCCTTGGGTGTCTCCGTCTGTTTGAGGTAGGCCTCCGGCAGGTCAGGCACCGCCATCGGCAGCACCACCTCTTCCGCCGTGCTCTCTGTCTGTTCGTGCAGTGTCGCCACCGCCCGCGCCAGTATCTCCTCGTCGCTCTCGTCCAGCTGTTTCCTTATCTCGCTGCTCAGGCTGTAGATGACTGCGCCATGCTTGACGCGCATGAAGTTGACCCAGGCATATTGTTCGTCGCTCATCAGGCTTGCCACATCCACGTCCCTCACGTTGGTGTCCACCACCGTCGAGTGGGCCTGATACTCTTCCAGCAGCCTTATCTTGCGTTTCATCTCCTCGGCCTCCTCGAAGCGCAGCTCCTCTGCCAGCCGGTACATACGCCCCTCCATCTCTCGCTCAGTGTCGCCGAAATCGCCCTTCAGCACCCTGCGGATGTTCTCTATCGTGGCCGCGTACTCTTCCTTGCTCTGTTTCCCCGCGCACGGCGCCCCGCACAGCCCTATCTGGTGCTTCATGCAGGGCCGTTTGCCCATGTGGTCGCATGTGCGATATTGGAACAGCTGGCGTATGATGTCCTGCAGCTCCCGCAGGATGCGCCCGTTGGGGTAGGGACCGAAATACTGCCCTTTGATGTTGTGGCGGCGTGTGTAGAGTACCCGTGGGTACTCCTCGTCGGTGATACACAGGTAGGGGTAGCTCTTGTCGTCTTTGAGCATCGAGTTGTAGCGGGGCTGGTAGCGCTTGATGAGGCTGTTCTCCAGCAGCAGCGCGTCTACCTCGGTGGCCACCACCGTCACACGGATGTCGCACACCGACCGCACCAGCATCTTTATCTTCGGGCTTTTGTCCTCGTAGTGGGTGAAATAACTGCTCACCCGCCGTTGCAGGTTGCGCGCCTTCCCCACATAAATGACCTTTCCCGCCGCATCCAGGTGTTCATACACCCCCGGATTCTCGGGTATAGTTTTTAACCGCAGGGCTATCTGCTCAATGTTGGGATTGATGCGGGCGTCAATCATGTTCTGCCCTCGTTACAGGTCTCCGTAGTCCACCTTGGTGCGCTCCACAGTTACCGTCAGCGCATGGATGCCTTCCAGGTCGAACTGCGGCGTTGTGTGTTTCACTGACATGCGGTGCTTCCCTTCGTGATTAAAGCTGAAGTAGTTCCTGATGCGTCCTTTCACCTTGCGGTAGCCGTTCTCGTCGGTGCCGCGCCACACGCCGTGCTCCTTCAGCATCACCGCAGGGAAGAACTGCCGGTGTTCGCCGGCGGGGCTGTCCAGCTCCACCAGAAAGGGCACATTGTCGTAGCGGTAGATGGCGGTGTCTACCTCCACGGTGAAGTCTATGTTGTAGTAGTCGCGGTTGTTCTTCACCCCGATGTCAAACACCTCGGGCGTGAAGCGGTTCCACACATCCTGACGGAACTCCCTCCGATCCTCCAGTATGGTCTTCTGCCCGCACGAGGTGAGCAGGAACAATGCCGCTGCAAAGATGAACGATGCGCGATGGTTGATGCGTTTCATATCAGTTTCTCCATAATCTGCACTGCGTTGGTGGCAGCGCCTTTGCGTATGTTGTCGGCTACCACCCACAGGTTCAGGCTCCGCGGCTGCGACAGGTCGCGCCGCAGGCGTCCCACCCACACCTCGTCGCGGTGGTGCGACAATATCGGCATGGGGTATTCCAGCCGTTCAGGGTTGTCGTAGAGTATCACGCCCGGCATCTCGCCGATTTTCTTCCGTACCTCCTCCATCTCGAAGTCGCGCCGCAGCTCGGCATTCACCGCCTCGCTGTGGCCGCCCACCACGGGCACACGCACCACGGTGGCGGTAATCTGTATCTCGGGGTCGGAGTATATCTTGCGGGTCTCGTCCACCAGCTTCTGTTCCTCGGTAGTGTAGCCGTCGGCCTGGAAATCGCCCCCGTGGGGGAAGAGGTTGCGGTGGATAGGGTAGGGGTAGGCCCGCTCGACTGCTGCCTGCTGGCCGCTGGCGGCTGCCTGCTCCTCCGCCTCCAGTTGACGCACGGCTTTCATGCCGGTGCCCGTCACGCTCTGGTAGGTGGCAATCACCAGCCTTCGGATGCCGTAGTCGCGCTCCAGCGGCCACAGCGCCATTACCATCTGTATCGTCGAACAGTTGGGGTTGGCAATAATCATGTGGCGCTCCTTGACGGCGTCGATGTTCACCTCCGGCACCACCAGTGGCACCTGCGGGTCTTTCCGCCAGGCCGAACTGTTGTCTATCACTCGGGTGCCCACAGCAGCAAACTGCGGTGCATACTCCCTTGAAGCCGACGCTCCGGCCGAGAAGATGGCGTATTCGGGCCGCGCCGCTATCACATCTTCCACGCGCTGCACACGCAACTTGCGTCCGGCAAAGTCTATCTCGCGCCCTTCGCTCTTGGGGCTGGCGGCGGCCAGCACTTCCACCTCATCGCGACCGAAACCGCGCTCGGCAAGTACGGTGAGCATCTCGCTCCCCACCAATCCGGTGGCGCCTACTACTGCTATCTTCATCTGATGAGTGTTACTGTTCCGCGGAGGGTCTGCGTGACTCCCGGGGTGAATACATTGGTGTAGCGTATGACGTATGTATAGGCTCCCTGCGGACAGGGGTTGCCGTTCAGGTCGCGTCCGTCCCAGCGGCTGTCTATGCCGCTGCTGTGGTGCACCAGCTGTCCCAGCCGGTTGTAGATGAACATCTCCTCCAGCGTGGTCTGCGTGCTCACCGAGCCGAACTGGTTCAGGTTGTTGTCGTCCGATTCAGGCAGGAAGGCGTTGGGAATCCAGAAATGCTCCTTGTGCAGCGGCAGGTAGATGGAGGTCGAGTCCTCGCAGCCGTATTCGCTCGTGGCGATAATCCAGATGGTGGCGCCGTCCATCTCCGCAGGGATGGTGTAGTACACCAGCGCGTCGTGCTCTTCTCTCGAGATGGAGTCGCCGTTCTCGTCAAGCGACGGCAGGCGCCAGGTGCGCCCGTTGCTGCCCGTGCTGATGTCGGTCAACACAGCATCCAGATTGTCCAGCGTGAACTCCTTGACGTCGCTCTGCAACCGTGCCGTGAGGGGGTGTATGGTGAAGTTAAGTTGTATGATGGAGTCGCAGCCAAAGCGGTTGTGCAGCACCACCGTGTCGGTGGCCGCTGTGGCCGTGTTGTTCTCCTTGTAGATTTTTCCGTTGCGCCAGCGATAGGGTTTGCAGTCGCTGATGGCCTCCACCCACTGCTGCACGTCGTACACCGTCAGGTGCAGACGCACCACCGAGTCGCAGCCCGGAGCCGACTTCAGAATTGCGTAGGGTGTCGTGGTGGCTTCGGTGTAGTCGTGGTTGTTGGCGGTCCAGTGGAACGTCTCTCCGCGGCAGATGCCTTCCTCGATGATGGTGTCGAACCGCGGGAACACCCTTACCATGAAGGTGTCGTAGTTCGTGCTGCCGTTGATG
>JAEEGL013981046.1_pt1 | contig 18851 bp, 14 predicted proteins | sample 9134231 | NCBI WGS metagenome assembly JAEEGL01 (sample SAMN16246548, study PRJNA631951) | gut metagenome | biome: gut microbiome; feature: rumen; material: fiber-attached | host: Bos | place: Iran: Karaj | collected 2018-10 | reverse complement strand
GGATCAAACTCGCCTAAAGGATGCGTTGACGTTCACCGTCGAGAGTTGTGTGAACAGCGTGGGGGTGAACATCAACACCGCCAGCAAGGAACTGCTGACCTATGTCGCCGGTCTGGGTCCCGCATTGGCTCAAAACATCGTTAGCTACCGTGCCGAGCAAGGTGACTTCACCAGCCGCCAAGACATTCTGGATGTTCCCAAGATGGGCGCGAAGACGTTCACGCAGGCGGCAGGGTTCCTGCGCATCCCTGAAAGCGACAATCCGCTGGACAACAGCGCTGTGCATCCCGAGCGTTATGCGCTAGTCGAGCAGATGGCACATGACTGCGGCTGCACGGTGGCTGACCTCATCAGCGACAAGTCGCAGCGCGAGAAGATTGACCTGCGGCGGTATGTCTCGAACGAGGTGGGAGAGCCTACACTGCTAGACATCATGCATGAACTAGAGAAGCCCGGTCGTGACCCGCGCGAGGGTGCCGAGAACGTGGAGTTTGATGACAATGTGACCGACATCAAGGACTTGCATGAGGGAATGGTGCTGAACGGCAAGGTGACGAACATCACGCAGTTTGGCGCATTTGTCGACATCGGCGTGCATAAGGAAGGGCTGGTGCATGTGTCACAGATGGCTGAGCGCCGTGTTCAAGACCCGTCAAAGGTTGTCAAGATAGGCCAGGTGGTGCGCGTCCGCGTGCTATCGGTGGATGTTGACCGTCAGCGCATCGCGCTCAGTCTACGGGTGTAAATCGCGAAGCATTAACTCTCGGCATTGAGTCGGGCTTGTTGCTTGTATTGTGTGACCGACATGCCTATGACCTCGGCAAACTTGCGGTAGAAGTAGCTTCGGTCTCCGAAGCCCGACTCTGCCGCAATTTCTTGTATCGAGCGGTCTGGATTTTGGTTGATGAGTCGGCAGGCATACTGTAATCTTAGCCTAATGCGCCACTTGACAAAGTCCTCCCCCATTACTTCGCTGAAGTATTTGTTGAATTGTCGGGGCGTGGTGTCGAGTTCGGCCGCCACATTTTTAACCGAGACATCGTTGAGCAAGAATTCCTCCTTATCGACCCATTGCTGAAGTCTTTCGGTGATGTGTGCGAACTTTATTGATGTGTCTTCTGTTGCCTTGACAATTGTCTGTCCGACTTGTCCTTGTGGTTGAACGGGCTCGTTCAGCGGCAAGACCTGCGACTGTTCATCGCGTTGTACAGCCCGCATGACGGTGGACACATACTGGCCATAGTTGATAAAGCGGCCTGTAAGGTAAACATAGAAAGCCGAGTAGATGACGATGAACAGGCAGTCAAGCCATTTATTTCCACAAACCGAGAGAAACACCAGCAGCCCCACGGCTAATGACGAATAGAACGTGTAGGAAATCCATCGCAACTGATGGTTCAAGTCCTCCTCCTGGTAATATTCAAACATGACTTCACCAAATTGCCGGTAGGCCTTTCGGAAGGCCATCGTATAGTAGGTCAGCAACGCGACATAGAGTGCCGAACAGACTGCGAGTACGATGTGATAGCCCCTAGCGGGTAACAACACTTGGCAGGTGACCAGAGCGAATGATGCGGCTGATATGCCCGCCAGCTGCACCACCACGCGCCGCCATGTGACCCGTTGAGGTCTTATAAAGAGCATCAGTGATTGTGCGAAACACATTGCCTGAAATGCTCCCACAATCAGTGCTATGCAGCCCGTTAGTGCATAGTCACTGTCTTTTGGTACAACAATCTCGGTAAGTTTTATTAACGCCAGCAGGATGAAAGCCAGGCTCAGAAAGGTTCGTGCTGTGCGATAGTGGCGGTTTTGCACACGTGTCGGTATGCGGACTGCGGCAATTACTGCGGCCAGTCCGCCAATGAGTACAGCTGATGCCAAATTAAACGCACTATATAGGGTGTAGGCCATTGTTTCGTCTATGTTGCAATTACGGCACAAAGGTAATCAAAATCCAATAAACCGCCATCTTCTTTGCATGTTTTTTTATCTCCTTTACGCCAGGTTACTCTAATTGTCACCTTCAGTGACGTTGCAACACCATTTTAAAAAACACAATACTAAATGGGGGCAACAGGTATATAATCACCAAAAAGTGTCAGCAAGTGTAGACTTTTGTGCCGGTAGTGTGGTTTTTTGCTCAGGCGGTGTGGACTTTTGTGACAAGTCACAAAAGTCCACACCGCTTTGTTTGAGGCATTTTACTAGGGGTAGTAATTTTGCAGTAGTATTAGGATAGCATATTTAACATAAGCAATAAAAATACAAATTCTAATGAAAAAGTTCTTACTTACTGCAGCCCTGTTGCTGCTCGTTGTGGCCAGTGCCAGCGCCGATATCACCTTTAAGGTTGGCAATTTGTACTACATTATTTCTTCGTCTTCTTCCAGCGTCGCATGGGTGACCTATGACCCTGCACTCGGTCTGTCTGCCGCCCATTACACCAATCTGTCGGGGGAAATCACCATTCCCTCAAGTGTCACCTATGACGGAAAGACTTACACAGTATATGGGATTGGCGGTAATACTTTTTACAAGAACTCCACTATCTCAAAAGTCAATCTCCCCAACACCATCAAGAAGATTAACAGATATGCCTTCTATAACTGCACCGCTCTCACTAAAATAACTATCCCCAATGGTGTCACATTTATTGACCAATATGCCTTTGCCAACTGCACCAAAGCCAGTGAGCTTGACCTTAGCAGCTCTATCGATACAATTGGCAGCCATGCCTTTAAGGGCTGCACAAGTTTGCATATGCTCGCCATCCCCGAGGGCGTTGAGAAAATTTTCTACGCTGCATTCGAAAACTGCACCAACTTGTCGGCAGTCTTTTTTTACGGAGAAACAGTGGTCCGTATAGAGAGTAGTGTGTTCAACGGCTGCACTTCCTTGACAGCCATCAATTTCCCTAGCTCTGTCTATATGGTCGGTCGAAGGGTCATGGACGGAACTCCGTGGTGGGACAATCAGGCAGACGGACTTGTCTATATAGGCTCGGCCGCCTATAAATATAAAGGTGAGATGCCCAACGGCACCAGCATCACATTCAAATCGGGCACCAAAGGAATTGCTGCTTACTGCTTTGAAGGCTGCACCGGCTTGAAATCGGTCACCTTTCCCAACACACTCATTGTCATTTTCGAGTATGCCTTCAATGGCTGTACCGGCCTGAAGTCGGCAACTATTCCCAACTCGGTTACTACTATGTATAGTTATGTATTCCAAAACTGCTCTGGCTTGACCTCGGTAACCCTCCCCAACACGATACCGGCCATTCCCGATTACACCTTTGCTGGCTGCTCCAGCCTGAAATCGGTCAATGTCCCCAACTCTGTAGAAACGATTGGCGTTCGCGCATTCGATGGCTGCCTCAACTTGACTTCGCTGCCCATCTCCAACTCGGTGAAAACGATTCAAACCAGCGCCTACGCAAACTGTATCGGCTTGACCTCTGCGACGCTTCCCAACTCGGTAAAAACGCTTTCTGGTGGTATTTTCGAGGGCTGCACTGGCCTGAAATCGCTGACCATCCCCAGCTCGATAACCACACTCAATTATTTCACAAACGTTGTCAATGGATGCATTAATCTCAAAACACTTAACATCGACAATGAACTTCTAGCCAACATCAGCAAATTCTCGGGCGTGCAAGGAATCGTTGAAACGGTGACTTTAGGTAACTCGATATACACCATTCCCGAAGACGCGTTCAAGGACTGCACGGCACTGAAAAAGGTGACCTTGCCCAACGACTTCATCTCCTTAGGCAAGTCGGCCTTCTCGGGCTGTACCCAACTGGAGAATGTGTATTGCCCCAGGCCGAGACCCATCCCCATCGATGCCAGCGTGTTCAGCGGCGTACAGCAGCATGACTATTGCAAACTGCACGTGCCCGCCGGCAGCAAGGGGTTCTATCAAGCGATGAGTGTATGGAAAGAATTCTACAGCATTACGGAAGATGCGGGTTCGGGCAGCGGCTCGGGCAGCGGTGTACGCGGTGACGTGACCGAAGATGGCTCAGTGGATATCGCCGACGTGAATGCCGTTATCAATATCATGCTGGGTAAGTGAGCCCCCCTAAATCCCCCCTGAAGAGGGGGGACTTATTATGTGGTGATACGTTGAAGAACTGAAAACTGAAAACTAAAAACATCATAATATGAAAAAAATCGTATCCTTCATCGCTATGCTGCTGGTTGCAGCAACGACATGGGCATTGCCGTTTGTGCCCACTACCAACCCCTCAACTAAGCCCATCCACTGGTATTATTTGAAAACCGGTGGTCGCTTCGTCTACGCCTCACAAAGCGATCAGGCCGACATTGCCGCAAGCACGTCTTCGCAAAGCAATGACTCATACTATTGGTGCTTTGTTGGCGACAACAATAGTGGATACAGAATCTATAACCGCGCCACCAACAAGTATTTGTATGCCGGTGAGTTTCTGGGTAATTACTATGATTCCCCTCTCGACTTAGTGGAAACACGAGATAACAACAGTTTCTACATTTATGTGATGCTGGGCACATTAAAGAACTACCTGTGTTACAGCACTAGCAACGGTTTTTATACCACCATGGGAAAGGATTCCTATTTCACAGTTACTGAGGCTTTTGTAGAACAGGGCTCTACATTAAGTAATCTCCCAGAAATTAACGTAGAGACCTTCGACGACCATAGTGTCGTCACTGCTCAGGGAACTGGTGAAGTGCATCTTTATATCGGCAATGACGAAGTGAACAACCCCTACTCCATCATGCGAACCAATGAAAACCAATATTTCACCGCCAAGGCCACCAACAAAGATCCTGGCAAAGAATTGGCAACAGTTATCTACGAATTTACTGTTCCCAAGTTGGAGAGTTCAGGTCCCAACCCTAATCCCACATTTACCCGCTATGATGCCAATGGCGTGGGCTACAGCATTGAGTTTGGTGGTGCCGAACAATATGGCTGTGTCGCCCAATTTGTGCTTGACAACAATGCCAACACCTACTTCCAAGCCACTCCCGACAATTGCTATGTGGTGATGCAGGCCAGTGAGCCTGTGGCAGTGAAACAATACAGCCTTGTTACCGCCATCGATGCTTTGTATGTGTATGAATACATGATACGCAGCTGGAAACTCGAAGGCTCCAACGACTTCTGGAACTGGACTGTCATCGACACTCAAAAGGATTACCCCATGCCTCTCGTCGACCTGACCGAGGTTGTCTTTCCGGTGAACGACTCGCGCAAGTTCCGTTATTTCAAGTTCACATGCACCGAGGGTGCATATAACAGCGTGCGACTTAGCGAAATATGGATTAACGAGCAAAACCATGGTCAATGGAGTCAATTTGACTTTAAGAGTTCGACCTGCGGTGCCGAAGGCGAGAGATACTTAAAATGTAGCGAATGTAACGCCAAAAAGTCCGAATTGGTTCCGTCAGATGGAACGCACTGGTTCTCAGATGGCGTATGCTCCAAATGCGGCATTAAGGAGGGCGAAACAAGGTTGATTTATAACAGCCAACGAGTGCCACACTATGTGAAAGCCAAACATGGCTATCGCAATTCAGATCAGAGCTGGCCCAGTGCCCCTCAAGGGTGGAACACTCCCGGTTTCAACGACAGCAACTGGCTCGACCTGCCCTTGGGAACAGCAAATCCCGGACACACCGACGGACCGAGATACCAGCTGCGTTATAATTCATTCTGGTATGACGAGTATAACTGCTACTGGATGCGATTCCCCCTCATCTTGACCGAAATCGCCAACGACGCGACTTTCACTTTCAATAGCATACACGACGACAATATGGTAGTGTATGTCAATGGACAAGAAGTAATCAACAAAGAAGGCTGGTGCGAAACGCCCTACGGAAGCACATTTGCCAACACTCACGAAAGTTACAGCATTCCCGCTTCGGCATTCCACCTTGGCAAAAATGTGGTTGCCGTGTATATGCAGCAAAACTGGGGCGGCGCCTTCTTCGACTGCGAACTTGTGGCAACGGGAGCCACAGCAGGCGACTTTCTGCCTGGTGACGTGACTGGCGATGGTCAGGTCGACATTGCCGACGTGAACGCGATCATCAACATGATGCTGGGCAAGGCCACACAGACTTCAGCTGGTGAAGTGACAGGTGACGGTAGCGTTGACATCGCCGATGTGAACGCCGTCATCAATATTATGTTGGGAAAATAAGCCTCACCCCCTACCTCTCTCCCTGGGAGGGGGAGCAAAAGCACTTTAGGGCGAAGAGCAAATTATTTTGCTCTTCGCTTTTTTATTAGTATCTTCGCCATTGAAAGACTGAAGGCAGAAACGACTCGTGTTCCTGTTTGTTGTGAATCAGGCAATTAAATAAGCTAATCGGAATAATTCGGGCAGACGATTCAGTTGTCTTTTCAGGCTTATGAGAAGGTAAATTTAGACTATTTGGTTTTATTAGCATTTTTTCATGAAAAGAAATACTTTTATGCTACTCTTCGTAGCACTTCTCATGTCCTTTCTCCCACTTGGAGTAAAGGCGTTGCCGTTTGTACCGACAACCGACCCTAGTTCTTCAACCACTTATTGGTATCAGTTGCGTGCTGGGAGCAAGTACCTGTGCGTCATTAACACCAATTTTCCTGGCCTTGAGCGAGTTTATGCTTCGGATATAAATAGGACTTCCGATGAATACCTATGGTGTTTTGTCGGCAATGAGCAATCGGGATACAAGGTGTATAGCAAATACATGAAACAGTATTATACTGGTCTGATCTACTTCGGCAACGCCGATGACAGTGATGTTCTCCACTATGAGGCGGCCAGTGGCAACTACTTTTACCTATACATCCTCGATAGCCAGGAAAGGTTTTACCTCAATTGTGCCAACGGTGACTTTTGGGCCTCGGATGAGGAGAGGACCAGCTTTTATGTCACTCAGGTGATTGATGGCAGTTACCCGCGCCATGACAAGAATCTTGTGGGCTATCGCTATCTTGATGGTGGATTCAGTGTAAATGGGGTTGAGAATGCCTCTAATCTGGTTGACAACAATGCCTCGACCAAGTATTGCGGCTTTCCCTCAAGCTGTTGGGTTACCATCGAAGCCAGCGAACCTGTGGCCGTGACTCAATACTCGATTGTCACAGCCAATGATTCTCGCCCGCAGGCCAAACGAGCGCTGCGGAATTGGTGGCTTGCCGGTTCAATGGACAACGAGAACTGGTCGGTCATCGACCATGTCACCGATTGTGCGCGAATGCCCTTTGCCAATCAGGAGGAAGTGGTATTCACGCCCCAATACGGTGGCTCCGATAAGTACAAATACTTCCGTTTCTCCTGTCCTGACGCCGCCTCCGACTTAGTTCAGCTGAGTGAGGTGTGGATCAACGAGCAGGTACATACCTGGGAGTCACCCATAGTCACCGAACCGACCTGTGGAGTTCATGGCACCAGAGTGTATCACTGCAGCGATTGCAATGCCTACAAGACCGAGACTCTCGCCCCAACAGGCGACCACAACTATGTTGACGGAGTGTGCACAGTGTGCGGCAAGCAGGAGAATGTCACTGTCCTGCTCGACAACGGACAAGTCAATCCTTATTACATCAAATGCATCAATGGTTACCGTTATAGCGATGAGACCTGGCCTACTCCTCCCGAAGGCTGGAATACAGTGAACTATTTCGATACTGAGTGGGACGACTTGTTGATGCCCACCGCCAGCCCTGGCCACTCTGATGGACCTTTCACCTCGTTGATTTATAATTCTTACTGGTACGGTGAGTACAACTGTTACTGGATGCGCCGCCGTTTCACCCTGCAAGAAGTCCCGGCCAACGCCATTTTCAAGCTGCATTATGTACATGACGACAACATGTGGGTCTATGTCAACGGCAAGGAGGTGCTTCATGCCGACGGTTGGACCACAACTCCCTCAAACTGCACTTGGGCGAACAGCCACGAGACTCTTGAGATTCCCGCTTCGGCGTTCCGTGTGGGCTATAATGTGCTTGGCATCTATATTCAGCAGAACACGGGCGGTGCCTACCTAGACTACGACCTCACGATGGAGATTGGCGACGGTATTACTGGCGACGTGACCGGTGACGGCAATGTCGACATCGCTGACGTGAACGCCGTCATCAATATGATGCTGGGGAAGGTTGCTCAAACTGCTTCCGGCGATGTGACTGGTGATGGCAATGTAGACATTGCGGATGTCAATGCCGTCATCAATCTCATGCTGATGAAGTGAACTCCCTCAGCCCCCCTGGGGGCGGCTAATGACAATTTAGGAGAACTATAAATATATTAAAATGAAGAAGACCACATCTCTGTTATTCATGCTGCTGGTTGCAGCAAGTGCTTGGTCGTTACCCTTTGTTACAACGACCGACCCAACGTCATCAACGACCAAATGGTACTACCTGAAGACTGGCGACAAATACATCTATGCACATTCAGACGGCATTATCGACATTGATGTAACTACCATTGCCGGCACAACAAACGAATACTTTTGGTGCTTTGTCACGGCCTCTTCAAACCGCATTGCAATGTATAATAAGGCAAACGGTTATCTTTACTTGGGAATGTTCTTCAGCCCTACCCCTAACAATTACTTGAACTGTATTGAGGAGGGCAACGGGGACAATTTCTACATCTACTACCGCGACACGAACAACAATAAGTTTTACTTGAATTATGATGAAACGGAAGGTTTCTGGAATAATCTGGCAAAACAAAACAGTTACACGGTTGAGGAGTATGACGTCCCCATTATCGTCGTTCCCGGTGATGTGACTTGTGATGGCATGATAGACATTGCCGACATCAACGCACTGATTAACATGATGCTGGGCAAGCAGCCCAAGACTGAAGCAGCCGACATCACAAACGATGGCGAAATAGACATCGCCGATATCAACGCAGTGATTAACCTCATGCTTGGCAAAGTCGCGTCTATAGGAGAAGAGGTGACCATTGGTGCAGGCACGACTACCAACAACCTTTATCCTGTCAGTGGCGAACGTGTCAACAGTGACGTCATGAGCCGTATGATTTACCCCTCGTCGATGCTGACAGCCTTGAAAGGGAAGACTCTGATTCGTTTGATGTTCTATCCCCAAGCGACCCTGCCAGAATGGGGCTGCGACATCCAACTGAGCCTGAAAGAGGTTGAGCGCGACAATTTTATGGGCAGTTTAGACGACTCGTGGGCAGCAGGCGGCACCGTTGTTGCCACGTTGACCAATGTTGGTGGAAGCAATTATCTGGACTTCATCTTCGACACACCATTTATGTATCACGACAATAACCTGTTGGTCGAGACCCGAGTAATCAGGACCGGTGAATCTCACCTCGCTTTCTTCAAGGGCGACCGAGCCTCAACGTCCTGCAGCAGAATCTATATCAACGGAGAGAGTTCAAGCTTCACCTCATTCCTGCCCAAGGCGACTTTCACCTATGAGCCCTAACGAAACCTATTCATCCCTTGACAGTCACTTGTATTGGGCATAGTGGATTTATAGTGGAGACGGGCGGGGTGACGCTCGTGTTTGACTACTACATTGACCCGGCCGGGGTGCTGGATGGCATCCTGAATCGGGCACAGAAGGTGTATGTGTTTGTGTCGCACAGTCACCGCGACCACTTGAACCCTGAGATTTTTGAGTGGCAGTCGCGCTATGGGGTGGTGCATTATGTCATCGCCAATGAGTGCCGTCGCAAGCTCAAGCGGAGCATTGATTTGGCATCATTACCCGTCACCTTCTTGCACCACGATGAGGACTGGAACGACGGCATGGTGAGGGTTCACGCCTTTGACTCGACCGATGTGGGTGTGAGTTTCTTGGTCGAGGTGGCCAGACTACGTATCTTCCATGCGGGCGACTATACCTGTTGGCACTTCAGCGAGGAACAAGATGCTGCAGCGGTGCGAAAGGCGCGAGGTGATTTTCACGTTATTCTGGACAAGATTGTCGCCTACTCGCCTCGGATTGACCTGGCGATGATGCCCGTGGTGCCGAACATCGGCGGCGACTGGGCGTATGGTGCGCGTGAGTTCCTCAGGGCGATTCAAGTGGACACATTCATCCCGATGCATACATGGGGTCGGGACCGCGAGGCGACGCAGTGGGAGTTGTATCAGAACCCTGATTATGGGCAGTGTGTGCACTTGCAGCCGGGTGAATACTGCCTCACCCCCCTACCCCCTCTCCGGGGGGAGAGGGGGAGTTAGTTTCATGTCATCTGCTCCCCCTAATCGACTGAATAGAGGAGCATGGGGAGGGAGGAGGCGTTGTTGTGGCGGTGGTAGCCCAGAGAATCGAAAAGTGCTGGATTGTCGTAATCCTTCAGCGAAAAGACAAAGTCGGCCTCCTTGTTCTTGATGGCCTCTAATTGGTTGTCGTTCATTATCTGGGTCGCTCCGCTCTGGGAAGTCCAATATTTGCACCCTGGAAGGCTTTGGACTGGTATTCCGAATCCGGCTGTGCAGGTGTTATAATAGATAATTCGCGGCCTGTCGACTTGCGACATGATGCGAACGTAGTCGTTGAATGCCTGCTTCTCGGGTTCTCCCTTGAACCACCAGCTGCCGCCCCACGCGAGGTGCATGGAAAGGACTATGACAATCACAAGCACGGCCTCACCCCCTTGCCCCCTCTCCAGGAGGAGAGGGGGAATTTTAATGCGACGCAACAGGGCTGTGATGCCGAAACAGAGGAAGGGGGCGCAGATGGCGTAGTAATAGAGCCAGAAGGCATTGGTGACAGTGAGCAGGACAGTCGCCAGGAATACCACGAAGACAAAAGCACGATAACGATGCGTTAACCAAGCCGAGGCCAATGCCGACAGCCCATTCACCAGCAAGTTGATACCCACGGTGTATCGATGTGCGATGAGCAAGAAGATGGGATGACGCATGTGGGCATGCTGACGCGCCACCACCTCCATATTGACCATAAAATATTCATGAATGAAGTCATCCAAGCACCCTACCGCCAACATGTAGATGACGAAGGGCAGCAGAAACAGTGCCGCCGACAGTGCCATCCAGCCCAATGAGCGCCACAAGCCCGTGCGCTGCCGCCAGGCAAAGTGTAACACAAAAAGTGCCATCACGCCTAGTATGGCAGAGACATTGTACTTGATGAGCAATGTCGCCGCCATGCCCACTCCCAGCACAATGGATGCTCTGATTGTCTGTCGCCTTGCGTCAACCTGGTCATCGTGCAACAAGCGACAGACATGATATAGTGCCCAAACCAAGAAGAAGAGCGCAAAGTCCTCGGCGCGTGTCTCGTAACGTACGACAGGGAAGAAGATGGAGACTGCCGTCGCCATCGATGCCATCGCCGCCTTAGGGTCATCCTTGAGATAGATGCGCGCAGTCTTGAAGAGCCACCAAAAGATGAAGGCATAGCAGAGGCAGGTGAGCAAGAGAACGCCATGGACAGTGCGCGGCGAGATCAGATACCCCACGCCGTATATGAGCCAAAGCAAGGGTCCCTTGCTGTCGCTGAAGTCGACGTATGGCACCATACCGCTCATCCATGCCTTCCCGCTGGCGAAGAAGGTTGCACTGTCGTGGTGGTCATAGAGGCAGTGCGTCCACGAGTCAGTAGACACTAGCAGCAGGATCACCGTGGCAAACAACGCCATAGCGAGCCACCATCTTGTTTGTTGTTTTGTGCTCACCGAAGTCCAGCTTCTTGTAGGATTTCTATGGCCATGTCCAAGATTTTGGGGTCATCGAGGGTGACATAGCCGCCATCAGGACCCGGTTCGATGTGGATGCCCATGGTGAGGCCTTGGTCATAGTCTGTGCCGCCGAAGTAGTTGCGGACTGTCTGAACATCAACATTGAGTTTGTCGGCAATCACATGTGTCGACCCCTCGGGAAGTTGGCTCTTGATTTTTCGTAGTTCGTTAAAAGTGATGATACGCATTTCTAATTTATCTAATGCACAATGCATAATTCATATTTGCTTCTTGTTTCTCGTTTCTTGACTCTTGCTTCTAGATAAAGAGAGCTAGGATGGCCAGTGCGGCGAGGGTGATGTAAACGCTGGAAGCCATGATAGTGGCATCGTGGCGCGTGATTAGGGGGTCGTAGCGGTGCATCCATCGCTGCTCGACCCATCGCCACAGGCGGTAGCATAGCCAACCGACCAGCAGTCCGATGATTGTCCCCCCTATAATATCTCCCGGATAATGTACGCCCAAGTACATGCGGCTGTAGCACTGCAGGATGGCATAGAACATCAGGGCCGCCATGACGCGTCGGTATCGGTACATCAGGCTCACCAGCATCGCCACACTGAACGAGTTAGCGGCATGGCTCGAGGTAAATCCGTACAGTCCGCCCGTGTATCCGTTGACCAAGTGCAGGGTCGAAACCAAGTCGGGGTTGTGCGATGGCCGCAACCGCTCGACGGTGTGCTTGATGAGTCCCGACGAGATTTGGTCTGAGATAAGGATGGTGAACAGGATGGCAGCGACCACCAGCAACGCCCTTTTCCAGTCGCGCCGTAGCGTGACGAGCAAAGCCACGAGGATGAGAATCCATGAGAGTTTGCTGGTGATACACCACATCAGTTGGTCGAAATAGGGTGCGTGCCAACTGTTGATGGCGATGAGTGCCTGTTGGTCTATTGTATTTAAGTACTCAATCATATCACTTCAAGTTGTTTGGCTGCGATCCATGCTTGTCGGCGGTTGGTCTCGATGTGATACCACAGTGTTCCCGCCGTTTCTACTTTGTCGATGATAGAGACCTTGCATCCCGCGGCCAGTTCAAACGCCACCTCAGTCTTGTCCTTGGGAGTGCGTGGCGAGGTGCTGAGCGATGCCGGGTTCGCGATGACGATTGCCTCGTTGTGATGGATAGCTCGGTCATGCATCTGCCAGGCACAGACCAGCGACACGATGGTGATGACAAAAGCGAGAATCGCCCCGAAGAACCCCACCTTGCGCCATGCCACAGCATCGACGAAGATATACACCGCGATGGCCACCAGTGTCAGCAGGAATGCAACCAGGGCAATCACCGCCCAAGTGTTGCTTGACAATCGGCTCATGGCCTGCTGCATCCAGATGCTGAAGATATTTGCTCCCTGGTCCTCGTCGATTCCCGCTCGCGAACGTACAAACTCCAGGTTGTAACGTGCGTCGCTGCATCCCGGGTCGAGTCTCAACGCCTTCTCATAGTAAAGAATGGCGCGCGCATTGTCCTTGAGGCGATAGTAGGTATTTCCTATATTATAATATAGGTCAGCCGAAGCGCGTCCCGCATTGGCATCAGCCAGATAGATGCTCAAAGCCTCTTTGTAGAGTTCCTGCTTGTATGCCTCCGCGGCCTTGTCATGGTGTGCGGCCGTTGCTGCCATGAGCGCAGTCGCGCTCATGAGAGCCAGGGTGATAATGGTAATGATTCGCTTTGTCATACCGTTGGGGATTTAGCACGTTTCACATTTTCCAGTCGGTCGATGAGCGATGCCGCCTGGTCAAGCACAGGTGCCATGTCGGCTCCTGCCAATTCTGGTGCATACTGAGCAAACTCGCACCTGTCGAGCATGTCGAGTGTCGCCTGCTGCAGGTCATCGCCCACGCCATAGTTAGCGAGTTCGGTCTGGATATTCTCCTTGTCCAGCTCTGAGACGGGAATCGAGAGTTTGTCGCTAAGATACCCCCACATCGCGGCAAGCAAGTCGGCATAGAATGCGTTGCGGTCGCCCCGACCCATCGATGCTCGTGCCTGCTTGAGCCGTTTCTGCGCCACTTTGCTAGCCCTCTTGGTACGCATCAGTCTCACGTCTGCGCGCTCTCTCAGCTGTTTGCGGTAGTAGACCAACAGGGCCGCCAAGAGCAATGCCGGCAGGATGAATCCCAGCCAGTAGCCCCATTTGTCAAGCAGGTAATATTGCTTCGTGGTCAGGTGCAAGTCACCCTCGTGTAGATGCCTGATATCCATGTTCTGCAAGCGGTAATGGTTGCTCGGCGCTCCCTCTCCCTTCGCGACCGCCAGCGGCTGTTCGGGCACGGGGATGGACTCATACTTCTCGGTCTCGGGATTGAAGTAAGTGAACTGGCTGGCCGGAATCTTGAATTCTCCGGCAAACTGCGGGATGAAAGGGAAGTCGACTTGCACCGAGCCGCTCATGTCGCCTGCACCAGGATTGACACGGACGTTTGTCTTCGGGTCATATACATCCATCTCCTTGGGGAAGGCTATCTCGGGTGCCTTGATATACTTGAGGTTACCCGTTCCGGTGATGACATAGCTGTAGGTGGCCGCCTGATAGGTTTTGAGCGGTGTGGGGTTGATGCTTGTGGCGACCGTGAACCGTCCCACCGCCCCCGAGAAGTCCTCAGGCTTGGGTTCGGGCAGCGGCAATATGTTGACCGTAGCGGTGTTGGACTTGACCACCAACTTCTTCTCGACAGGCTGTGATAGCGTACCGAAGATGGTTCGGTAGTTCTCGTACTGCACCACATTGACATCGTAGTTCCCGGATGTGATGGTGAGTTTTCCCGACTGCTGTGGATAAAGGATGCACTTCTTGAGCACGGCCACCATATATTGTTGTCCATTGTGAGTCTCGACATTGTTCAGACTGGGCTGCATGGGTATCTCCTCGATTAGGAATCCATCGAATGAGGGCTGCAGTGTGGGAATGAACTGCGAGACCTGGTACTTGGTGTAGAGCTTGATTGTGCAAACGACTGCCTGCTGCTCGTATACGCGTGGCTTGGACATCTCGATTCGCACAAAGATGTCGTTTCCGGTGACCGCCTTGTCGGCGCTTTGTGTGACAGGGTCATCATACTGTACGCCTCTCCGCTCATGTTGTTGCTGGTCTTCTTGCAGGGAACGTGGCTGACTGTTGGCCGCCTTGTCGGGTGGCAGGACATCGATTGTGAAGGGCTTGGTTGACATCCGTTTACCTCCCACGTCGACCGTTGCCGCGCCCACATTGAGCCTTCCCTGTCGCGTAGCCTTGTAAATCATCGTGTACTCCTGTGAGGAGGAGCTGCTCGACTTGCCGTTGACCCATGACTGGCTATAACTGGTCGAGAGTGCCGGTCCATAGATTTTTGTTGCTCCGGGTATGTCTGGTGCTACAAATCCGCTTCCTTCTGCATTCTTGAGTACGAATGTCACGTTGAACTTGCTTCCCTCATTGACCTGTCGTGGTGCCTGGACGGTGAATGACACCGTGGCCTGCACCATCATAGTCCAACAAACGAATATGAATAAATTAAGAAACTTCTTCATTGTCATTACCATTTGCGGTTGGTACGCGCACGTTCTCGTCGTTCTTCTTGTGCCTTGGCAGCGTTGATACGTTGCTGTGTTGCATTTTCCTGATTCTGCATGGTCTTGAGAACCTGTTCGGCATTCTGCTGACTCATGCCCCCTTGTTGTTGTTGCTGTTGTTGTTTCTGCTGATCCTGGTTTTGCTTGTCTTGATTCTGCTTATCTTGATTCTGCTTATCCTGGTCCTTTTTGTCTTGATTTTGTTTGTCCTTGTCTTGCTTATCCTGCTTATCCTTGTCTTGGTCTTTTTTATCCTTATCTTGATCCTGATTCTTGTCCTTGTTTTGGTCTTTGTTTTGCTGTTGCTGCTGTTGTTGCTGCTTCAGTTTGAGTTGCGCCAGTCGCAGGTTGTATCGTGCCTGGTCATCAGACGAGTCCTCGCGCAATGCTTGCTTGTAGCGTTCTACCGCCTGTCCATAGTCTTGATTGCTATAGGCCAGGTTTCCCAAGTCATAGTTTGCTTTGCTTCGCAAGGACTTGGTCGGGGCATGCTTGGCCAAGTCGGTAAGTATGTCTGCCGCTTGTTTGACCGGGTTGTTCTTATCCTCCTGCCCTGCAGCTCCCCCACCCTGCTTGAGCAAGGTTGTTGCGAGGTTGAACTGCGCCACAGCCGACTGCGGTGCCACCTGCAATGCCTTGCGGTACTCCACCTCGGCTTCGGCATATCGCTTTTTGTTGTAAAGGCTGTTTCCTGCCCGGATGTGGTTGCGCTCCTTCTTGACCGTTACGGGCTGGTTATCGTCCGCCCAGACGGTTGTCGTGGCGGTGAGACTCAGCAAGAGTATGACGATGAATCGTTTAATCATGATAGTGCCTGTTTGCGCGTGAAAAAATTATACTTCTGCAGCCAGGGGCTTTGTCGCTCGGTCCACATGATTAGTGCCAAGAGTAAGACCATTGTCAATGCCGCAAAGACCGGGAACTGCTCGTCGTGCTTGGTGTATGTGACCGCCTCGAGGTCAGTGCGTGCGAGTTTGTCAAGTGTCTCGTGCAAGGTCTCGACCGCATCGTTGGCTGCTCCGTTGATGTATACTCCCTTGCCCGCCTTGGCAATCTCCTGTGCCATTTTCTCATTCAGGTAGGTAGTGACAGGCTGCCCCTGGTCATCGGTCAGATAGCTTCCGTCCGGCATAGGAATGGGCGCACCGTGTTCGCTGCCCACACCGATGACGTTGACCTGCATTCCTTGTTTTTGCGCTTGGTGCGCGGCACTGGTTGCATCATCCTCAAAGTTTTCTCCGTCGGTGATGACGACAATTGTCTTCTGCGACTTTTTGGATGGTGAGAACGACTGTGTCGCCATGGCAATGGCCGCTCCGATGGCAGTACCTTGGGTGGGTGCCATGTTTGTGTTGATGTTGCTCAAAAACAGTTTAGCCGAACTCACATCGCTAGTCATGGGCATCTGCATATAGGCATTCCCAGCGAAGACGATAAGCCCGACCTTGTCGTTGTCGAATGAGTCCATCATCTTCTGCACGATGAGTTTAGCTCGTTGCAATCTGCTGATATCCTTCGGGTTGTCGGTACTACTGGCATTCATTGAATTGGAAATGTCCAGAGCGACCATTACCTCGATGCCATGCACCTTGTCGGTGGTCTTGCTTGCTCCGGCCCTGGGTCTAGCCAGGATGATGATAGCGAGTGCGACCAGCAATAGTTCAAGGGTGAGCTTCACCCAAGGCTTGATGGATGACACCTCGGGCATGAGTTCATTGACCATCTGTTCTCGTCCGAACGCCTTGAGTTGCTTGCGCCTGTTGCGTCGTGCCGCCCAAAAGAGCAGCGCTACCACCGGTAAGAGCAGCAACAGATAGAGATATTGTGGATTGGCGAATGTGAACATCTGCCTAATTAAGAATTATGAATTAAGAATTAAGAATTAAAAGATTCAGCCATAACATTGAGTTAGGGTATGTGGCGGAGGAGGGTGTAATCGATGAGGGCTGCGAGAAGTAGCAGGATGAGCAGTGCGATGGCCCAGGGCATGTAATTGTCCTCGGTGTGGGAGAAGCGTTGGACATCCAAGTGGGTTTTCTCGAGGGAGTCAATCTCCTTGAAAATCTGCTCCAGCACCTTGGCACTGGTGGCACGGAAGTACTTTCCCCCAGTTGCAGCGGCAATCTTCTGCAGCGTTGCTTCGTCAATGACCACGGGCATGGTCTGGTACTGGATGTTACCAGCAAAGTCAATTGCCACGGGATAGGGAGCGTTGCCATTGCTTCCCACTCCGATGGTGTAGATTTTTATACCATACTTGTGTGCTATCTGCGCTGCGGTGAGCGGTGCGACGACTCCCGTATTGTTCGATCCGTCGGTGAGCAAGATGATGCTCTTGCTCTTTGCCTTTCCGTCCTTGATGCGGTTAATGCTCGTTGCGATACCGTCGCCAATGGCAGTACCGTCCTCCAGCAGCCCCATCTTGATTTGCCCGATGGCATTGACCAGTGTGGCGTTGTCCATTGTCATGGGAACCTGCGTGAAGCTCTCTCCGGCGAAGAGAACCAGTCCGATGTTGTCATGTTCGCGTCCTGCGACAAACTGCGTGGCGACCTTCTTTGCCGACTCCATTCGGTTGGGGTTGAAGTCCTTGGCAAGCATCGAAGTAGACACGTCCATCGCCACGATGATGTCTGTACCTTCCACATCGCTCGTAGACCAGGAGTCGCGTGTTTGTGGCCGGCACAGGATGACAATGAGACATCCCAGTGCCGCCAATCGCAGGGCAAACACCAAGTGGTTGAGCCATCCTCGCCAACTGGTGGGCAATCGGTCGAAGGCTTCGGTGGTACTCATGCGCATCGTCGGGTGCATGGTTCGATGTTTGTAGACATACCATGCGATGAGCGGAATGTACAGCAAGAAGAGCCACAGCCAATTGGGATGTAACATCTGCATCATGGTTTCACCTCCTTCGGTTGTTCAGTAGTTTCCACCACAGGTTTAGTCTCCTCGACGAAATTCACTGCCCGCTGGAACGCCAATTCGTTGTCATCTGCCAAGGGCCGCACTGCAGCGAACTTGACGATGTCGGCCATTTCGAGTATCATGCTCAACTGCTCGTTGACTGCCTTGGTCTCTCCGCGCTCCTTGAGTGTCTTGACAATCTCGGTACTGGTCATCTCGACGGCATTGACTCCAAAGCGTCGGTCGATATACACGCGCAGGATATCGGTCAGGCCGGTGAAATACTCTTTCTCCTGTCCGTTCTGCCACAGTTGTCGCTGCTTGAGCGCCTCCAGGTTGAGCATCGCCTCCTCGTAGGCCGGCAAGCGCTTCTTCTCGGGTCGCAGCGGGTTGCGTCCATACCGATACCACTTGAAATAGTAGTAGAGCGCGCCAGCAATCAGCAACAATGCCAGCAGCCATGCCCACCAGTAGTCCGCTATCCAATCAGGTATCCAATCGAGCAGTCTGAATGGCACGCCCTCAACCGGCTTTATGTGGATGATGTCTTGGGTGGTGTCGACAGGTACCGGGATGACCTTAAGGCTGAGCGGGTCGCTGAGGACGGTGTCGTGTCCCACGATATAGGCAACT
>JAEEGL013862228.1_pt1 | contig 18851 bp, 13 predicted proteins | sample 9134231 | NCBI WGS metagenome assembly JAEEGL01 (sample SAMN16246548, study PRJNA631951) | gut metagenome | biome: gut microbiome; feature: rumen; material: fiber-attached | host: Bos | place: Iran: Karaj | collected 2018-10 | reverse complement strand
CTTCCGGCCGTACTCTTTCGGGAGGTCTTGATCCCGCAGCTCTTCACATGCCCAAGAAGTTCTTCGGTGCCGCAAGGACCATGAGAGAGGGCGGAAGCCTTACGATCCTCGCAACGGCTCTTGTCGATACGGGAAGCCGTATGGACGATGTGGTCTTCGAGGAATTCAAGGGAACCGGTAACATGGAACTTGTACTGGACAGAAACCTTTCCGAGAGAAGGATATTCCCTGCCATAGATATCGCAAAGTCCGGCACCCGTCGTGACGATCTGCTCCTCGGGCCCGATGAAGCTGAAGCCATGAGCAGGGTAAGACGTGCCCTTAACGGCGCACATCCCGAGGAGATATCCGAAAAGCTCGTTAATATGTGCTCACGAACAAGGAACAACCGTGAGCTTGTCATGAGCATCCTTAAAAACATGAATCCATGATAGGGAAACCCCTAACTTGCAATATACTTTACTTTATGGTAAAATACATCTTTAATAAATGCTTAAAAGGCAGAATTACAGGTTCTGCCTTTTAAGGCTATCTCAATATAAGGAGTGTGATCTTCTACCGTATGGACGGTGACAGTCGATTGTCGTGGATAATCGTTATTATACTTTTAATACTTGCCGCTTTTCTGGCAATCACAGAAACTGCGCTCTCGTCGGTTAAACTGCCGAAGATACGCGCACGCGCGGAGAAAAATGACATCAGGGCCAAAAGAGTGTTAAAGGTTCTTGATGATTTTGACCGTGCGATAACCACAATACTTATTCTCACAAATATTGTCCATCTTACAGCTGCTGCCATTGTTACCGTTGCAGTCACCGAAAAATGGGGTGTCAGCGCGGTTTCCGTAAGTACGCTTGTCAGTACGATAGTTATTTTCTTTGCAGGCGAGATGCTTCCCAAGAGCATCGCCAAAAAATACAGCGAGTCGCTCTCATATCTGACCGCGCCTTTGCTTCTTGTTTTTATGGCACTTTTAAAGCCTGTTTCTTATGTTTTGTCTTCTATAGGACTCTTCGCGTCGCGTTTCACGGCTCCGGATCCCGAAGTATCAGTAACGGAAGATGAGATCTATGACATTATCGAAGATATGACCGAGGCAGGGACACTGAAGGAAGATCACGGTGACCTTATTTCTTCTGCGCTTCAGTTCGGCAACATCACGGTAAATTCCATCCTCACTTCCCGCGTGGACATGTGTATGCTCGATGTCACCGCAACACCCGAAGAGATACTTGAAACCATCAGAAACGTGCATCACAGCAGGATCCCCGTATATCAGGATACAGTAGACCACATCGTCGGCATCCTTCACGTCAGAAAATACATAAAAGAATACCTTCAGGACAACGGTAAAGTGGACCTTAAGAGCCTTCTTGACGAACCGTTTTTTGTTCACTCCAGCATGAAGATCGACGATCTTCTTGCAAAGATGAGTAAGAAGAGAATGAACGTAGCCATCGTTACCGACAGTTACGGCGGAACAAGAGGAATAGTCACTGTCGAAGATATCCTTGAGGAGCTTGTGGGCGAGATATGGGATGAGGACGATGAAGTCGAGGAACCCATTAGGATGCTTGGCGAAAACACATGCCTCTGCGATGATGACGTAAGAGTCACCGACGTTTTTGAATTCCTTTCCTACGAAGATCCCGAAGAAAACGAAGAACTGCTCAACAAGGTAATGGGTGAGTGGGCTTATGAGTCTTTCGGAGCCATACCTAAAGAAGGCGACAGCTTCAAATATCACGATATAGAAGTCAAAGCGTTTAAAATGGATCATAACCGCATCCTTTCTCTTTGTGTCACAAAGCATGAAGAGGCAGCCGGGAAAGGAGGGGACGAAGAATGATAATTGCACTGCATATCCTCGCGATCCTTCTTTGCATCATATTTTCCGCATTTTTCTCCGGCGCGGAGATGTCATATTCCTCCTGCAACAAGACAAGACTGGATAATCTCGCGGAGGACGGAGACAAAAAGGCTAAGATCGCAGCCCGCATAGTTGAAAAGTTTGATGATACGTTAAGTACGATACTCATCGGAAATAACCTCGTAAACATAGCATGTTCATCTCTGGGAACCATTACGGTCATTGAAATATTCAGGATCGTTACCGGTAACCCGTCGGCCTCCGATGCGCCCACATGGATATCTACGGTTGCGCTTACCGTACTCATCATCATATTCGGCGAGACGATACCGAAGATCACATGCAAAAAAGCCGCAAACCGAAAGGCTCTTAAATATGCGCCCATCGTTCGCACACTTAATATCATACTTAAACCCGTAGTCGTACCGGTGGTATTTCTCGTCAAACTCTGCTGTCTTCCCATCAAGGGAGAAAAAGAACAACCCGATGAAGACGAAGCGGTGGACGAACTTACGGACATAATCGAGACGGCGGAAGAAGAGAAGGTCCTTGATGAAGATACATCGGAGCTTGTACAGGCCGCCATCGATTTTGACGATGTTTCCGCATTTGAGGTCATGACTGCGAGAGTTGACGTTGTGGCCATCGATATCGAAGACGACAGGGAGAAGATCGATCACGTCATCGCATCTTCCACATTTACAAGGATCCCCGTATATGAGGGAAGCATCGATAACATAATCGGAACCCTTTCACTTAACAGATACCTTCGTGCCTGTCTGGAAGAAAAAGAACCCGATATCAGAAAGCTCATAATGCCTCCGAAGTTTGTCTATAAGACGGCAAAGCTGCCGAATGTTTTGGCGGAGCTCAGACGCGCAAAGCAGCATCTTGCCATAGTCACCGACGAATACGGCGGAACTCTCGGCGTAGTATCCATGGAGGATGTTCTTGAAGAGATCGTCGGAGACATCTGGGATGAGAGCGATGAGGTGGTTTCCGAGGTCGTAGAACGCGCAGACGGAAGATATGAGATAGACGGAGACATGGGACTGAACGATTTCCTCGAGATGCTTGAACTTCCCGAAGAAACTCTTGACGAGGTCGAATCCGAGACCGTGGGAGGTCTTGCGATAGAAACCCTTGAGCACTTCCCTGAGATCGGAGAAGAGTTCAAATGGAACGGTTTTAAGATCACGGTCACATCCGCCGAAGACCACAGAGTTTCCAAACTCCTGGTGGAAAAGATAAAAGAAACACAAGAATAAAAAAGAGGATACAGACATGAAGAAAGGCGTCATGAACATAATACTCGTTATTGTGATCGTGGCGTCTTTTATTCCCGCAAAAACTACGTTTGCCACATCTGATTTTGAGATCCGTGTAGGTCTTACCGCGCTTTATTCCGGGAAGACCGAGATAAGAGTAAACAATCCCGGGCTCAGGATCGGATATGTTAAGGACAAGACATTTGTTCCGGAAGCCAATTTCATGAACAAAGGAGGATTTACTTTCGGGACCGCAAGCGGATATTATGTTGATCTGGGCCTTGCCCTTTCGTCTTACACCGAAGTCCTTCGGGGCATAAAGACCGTGGACACTCCGGGACGCGTAATGGGCGCGGTGACAGGCCCCGGAAAGTGGAGAGTATATGTCTGGTTTTCCGACAGATCCTCAGCTGAAGAGGCGGTGACCGGGTTTAAAACAAACGGATATGAAGCCGCACTGCTTCCGGGAAATAACTACAGGCTCACTCTTTCCTTCGGGAGCGACGAGATTCTTATCGACGTTGATGAAGACTATGCTTATCCTCAGTTTGAAGCGCTTTCCGAAGATAATAAGGTCACGATCATCGATCTCGGAACAAGGAGCTATCGCGGAAGACTGGAAGTGGGAAGATATCAGAAAGCGGGCATCACAGCAGTCAACATCGTAAAACTCGAAGAATATCTGTACAGCGTCGTATCCTCAGAAATGCCGGAGTCGTATCCCATTGAAGCTTTAAAGGCACAGGCTGTGGCATCAAGAAGCTATGCCATCGTTAAAGGCGGACTTGGTGGGGCTTCCGATGCAAAAAACGGTTATAGGATAAACGACACAACGGATTTCCAAGTATACAGAGGATACACATACGAAAACGATGCGGCAATAAAAGCCGTCGCGGCAACTCAGGGAGAAACGGTAAATTACAACAGTAAAGTCATAGAAGCCTATTATTTTTCATCCGGAGGCGGTGCCACTGAAAGCTCGGAAGCGGTGTGGAACGTGGAACTCCCCTATCTTCAGGGAAAACCGGATCTTTATGAAGGAAAATATTCCGTAACCCCCTGGAGAGTTGATTTTTCTTATTCCGAGATTGGAAGGCTTGTTGCGGCATATTACGGGTCACTTGGTACCATCACAGGGATAGATGCCGTAAAAGTGTCGGAGAGCGGGAGAGTGTCGCTTCTCAGGATAAAAGGGGAACTGTCCTCATTATCGTTACAGACAAGCGCCATACGAAGTACCCTTGGACTGAAAGGCACTAAATTTAAGATCGTAAAATACGGTGATGAGCCGGACACAGTGTATGTACAGGGAACAGGAAACGCGTACCTTAATAAACTCGGGGATTCTTATGTTATGTCCGTAGACGGAGTGACGGAACTGGGGTCCAAGGGCCTTACCCAATATATAGCAAGATCTGCTTACAATTTTTGGGGATTTGGAGCGTCAGCTCCTGCCGGTCCGGAAACAGTATATTTTTACGGCCTCGGCTCCGGACACGGCGTGGGCATGAGTCAGACGGGCGCAGCGGGAATGGCGGCGGAAGGGTATACATATAAAGAAATCCTCGAATACTATTACAGCGGCTGCAAGGTTTCATAAAGAATTGTTTGATAATTCTCCCGGAACACTTTAATTTGTTAATCCGTTGTAGTATAATCGGATAAGTAGTTTTTTGGTTTACGATACAGACAAGGTGGACATGACATGAAGGTAATAGACAAGATAAAATCCGACAAGATATCATTTTCTTTCGAGGTTTTCCCTCCGAAAACAGAAGATAAATTTGATTCCATAAAATCGGCCATCGACCGTGTTGCCGCTCTTTCACCGGATTTTATGAGCGTCACTTACGGTGCGGGTGGCGGAACATCCGAGTATACCGTCCGCATCGCTTCCGACATACAGGACAAATGCGGTTTTCCCGTACTTGCTCATCTTTCCTGTATAAGTTCCACAAAAGAAGGCGTGAGAAAGCAACTGGAAAAGATCAAAGAATCAGGCATTAGAAATGTGCTGGCGCTCCGCGGCGATGTTCCGGAAGGCGTGACTGTGGATCCTTCCTGGGACTATCATCATGCAAGCGAACTGGTCAAAGAAATAAAGGATTTCGATCCCGACATTTGTGTGGGGGGAGCCTGCTATCCCGAATGCCATCCAGAATCAAAAGACAGGCGCGAAGACATTTTAAACCTTAAGAAAAAAGTGGATGCGGGCTGTGAATTCCTTACGACCCAGATGTTTTTTGACAACAATATTTATTGGAATTACCTTTTCAAAGTGAGAGATGCGGGCATCAATGTTCCGATAGTCGCAGGTATTATGCCCGTCACAACGGTCCGCCAGGTGGAGCGTGCCATCAAGATATCGGGAGCCCATGTGCCGCTTAAGTTCAAGATGATGGTCGACCGTTTCGGAGATAACCCCGAGGCAATGAAACAGGCGGGGATCATCTATGCCACAGATCAGATAACCGATCTCATCGCAAACGGTGTCACTGCGATCCATCTTTACACAATGAACAATGCTTTTGTTGCGGAAAGCATAAGAAATAATCTTAAGGGGATACTTGATATATAGTGGCGAGTCTTGAAACAATAGCGATAGATGATCTTAAAACAGAAAATGTCCTAAGATATATGGGGAACAGAAACGCTCCGGGCGAAGCATATATCGATAAGATAAACGAGTGCAAAAAGAAATTCCTTCCCTTTCTCGCAGGAAAGGTATCTTATATCGTGGCTGATATCGAGAGACCGGGTGTTGATACCGTGAAGATCGAAGGAGTCGTTTTTAAGTCAAAAGCGCTTTACGGGCATCTTGCGGGATGCGATAAGGCGGTACTTATGGCTGCGACAGTGGGACCGGAAGCGGACAGGATAAGGATGAGGGCTGCGGTCAGGTCATCAATGGAAGAACTGATCTTTGATGCTCTCGGGACCGAAGCCATAGAATGCCTGTGCGATACGTTCTGCGATATAATGTCGGAAAGACTTGGACTGCTCACCCCAAGGTTTTCACCGGGCTACGGGGACCTGCCCCTTGAAACCCAGAGAGACCTCATTTCCGTACTTGATACAAACAGGCGGATCGGGCTCACACTTACGGATTCTCTTCTTATGACGCCCACAAAATCAGTGTCGGCTGTCATGGGGATCAAAAATAAACAGGTAAAAGGAGAGGTTAAAAATGGCTAAGAATGGAAAAAAAGGACTTATTCAGGAGTTTAAGGAGTTTGCGATCAAAGGGAACATGATCGATCTTGCCGTAGGTATGATCATCGGTGCAGCATTCAATTCCCTCGTATCATCACTTGTAAACGACATGATAATGCCGCTTCTCGGACTTCTTACCGGTAAGGTTGACTTTTCACAGCTTTACATCGCCCTTGACGGCGGAAACTATGCTACTCTTGCGGACGCTGAAGCAGCAGGTGCAGCTTGCTTTAAGTACGGTGCATTCATCGGCGGCGTGATCAACTTCATCATCATGGCATTTGTTGTATTCCTTATCGTTAAGGCCATCAACGGCATGAGAACAAAACTCGAAGAGAAGGCAAAGAGCAAAAAGGCAGCAGATGAAGCAAAAGAGCCTACAACAAAGGTCTGCCCGTTCTGCCAGTCTGAGATCAGCATCAAGGCCGTGAGATGCCCTCACTGCACATCAGAACTTAAATAATCCGAGGATATTATGACCTGGAAAGCATTTATAGCGATCATATATATTGTTATCGCCGCAGGCGCTTTGGCCGAAGGGGTGTTCTTTTATCTTACCCGCAGGAAAGCCATTGAGATCAAGGAATCCGCTCTTCCCGGTGAGTTCCATTCAAAGGCCACCGGGGAGACTCTTGACAAAAAGGTCTTTTATAAGACAAAGCAGGAGTTCATCGATGCATCGGGACTCCTTAAGCTTTATTATTCCGTTTATTCCAACATTTCTGCCGTGTTCCCGCTTCTCGGAATTCTTGGTACCGTCGTTTCCCTCATAAGCATGAGCGATATGACAAAGGTTACGGAAAGCTTTATGGGAGCGCTTTATACGACTCTTTGGGGACTTATTTGCGGCATCCTGTCAAAAGTGGCGGATTCACTGCTCTCACCCCATGTCGAGACTGCACTTGACGAGGCGGACATAATAATCCATGACGATTCATGGACGGCTCCGGAAGTAAAAGAATAAACTGAAGGAAACAGGCCCGAAAACTCAAAATGCGACACAGACGACGCACAAACATAATAATCGAGCTCACACCGCTTTTGGATGTCATCATGATACTTATCTTCATCATTATGACGAATTCCGGAAATGCGGTTGTTGAAGCACGCGCGGAAACAAAAGAAGCTCATGAAGAAACAGCGTCTGTCACGGAAGAGTACGAACGGAGACTCTCCGAAAAGGATGATGAAACGGAACGCCTTATACTCATGAAAGATGAGGAGATCCAAAACATCATCACGAGTAATGAAGAAGTCGTTCGGAGCTATGAAGATGAAGTGGCTTCACTCACCGAACAGGCAGGCATCGCGACAGGAAAACTGGACCAGTACAAAGAGCTTTACAAAGTTGTCGTAAACGATGCTGCAAAACTCAGAAGCTACGATACTCTCTCGCAATATGTCAGGATCGTGAACATAAGTCTCGCCATAACATACAAAAACTACGGCGGGTCCGATGATTTCAGACGGATGCTGGACAATGGCGAGACAATCGTGATAAACAACACTCTTTCATATGCCGTCTCAGGGGGTGAAACAAAAGACATCACCACTTTTGACATTCCTTTTTATATCAACGGAAATGAAGCTCAAAATGAGATCATGGACAGCTCCCGGCGCACCGCAAAGAACTCTCTGAAGCTCTTCCTTAACGAAAGCGTGAAGGACACTTTCGAAAAGGACACTTCGGTCCCCGAAGGCACGGCACTCTACATCGTTACCGAAATGCCTGCCGACAATACAAATGTTGTGGTTGTTGAGGATATCGAAGAGGCGGTAAAATATATAAAAGAGCTGTATAAAGATAAGGATTATCCTATCTATACAAGATAACTTTTTTGGAGGAACAAAGTTTGAAAGTAAAACTTTCAAACTTTCATCGATGACGCGGCAGGCACGTCACCGATGTGTACAATGCCTGCGGCAAGGTACATGATATGCCCGACAAGCAGGAAAGCAAGAAAAAGGCCGACAAACAGAATGAAAGAACTACAAAGAAGAAAAAGGGACGTGCCGCAAAGGCAGGTATTTCCGCATTTCTTATCATGGCGCTCGGGTCTTTGCTGTCTGTATTTTTAGGATTTGATCCTTTTGAGGTCGGATACGGCAAAAACGGTCCCGGCATTGAAAATGTCACCGAACTTGTAGATACCATCGGAGATAATATAAACGGCGAATCATCCGACATGATCGCTGATGATGAAACGGGAGAGGTTACGGTTACCGTTACTCCCGCACCCGCTGATGAAAAAGAGACCGTAATGATCAGGATCGAAGGAACCGTGATCACCATCGGCGATGTCAGATGTGAAAATGCCGCAGGTCTTAAAGCGGTCGTTACAAATCAGTACAACGGCAAACAGGAATACAGGGTCATCTATACCACTGCCATCACCGAGACCTACAACGAAGTCAAGGATGTGATGCAGGAACTTAAAGAGGCCCTTGGCTTAAGCGTATCTTACGAAAAATAGAACTCAAAAAACTCACTACAAGGCGGAAAACACTTGAATAAGCAGGCGATAACCGAATTTTTTGACAGGCTCGCACCCGAATGGGATGCGAACATGATAAGATCCGATGAGATAATCGGAATTATACTTGACAACGCTCATGTTTCAGCCGGCACGGATGTGCTGGATGTGGCATGCGGTACGGGAGTTCTCTTTCCGGATTACATGAAGAGAGATGTCCTCTCACTTACGGGGATCGATCTTTCACCGAAGATGGCAGAGATTGCTTCGGACAAGTTCGTAAAACAGAATATGGATGAACACGAAGCGGGGAAAACGCCCATTTCCGTTATCTGCGGCGATGCCGAAGAATACGACTTTGGAAAAAAGTTCGACAGGATCGTCATATACAATGCTTTTCCGCATTTTGTAAATCCCGAAGGCATAATATCAAAACTTTCAAAAAATCTTAATCCCGGCGGATATCTTACCGTTGCCCACGGAGCCAGCAGGGAAGCCATTGACCGTCATCATAACGGTGTTCCGACGGAAGTTTCCGCAAATCTGCCGGAAGCAAGTGATCTGGCAGAGCTGTTCTCAAAGTATCTTGAGGTCACTTCCTGTATCTCAAATGAAAAGATGTATCAGGTAGTTGGAAGAAAAAAATAAACAACTATGATTTTTGAAACTTTTATGATAGTTTAATTGTTATTTTCAGAAATTTTATGTTAAAATAACTGTATGTGATTACAGTTATTTTTTATTGCTTTACAATAAGATTTTCCTTCAAAAAACTGTCCTGTTGCGGAGGGGGCTTGTGGTGAAGAAACGTTCTGAAAGGACAAAGGGTTTAAATTTACAATACATTCTTGTTATAACCGCGGGTGTGGCCATAAACGTACTTCTTGCCAATCTTATGGGACTTTTTGGGACCCCGCTTTTTCTTGATACGTTTGGAACGATCGCGGTATCTACGGTTCTTGGGCTTTTCCCGGGAATCCTTGTTGCCGTGCTCACAAATGTTATATGCGCTTTCTTTGACGGAAGCGCTGTTTATTTTGGCTTTATCAATGCGTCAATAGCGATATTTGCCGCTACGTTTGCAAGAAACAACGGATTTAAGAGCATGGGCAGGACTGCGGGATTTGCCGCATTTGTCGGCATTTACAGCGGTGCCCTCGGGGCTTTTGTTGACTGGTATCTTTTTCAGGGAGCTCTTGTCGATCAGATACATGAAACCGCCGATACTCTTTCGGCTTCGACAGGTATCCCTCCGTTTTTGGCGTTCATGATCGTAAACATCCTCATGAATATGCTGGATAAAGCGATAGTCTGTGCTTCTGTGATGATTTTCATCATGTATTCTCCGAAGGCTCTTTTTGAAAAGGCGGGGAGGCTCTCCTGGAAGCAGCGCCCGATCTCAAACAGTGAAATAAAGTCTTTAAGAGAATGGGCAAAAAGTGTCCGCTTTTCCATGAGGCTGAGAACGGCACTGACGCTTGTCATAACGTCGTTAGTCCTTGTGCTCGCAACGGGAGTGACAAGCGCTTCGATCTATTTTAAAAACTTAAATGAGGAAAAGACCTGGAATACCGAGTATGCGGCTAAATTTGCGGCGTCCGTGATAGATGCCGATATGGTGGATGCTTATCTCGAATCTGATCAGGATCTTCCGGGCTATGCGGAAACCAAAGAGCTGCTTGTGGGGATAAGAGACAGTATTTCCGATATAAGCACCATATCCGTCTTAAAGTTTGAAGAAGATGGCATGTATTATGTGTTCGACCTTGATTCCTTCTATTTCGGCGAAGGCGCTAAAGCGGGAACAAAAGAAGAATTTTACGGAGGGATGCAGGAGATATTTGAAAATAACAACAGCGAAGACGGTATAGTTCACATGACGTTTAATTACGGCGATTCAACATCGCTCAATGTCTATGTTCCTGTCAGGAATGCAGCCGGAGATACTGTTTGTTATGCAATGGCTGCATCATCGATATCTTACTTTTCCGACTTTATAAAGAATTATGTAGTTAAATCAATACTCATCCTTGCCGGCTTTTTCATGCTTATCGTTGCCTTCGGTCTGTGGATCAGCGATGTGAACATGGTATTTCCCGTAAGCGCCATGGCCCAGTGCGTTGAAGGTTTTTCTACGGCGGATGATTCACAGGAAAACATTGATGCCGATGTAAAGAAACTCAGGAGTCTGGACATAAGAACAGGTGATGAAGTTGAAAAACTTTATCACTCCCTTTGCGACCTTACACTTAATCAGGCGGAACAGATAAGGAGCATAAGACGCCTTCTCGAATCCACTTCAAAAATGCAGGAAGGCCTTATCATAACTATGGCAGATATGGTGGAGAACAGGGATTCCGATACGGGAGCACATGTTCAGAAAACTGCCGCTTATGTGAAGATAATCGTGGAAGGCTTAAAAAAGAAGGGCTACTATGCCGGAAAGGTAACGGACAAGTTTGTCTCGGATGTTGTCCGTTCTGCGCCTCTCCACGATGTGGGAAAGATAAACATTTCCGATGAGATATTAAATAAGCCGGGGTCTCTTTCAAAAGAAGAGTTTGAGATAATGAAGACTCATACGACTCTGGGACGTCAGATAATAGAAAATGCCATAACAAAAGCCGAGGGTGAGAGCTATCTTAAAGAGGCAAGGAATATGGCGGCTTATCACCATGAGCGCTGGGACGGAAAGGGATATCCGGAAGGCCTTCACGGAGAAGTGATTCCCCTGTCCGCAAGGATCATGGCTGTTGCCGATGTATTTGATGCACTTACGTCACCGAGAGTTTATAAACCTGCCTTTCCTTTTGAAAAGGCGATAGCCATCATCGAAGACGGAAAAGGGACCCAGTTTGATCCAAAGTGCGTGGAGGCTTTTATGGACGGTCTTCCCGAGGTGAGAGTAATACTTGCCAAATATAAGCAAAGATAACAGGAGGCTTACCGGTGTCAGGAAACAAAAGAAAAACAGCATATTTGGCATTGTTTGCTTTGTTTTTCGGGCTCACGTCTTCTTTCGGACATGAGTATCCCGTAAGCGCTCTGGAAAACGCAAATGCATTTGCGGATACCGAGTCCGGGTATGAAACAGAGAACGGCGGCGGATTCGCAGCGACCGGTCAGGTGCAAAATGCCGGCTATACCGCGGAAGTATATGATGCCACGAGCGGACTTCCGACTTCCGATGCAAACTATATACTGGGCTCCTCCGATGGATATGTATGGATCGCGGGCTACAGCGGAATATTCAAATTTGACGGTTCGGGTTTTGAGCGTCTCGATACGAGTACGGGACTCACAAACGGAAGAGGACTCTTTGAAGACAGTCTCGGCCGTATATGGGTAGGCACCAACGATAACGGTGTTGTTGTCATAGATGGGAATAAAACGACACACATCACTTATAAAGACGGACTTCCTTCGTCATCAATGAGAGTGTTTGAAGAGGACGATGAAGGAAATGTATATATAGGGACTACCGCAGGCGTTTGTTATGCAGATCGGGATCTTAAGATACACCGGCTTACTAACGACAACCTTGTCGAAGAAAGAGTGTTAAAGCTCGACCGCGATTCTATCGGGCGTGTTTACGGACAGACAAAGAGCGGACGTGTTTTTGTTATCGAAAACAAGTCTGTCAGAGTTGCTTATACAAGCGCTGATCTCGAATTTAAAAAAGTCACGGCCATACTTGCCGATCCTTTTGAAGCAGGTAAGCTCTATTTTGCTGATGAGAACGGGTATATATACCACGGATACTTCGGGCAAAAAGCTTCCGAGATGGAACAGATATCGGTCTATCCCTTGACCAATGTTCACTGGTTGAGTTATGACTGCGGCAGGATCTGGGTGTCCACCATATATGAGATCGGGTACCTTGATGAGAACAGAGAACTTCACATCCTGTCGGACCTTCCTTTTGACAGCGGTATCGAAATGATGACTTCCGACTATCAGGGCAACATGTGGTTTGCTTCATCGACACAGGGTGTCATGAAGATAGTCACAAACAGTTTTGTTAATGTAAACAACCTTTATTCTATACCCGGGGAAGTCACAAATGCGGTGTGCATTCACGGTAACATGCATTACATCGGAACCGACACAGGGCTAGTGATCATTGATAAAAACGGGAAGAGGGTTAAGAACAAGCTCACAGCCATTATAGGTGAGGCAAGGGTAAGGTGTATCGCGGAAGATCCCGACGGATCGATGTGGTTTGCCGTATACACCGATAATATAGGGCTTGTATGCCTTACGCCTTCCGGACGTGTCATCAGATACACAAAAGATAACGGAATGCCGGATAACGAGATAAGGTGCGTTTCCATTGCTTCCGACGGATCGGTACTCGTGGGCACCAACGGGGGACTTGCGGTCATAGTCGACGGAAAAGTCACCCGTACCGTTACTGCAGCCGATGGCATAAAAAACACAGTATTCTTAAGCGTTGTTGAAGGGAAGAACGGGGATATAATTGTGGGTACCGACGGAGACGGCATATATATCCTGGAGCCCGACGGCAATATAAGATCCTTTACCCGCGATGACGGGCTTACAAGCGATGTTGTAATGCGCATCAAAAATGATGCGGTAAGAGGTGTTTACTGGGCTGTCACTTCAAACTCAATAGAATATTTCAAGAATGGCGTCATCACCAATGTTTCGTCATTTCCGTATAACAATAACTACGACCTCTTTTTTGATGACAGCGATGATATGTGGATCGTATCTTCATACGGTCTTTATGCTGTGAGCGCAGATGAGATGGTGAAGGACAGGGTGTCCGGTTACCGACTCTATACCGTAAGAAACGGTCTTACCAGCACTCCCACATCCAACTCTTACGGCGTGCTCACATCCTCCGGAAATCTTTATATCCCGGGAAGGAGCGGCGTCTGCAGGATCAATGTCAATGACTTTTCCGATAACAGGATACCGGTTAAAGTGACTGTGGGATCCATCTATGTCGACGATGAAAAGATAATGCCCGAAGATGACGGATCATACACGATCTCATCCACCTCCGGACGTATTAAGATAACTGCTTCGGTATTGGATTACTCTTATCTCAATCCATTGGTATATGTTTACATGGAAGGAAAAGAGGAAGAGGGAATAAAGGCCTTGAAGAGTGACCTTCCATCTCTCGAATATACCGGACTTGCTTACGGAACCTATATACTTCATATAAGTGTTTTTGACAGTTCGGGCAATACCCAACTTTTAAACGAATCCTTTAAGATAGTGAAGAAGCCGAGACTCATGGAAATGGTATCGGTCCGTATTTTCATGACCATTTTTGTCTTTGTTGTCGGCGGCTTTGCAGCCTGGCGGTTTATGAAGAGCACCATCATCAGAAAACAGTACGACGAGATCAGGCAGGCCAGGGATGATGCGGAACGTGCCAATACCGCAAAATCAAGATTCCTTGCAAATATGTCTCATGAGATACGTACTCCCATAAATACCATAATGGGTATGAACGAGATGGTCATGCGTGAGGATCCGACGGGAGTTCCGAAGAATTATTTCCTTTCGATGATGAATTATTCACTCGATATCAGAAATGCAACCGAGTCCCTTCTTTCACTCATCAACGACCTTCTTGATATGTCCAAGATCGAGTCCGGAAAAATGCACCTCGTTGAGCAGGAGTATGATATCGCCGATATGCTCCGTTCTGTAGTTTCCATGATCAGGGTCAGAAGCAACGATAAGGAGCTTACTTTTGATGTGGTGATCGATGAGATCCTTCCGAAGAGACTTTACGGTGATGTGGGAAAGATAAAGCAGATAATACTGAATCTCCTTACAAACGCGGTAAAATATACCGAGAAGGGTGGTTTTGCCCTGCTTGTTTCCATGGACGAAAGAGACAATGACGCCTGCGTGCTCCGTTTTTCGGTAAAAGATACGGGAATAGGCGTTAAGGAAGAGGATCTTGACAAACTCTTCACTGCCTACGAAAGACTTGATGAAGAGAGGAACAGCGGCATTCAGGGAACGGGCCTCGGACTTGATATATCGAGACGTTTTGCCGAACTCATGGGCGGAACCCTTCGGTGCGAGAGCGTTTACGGCAAGGGGTCTGAGTTCATACTTACCGTATCACAGCGTATCGTCGATGTATCGCCTCTGGGCGTATTTATAGAACATGAAGCGATCGACAAGAACGGTCCTTATGTTCCTCAGTTTATCGCCCCCGATGCCGATATTCTTGTTGTGGACGATAATCCCATGAACCTTACCGTCATAAAGGGACTCTTAAAGGGTACAAGAGTGTTTGTTACAACCGCATCCAGCGGTGAGGAATGCCTTGAAAAGCTTAAGGACGGTAAGTTCAATGTTGTGCTTCTCGACCACATGATGCCCGGAATGGACGGCGTGGAAACCGTCCGTGAGATCAGAAAGACCGATCCTGATCTTCCTGTTTACGCGCTTACTGCAAATGCCACCGCAGGCGAAGAGTTTTATAAGTCAAAGGGCTTCAACGGCTATCTTTCAAAGCCTGTCGAAAGCCTTGTGCTTGAAAAGACCATAATGAAACACATTCCGGAAGAGATGATGGAAAAGCCCGAGGCTTACGAGGCAGAGGCAGAGCTCACCGAGATGCCGGATAATATGAAGTGGATATATGACACCGAAGGCATCATTGCTGACGAAGGCATAAAGAATTCCGGCGGTATTTCAAACTATATCTTCTCGCTCAATCTTTTCCTCGATACGATGGATGATAACGGAAAAGTTATAGAAGATGCATATAACAGCGGAAATATAAGACTTTATACCATAAAGGTACATGCTTTAAAGAGTTCAGCGAGGATAATCGGCGCAAAGCATCTTTCCGAGTACGCTCAGAAGCTGGAAGATGCCGGAAACAGCGAAGATATGGTATATATCGATGCAAACCATGATCTTTTCCTTAAAGAATTTTACGAATATAAGGAAAAGCTTGCACGTCTTAAAGAAGAGAAAGCAAGAGAAGATCTTGAGCCGATCCCCGAAAGTGAACTAAAGGATGCTTACGAGGCTCTTAAAGATGTAATACCTCAGATGGATTATGATTCCGTTGAGATGATACTCGAAAGTCTGAAGGAGTATTCACTTCCTTCCGAAGACGAAAAGAAGATAAAAGAACTTGGACGCTTGTTAAAACTGTTTGACTGGGATAAAATGGAAGAGGTCGTAAACAGTAACATGTGACCGGAGGTGTATGATGGCAAAAAACAAAATGATTTTCATCGGAGAAAAAGAATCCTTTATCGTGAGGGTCCTCATCAAAAAGATCTACGATACCGGTGCGGATTGCTCTTTTGTTCCCTGGAAGATAAATGAGATAAATTCCCATATAGATAACGTCTCTCTCATAACTCTTTATATGGATGAGGGAGAACGGCCAAATAATGAGGTCCTCCATTACATCGGGGACAAGATGAACGAAAACGATATCCATATGATCATTATCGGAGAAGAGCGGGATATCCGTTTTATCTTCGATCATATCAGAGGAGACCTTATCTACGAAACATTTACAAGACCCGTGGACAATACGGTCTTCACGGAAAGAGTCAAGGATTATTTTGCCAAGGCGGAGGAAGGCAGTTTTAAGAAGAGCATCCTTGTTGTAGATGACGATCCAAACTATCTGTCGCTCGTAAGAGAATGGCTTAAAGATACGTATAAGGTTTCAATGGCAAATTCCGGACTTCAGGCCATCAAGTGGCTCGGAAAGAATAAGGTGGATCTTATTCTTTTGGACCATGAAATGCCCGTAACATCGGGACCTCAGGTGCTGGAAATGCTTCGGAGCGACCCCGAAACGAAGGGAATACCCGTCATGTTCTTAACCGGAAAACGTGACAAGGAAAGTGTCATGCAGGTGGTCGCGCTTCATCCCGAAGGTTATTTCATCAAGAGCATTAAAAAGGACGAGCTGTTAAAGAATCTGCAGGAGTTCTTTATACTTCATAAATGATCGTAAGTTTTTGCTTCCGGGGGAGCTTTTATGATCTTTAATTTCATCAGGGAAAATCAACTGAATATAATGCTGCTTCTCTGCGGAGCCTGCGCTGTTATGGCGATCCTCCTTCTCGTGACGAAGTTCCTCAATAAAAACAGGAGAAGGATACTGGTTTTGATGGAATGCATGGCGTTCCTGCTTCTCTGGTTTGACAGGGCGGCGTATATATATGCGGGAGGTGTCAGTCGTAAAGGCTACATAATGGTCCGTGTGGCAAACTTCGTGGTATTCTTTCTAACATCTGCCATTGTGTTCGGATTTAACCTCTATCTTGTTAGCTGGATGAAGAACGAGGGTAAGCTTCAGGTTATCCCGAAACGACTGAATATGGTCCTTATGATCTCTGCGGTCGGGATGCTGCTCTCCATAGTTTCCGCCTTTACCGGATTATATTATTATTTTGACGATACAAATACTTATCACAGAGGAGCCGGATTCCTCATTGCTTACATAGTTCCGGTCGTATGTCCAATCATACAATATATCGTTATCATACAGTACAGAAAGATATTCGGTAAATTTATATTCATATCCCTCAATCTGTATATTATCGTTCCCATACTTTGCGGCATACTTCAGATATTCTATTACGGCATATCCATAGTAAATATGTCCATGGTTGCGGTTTCGGTATCACTTTATTTCTTTACGTACCTCGATATCAACGATACCGTTCAACGTGCGCATGAGATAGAGATAAAAAATTTCGAGGGCGAGAGAAAGAGGATGCAGAAGGTGTTTGACCAGATCGCCACAGCATTCGTTTCCGCAGTTGAAAAGAAAGACGATTTCACAAAAGGAAATTCCGTGAAGGTTGCGGAATATGCGAAGCGCCTTGCGGAGGCAGCGGGAAAAGACGGGGATTTTGCCGAAAAAGTATATTATGCCGCGCTTCTTCATGATGTAGGTCTGATCGGCGTGCCCGATTCCGTCATAAAGGATGAGGAAGATCCCGACAAATGGGACCGTGAAGCCATGAGAAAGAAACCTGCGATAGGACGCGAGATACTTTCAAGTATTACCGAATATCCGTATCTCGGCATCGGTGCATATTACAGCCATGAAAGATATGACGGCTCGGGATATCCCGAAGGACTTTCCGGAGACAGGATACCTGAGATAGCCCGTATCATAGGCGTTGCGGATGCATATGTCACCATGACGACGAAGAAAAGATACCGTGGCGCAAAACCTGCCTTCGTTGCAAGAGAGGCGCTTGTAAAAGGTACAGGAACTTCTTTCGATCCCAAGTATGCGGATCTCATGATAAGGATCATAGATGCCGAGACCCGTGAAAAGACCGAGGAAGAAGAAAATATCGAAAAGGAGATCAAATGTACGGAGTTCAGGGATCATGTAAGCACCGGCATCCCTGTTGAAAATGAATATACTAAGATAACCTTCAGTTGCGTTCCCGACGGGGGCGAGGGAGTTTATTCCGAACCCTGCATGCTGCTCTTTGACTCTTACGACAACCGTGTTCATGTTGATGAGAAAGCGATACAGGCTTACAGGTTCGTTGAATATGCCGAAATATGGTTTGATGGCCACAGCAATGTTACGGAAGCAAGAAAGATCGAGGAGACCGAGATTGAAAGACCCGACACTTCCGATAATGAAAAGGGTGAATACAGTATAACCGCTGTCAAATATGAGGATCATCTGAAATTTGTCATGATTTCCCCGAACTATTCAAAGGAAGTGATCGTCGCGCTTCAGGGAAGGACAAGGTCCGCGTATATCGGTCTTACCGGTGAACACTGCACACTTAAAGACATAGAGCTAAAGCATACCGGAGAGATCGCGGGACCGGATGATATCAGAAGGATCGCGAAAGAGATAAGCTTTATAGACAGGATGGAATCGGATCTTAAGAATGTTCAGATCGACAGAACAAGATCCGCATATTCCGAAGCGGTCAAAATAGAAGAATACCTCCGTTTGCGCTTCCACACCATGAGCCTTCCCGGAGCCGATCTCGTTTGGGACTGTCCTTATAT